>Ga0105100_10000895_pt1 | contig 17465 bp, 20 predicted proteins | sample PPLLak12cMay2015_2_FD_87033 | JGI IMG/M metagenome (GOLD analysis project Ga0105100, IMG submission 87033) | Freshwater sediment microbial communities from Prairie Pothole Lake near Jamestown, North Dakota, USA - PPLs Lake P8 Core (1) Depth... | ecosystem: Environmental > Aquatic > Freshwater >...
CCGGTCACCAGCCAGGGCAGCCCGCCCGCCCACCCCAAGATTGCCAGGAAGAGGAAGTCGAACAGCGTCCCGATCAGGGCCAGCGGTCGGCGGCGTCCCCAGGACGAGACCCACCGGTCGCTCAGCGCCCCGGAGATGGGCTGGATGATCATCGCCAGCACCAGCCCGGCAAAGGTCAGCAGTCCAAGGTAGGTGTTCTTCAGCTCCTCCGGCGCGTAGTGCAGCAGCACAGCCGGCAGCAAGATCACGTGCAGGCCGTTCCACATGAAAGCCAGGCCGACCCAGTAAGCGTTCAGTTTGAACAGGTCAAAGGGGCTGGCAGTCTTCATTGATACTCTCCTCGCAGGTGGACCGGCAGCTGGCGGGCGATGGCGAGCATCACCGCCTGGCTGGCCTGATGATCGCGCTGCGCCCGCTCAAGCCCGCGTGGGATATCCAGCCTGTATGGTTGGCCGAACTGCAGGCACAGGTGGGCGTCTTCTTCGTAGAAGCCTGCCGGGACGATCTGCCGGCACAGGGGCGCCAGCAAGGCCACGAAGCGTCCCAGCCCAGGCGGGGGTGCGCCGAGTGCTCCGCCTGGTGCGTCCCTGCCCTCCGGGGCCAGTCCGATGGCCGGCTGCGGCGTCCGGCGGGCATAGCTCAGCACCTGGCTGACCGCCTGGGCTCGCTTCTCCACCTCCCCGGGATCGGGCGGCATGGGCGGCATGCTAGTGAACCCGTACACAGCTGCTATTCTGGAGAGCGCCGCCTGGCTCAATGCCCGCAGCGGACGCCTCAGGGGCCTGCCCGGGAATGTCCACGCCGCAGTGATGGTCCAGTGGATGTCCACCGGGATGCAGGCGCTGGCAGCCAGGGCGATCCAGCTGGCGTTGAACCCCGGGCGGCTGAAGTGGTTGACCGTTAGCAGGAACGGGCCGCTCTGGGGGATATATTCCTCGCCGCGTAGCTCCAGCTCCGGCTGTAGATACCCTATCCACCGCACGGCGTCCTCGCGGAAGCGGCGCGGCTTCCCGCGCAGCACGGCCGCGCCAGCCTGCAATGCCAATCTCACCGGGATGGCGTAGGGAAGGGGCATGCCGGCTCCACAGTGAAAACCTCAGGATTGATCCTCAGTGAAAACCTGTCCCCGGACCCAAATCAGGACATCTCCGGGTGTCCCAATTCTCAAGCCAGATCGTTTGGATACACCAGAATCATCAATGAAATGCTTGCGGTTTAGCGTTACCAGGTAATCTACCTTTGCCTGCATGGCTGCTAATAGGATTGGAACATCAGCCGGGTGGGAAACCAGGTTTGGATGCGCATTTACATCTTCTGGTGATGGATCGCGCACGATCCGCGGCTGAGATGCGAGTATTGCCTGGCGGAGATCGCCTAAGGCAAGCGGCACCTTTCGAGCTATGGTACGTTCAGTTTCTGCCAGCACCTGTTCAGAGATCGTGACTGTAATATGACCACTCTCAGCCAGGAGTAACAAAGCTCGTGCCGCGCCTTTCGTGCTTACGATGCCAGCAATAAGAGCGCTGCTATCTAGGAATAGGTTAATCTCAGGCATATCGTTCCTGGTAGTAGCGCTCTCGCTCCTCGTCCAACGCGCTCAGGATCTCATCCAATGAGACCCCTTCTTTCGCCATTGCTTGCGCGACTCGATCTCCCAGACGATCTACTTTGGTCACCTTAGGCGTAAGCAGAAATGATCCATCTCCGAAATCGATCAAGGTGATGATATCTCCTTCGTCTAAGCCATATTTTCGCCGCAGTTCGATAGGGAGCGTTACCGCACCTTTACCGCGAATCTGAAGAGTAATTGATATGGACATTGCCACAATTCTCCTTTTCGGAATATCTGAAATTCCACTATTATTCTAACACACATAAGGTTTATGAGATATCCCCAAGTATTAATCAGCTCAGCTCATAATCGCAGAAAAATCGCCCAGAAATAACTGGGCGATTCACCTGCGGAGAAGGTGGGCTGCCTACCCACGGCGGGTAAACAGAACAAAACCAGCACCTGGCTTACTCTCCAGGTCCAGTAAAGCTGCCTGGCGATCTCAGTCCAGCAAATTCGTCATTCCGCATATTCAGCCCCTACCCACGAGTGGTCAAACCCGGAGCAATACTTCCTGCAGGATAATCTTTTTGAGAGCTTTACTCAGATTATTGCCCCAAACCGGCATCCCTTGCTCGGATAATGGCTTCTGCCCGATCGGCAACCTGCAATTTCGAGAAGATATTTGAGATATGATTTCGGACCGTGTGGGGGCTGAGCACGAGCCCTTGGACAATCTCCGCGTTGGTTTCCCCTCGAGCGATCAGATCCAGAATTTCCCGCTCCCGCTCAGTCAATTCAGGGAAGACCAGGTCGGGTTCCGGGTGGGGTTTGGAAAAGAAATGCACCAGCCGTCTGGCGATCGCTGGACCAAAGATGGCCTCTCCCCCGGCTACAGCACGAATGGCCCGCAGTACTTCTTCCTCATTCGCCTCTTTCAAAATATAGCCACGCCCACCGGCGCGCATCGCTGAGAAGACAGAGCTGTCGTCTTCAAACATCGTCACGACGATGATGCCGATGTTCGGGCTGGTATGGATAATACGGCGAGTGGCATCGATCCCATTCACGCCTGGCATTTGGATATCCATTAAGATGATATCCGGCTGGAGAGCCTCCGCTTTGGTGATCGTCTCTTCCCCTGTGGCTGCTTCACCGACAACCTGTATATCCGGGAACAGATTTAAAAGCGCGTGCAACCCGGCTCGGAACAGGGTATGATCATCTGCAATGAGAACGTGAATTTGTTCCATTTCTCCCATTATCCAAGCGGTAACCGTGCCAGGACGCGTGTGCCTCCTCCCGGCAAAGACTCAATCACACACGTCCCGCCGAGTTCTGCAGCGCGCTCGCGCATGGAGTTCAACCCAACACCTGGTTGGACGTCCTTGGGTAAGCCCTGACCATCGTCACGGACTTCCACTTGTAAATTCATGTCGCTCACAGCCAAGGAAACATAGCTATTGGACCCCTGGCTGTGCCGGACGAAGTTTGCCAGGGCTTCCAGGGTGATCCGGTATGCGGCGACCTCGACCGCCGCCGGCAAGGACGGCAGGTCTTTTGGGCTGTCCACCCTGATTTTTAAGCCATCCTGGCGGCCATTCTCATGGCTTGCAATTTGCCGGGTATATTCCTGGATGGCGCCGACCAACCCGAGCTCGTCGAGTGCCGGCGGGCGCAGATCGAACACCAGCTGGCGGATATCGGCGATGGCAGACTGGCTCTGGGAGCGTAAATCTAACAATAAAGCTTCCGCTGCCCTGGGATCGCGCGACACCAGGTTGCGGGCAACGTCAAGGTTGAGCTTAAGGCTGGCCAGTTGTGGACCGAGTTCGTCATGCAGGTCTCTGCGCAGGCGACGGCGTTCTTCTTCCCGGTTTTTAACCAGCTCCTCACGAGAACGTTGTAAATCCTCCGCCAGCTTGCGTAAATCCTGGGTCAGGAGCACTGTGTGGGCGGTGACGCCGATATGGTGGGCGATATCTCGCAGCAAGCGCTGCTCGCCCGGTGTAAAAGGCTCGTTGGGTGAGCGCGTTGACAGACTGAGCTGCCCGATGGTCTCACCCTGGTCGATCAAAGGCAGTTGAAGCAACTCATCTCTAGCCAATCCATAGCTCGCTACAATCTTTAATTCGCCCTCCTGTTTCAATGCGATGGCGACATAAGGCAGTTTGAGTGCCTGAGCAACGGTCTCTCCCACCGCTGGCAAGGTCGCCTCGGGCGCCAGGGAGGTCTCGAGCTGACGGCTCAGCTTCGAAAGGACCGCGTAAGGATCGTCTCGCTCCCCGTACATCAGGCGGTTGACCAGGCGCTGCAATCCATCACGCATTGGTTGGACCAGAATAGCTGCCAGACCGGTCGCCAAAAGAGAAACACCCAAACTGCTGCGGGTCTGGAAGAGGACTCCCAGCACACCTACCACCAATCCGCATAACGTGGCAACTCCTACTGTGAGGGCGGAATATACCAGAGTGCGGTTGATGATCAGGTCGATATCGTATAACCGGTGACGCAGGATGGCGACCATCGCCGCCACCGCGATACCCAGGATGCCCAGGTTCGTCACGACGATACTGAGCTCCATGCCCCAGCGGAAACCCGCCCAGAGCCCAGCGAAGAGCGAGGTCAGGACGCTTAGGACCACGTACATCCCCAGTGCGTACACCAGCCACTTGATCTGCTCCCGCTCGATGCCCTCCGAGCGGCGAAAGCGGACCAGCAAAGCCGCCAGCGAGCCGAATACCCCCACTGCCAGGAAGACCATGCCAACCATCAGGAGAGGATCCAGGACTGGCGCTGCGCCAGGGATGCCGAATGGGCTCGCCTGGTCTTGCCCCAGGCTTGCAAGCGGGTCAGGATAGAACATCACCCCCACGGTTGCCAGTGTTATTCCGAGCGCGGCAGACCATGCCACGAACCGCCAGCGCGGGGAGGGTGGATGGCCGTCTGGAAACACCAACGACACGAATGTTGCCGGCAGCAGGGTGGCTGGGATCCAGAGCCAGGAACCGAGCCAGTAGGCCAGCTCGTAGAGAGGGGAGGCCGGCGGGCTGACCATGATCACAGCCGCCGCCAGGGCGATCAGACCGTAGAGGATGCTCACTGCCACGAAAATCCAACCGATGGGATTGCCCGGGCGGCGGGAAGCCACCAGAGCTCCAACGAGAGCAAATCCGACGGTGACGAATTGGGTGATGGTCTGGTGGGTGACGATCAACCGGTAGTCGCCGCTGACGGCCGCCTGTCGGACTGCAATCCCCAGGGCGGCGACTGCGCCGGCGATAACGACCCAGGCCAAAACCCAGGCCAGGCTGCCGGCTGCTGTTTTGCGGGCTGGGAATTCTACTGGCAGGGTGGATGATGTTCTTTCCATAGCTGATATTATAGATGAATATACTATCAAATGCGGGGTAATGTTTGTGCCCGCTCAGGGTTCTCGATCGCTGGTCCGTGGCGATGAACACGCCTGAAAAAGTTGTTCCATCTCAATCCCAGGAAAACAACGACAAAGACGAGATTGAGAACAAGGATACGGCTGGCGAAATAAAGCCCCATATGTCCAGCTGAGGCACATCCCGCAGATCGCCCCGGCCACGAGCAGAGCTGGCAGCGAGAACCCGATGTCGCTGATGAGCGCCCGGTGAATGAGCGCAAAGCAATAGGCTGAGACTGCGCCGGCGATTATTCCCGCCAGAATGAATGGGTATCGCACCATGACGAGATCCCCTCATTGTTCTGTATTTTTTGGTCTGGACTCGTATCGGATTGGCGCGCTAACGCCTATGGCGAGCAGGGCCATCAGCAGGATAAAATAGAGCGCGCCGAACGCTTCGCTGGCGCCTTTCCCCAAAAAGAGACTGATGCCAGCGGCAAGTGTGAGGAGCGAGGCGAGCAGCCCAGACACCCAACGCTTCCACAAAGCCCCAAGTCCTGAAAGAGCATATCCGCCCAGCATCCCAATCAACGCGACGCCGATTGCTCCCCCGCCCATCCCCGTCGTAATGAGTGTGGATATGAAATTCTCCGTCCCAATGGCTGCCCCGAGTACCAGCAGCAAGGGTGATAGGATTGACCACTGCCAACGCTTGCTGCTGGAGGTCCCTGCGGCATGCATGGCGGCGCCCTGCCAGGCCCCCACCAGAGCGGCGGGTAAGAGGATCCCTCCAAAGGTGCCTCGCCAGGTAAATTTAGGTTGTTCTCCAAATTTCAAAGCCAACACCACCATCCAGGCTCGCAGCGCTACTCCCCAGGCAAGGCCCAGGCAGGCTCCCACCACCCACCTGGAAATGGTTTTCCCAGAAGTAGCTTGGGTCGTACCGGGTGGTGTGGCTTTTACCGTTTGAGGGTTGGTTCTTATGGATACATCTTGACTCATTACTCATCCTCCTAAAATTCGTCTTCCATCCATCACTGGCTCCACCAGCCTCCACTGGAGCCCCGCTCTGCGCCAGGCTCCAACGATCCCTGTCCTGGGAGCCTCCCCCGGTGATCCCATGGGGGATGTGGGGTAATCCGCTAATTCATACCACCCTGCTCCAGGGCTGGCAGCGAGAGCAAATACATCCATACCGCCTTCAGCTCATCATCCGTCATCTGGCTGAAACTCTTCCATGGCATTTCTTCATTCAAATTGCGACCAAAGGGTGTAGCACCTGTTCGCATGGTGTTGATGAAACCCTCCTCAGTCCAGGCAGCCAGCTCGCCTCCCGGCGTCAGGTTCGGAGTGGGTACTTCCTGGCCGGGGGGTCCAAAGGGCGCACCATTCAAGTTAGCGCCATGACACTCGGTGCAAATATACGCCAGGTACTGCCCGTATTCTACTGTCACGCCCGGGGTGGGTGCCGGCGGGGTTGGGCTGGCATGGTCGATCTGGTCGGCTGCGAAGGGTGGGAACATGCCTGCGCCCATCATCAAGCGGCCCATCAGCTCAACGCGCCTCTCGGGCAGCGGGTTATCCACTGGAGGCATGCTTCTGACGTAGGCAATGATCGCCTCCAGGTCCGCGTCGCTCAAATAATGGAAAGCCTTTGCCGGCATGATGAACAGGGCATTGCCATCTCGCCCTACTCCATTCCGGATGGCGCGCACCAGGTCCTCGTTGCTATTAATCCCACCGATGCCACCCGATCCGGCCGTGAGGTTAGGAGTCGGGATGCTGACCATTCCCGGCACATCGAAATAAACCTCCCCGCCCAGGTTCTCGGTGTGGCAACGCGTACACATGAAGATGGTCGCCAGGTGCTCGCCGCGACTCACTGCTTGCGCATCCGTGGGCACGGTGATCGCTTCAACAGGGATTTCGTATTTCTTGTTGAGCTTAGCGGTCCCAAGTAGATAGATAACAATAATGCCCAGCGTCAACAGCCCAATGAGGCTGACCAAGATAATCCCAATCCATTTAACCAATTTCTTGAACATGAGTTCACCTCCATCCAGTTACGCAAGATCACTTGGTTCAATTGGTGCTCGCACTTTATGAGCATGTTTCAACTCAGGGTTCCCCAGGTGAGCGCCAACAAAATAACCTGAACGACTCCAATGACAGGTCCTAGGGGTAAGGCAAAACCATACCAGAATATGGCGCTCAGACCCAGCAGGATCACCTCGAAGACCGCGCCGTCCATCCTGGAGCCCCATATCCAATACGCTGCCAGGATTTTCAGTGCACTGACAATGACGTACCCGATCCCCGCGACGATCAGGACATTAAGACCCAGCTTCTCGAATGGCCCGCCAAGCAGGGTGATTCCGCCTAATGTTGGCAAGCGCCCTCGCGAGAAGGCATAGTACAATGTTGGGATCACGCCAACGAGCCACATGAATGCATCGATGTAGACAATGATGGACAGGACTTTTGTTAAGGGAGTATGCATCTTTATCACCCGATTTCTTCCTTCGAATTAATAATGAAACCAGGAGAGTTGTCAGTGCCTAGCTTCCTAACAGTAGCCCAATCCCGATCAGGAGCGGCGCCACATAGTGGAGCCAGGGATAGTACATATCCTTCGGTCTGGCGATGGGCGACACAACCAACCAGCTCAGGTTCCAAAGGATCGTCCCCCACCCAATCCATGCTGGCAAAAGACCCGTGAGGAGTATCGCAGCCCCAAAAATCGCCTGGGCCAGGAAAGCCAGGACGACAAAAGCCACGAAGGGAGCGTAGACCCACTCCTGCTGGCTGATGAAAAAGGTTTCGCCAAAGGTAACGACGCCAGTCCCGATCAACATGAGCGCCATCCCGGAAGGAGCCAGTATTCTGTCACCGGCGGCCTCGAGCATTCCCTCCAGCAGGGTCAGACCCAGGACAGCTACAACCAGAGCTGCTATGACAAAGCCTCTTTCCCAGACAAGATAGCGGTGCGTCTGGCCTGTCGGCCACTTCCAAATCGCTCTACCCGTATAGAGGGTAGCTCCGATGAGAAAAATGACCACGCTGGAGATCAACAACCAGCCTGTCACAACCTGTTCGGAGAGTAAATCCTTTGCAACCATATCCGTCCTTTGTTGATAGCTGATAGTGGGTTCATGTTTCTTATCTATTCGTAAAGAACTCCTGCATCGTCATGAGCAGCCCGAGCACACACGGCAGCCGCTCCATAATAATAGGGCGCGATATCGGGGACCAGGTATGTGGTCAACGCCATCACCACAGGGAGAATCCAGGTGGCCATCCAGGCCGAATTACTGCCCTGCAGAAATGGAAACCACGATCGGACCCACATTGCCGATCCAGAGTGAAATACCAATCCACGCTAAAGATAAGGCGAGGAGAGCCCCAAAGATAGCGCTGCCAAGCTGTCCTGCCAAAGGAGGTAAAAACTCTGCGACGAAGAAATCGAAAAAGAAGCCGGCCATGGCTGCGAGTAGCAGGATGCCAGCCCAGCGGGGAAAGACTCCCGCTCGAATGGTTGCGATCCCGGTCAGAAGTAAACCAAGAGTGAGTGCAATCCCTAGCAAAAAAACCACCAGATTTTCACCGGAGGCTGTCTTGAGTGAAGGAAATAGGATTGGGGTTGCAGCCAGGAGCACCAGCAGGAGAATCCCGGTTTGAAGCAGCGCATGACCCGTCAGGCCCAGCCAGCCAGCCGCATTTGCCTGCCTGGCATACATGGCTGGTAGGGACAAAAGTAAAAATATCGATGAAAGCAGGAACAGGCGGGCAACGCCTGGAGAGAAAACCTCGTCCATCACTGGTTTTAAGGAAACTAGGACAATTGCAATCCCGAGAAGGGCTGCGCCTGCTACCAATAAGATTCCACTCCAACGAAAAGCAATCTCAGACATCTGTATTTATCCTTCCCTTTACGGTTGTATCCGTTATCGGTCTCGAGATGGGCCGCCCGGCCAGCCCTTCGTTACTAAAATCAAAAACCTACCTGAGGACCTGCCAGCTAGCGAGGATTAGTAGAGTCCAAACGAAGGCGAACACCGGTGGAATTGGCAGTGCAAATCCCCACCAGAAAAGCCCGCCTAAAGGAAGTACAGCGAGCGCGAGGATGGCGCTGGCATTCCGTGCCTTGGTCGGATACATATATCCGGTGCTGAAGATAAGTCGTCCACCTTCCAATTCAGGCGCAAGCGGCCAGCAAACCGGGGAACCATCATGGGCAAGCGTAACGAACTCAGCGACCCGGTAGGCGCTGATTAAGTCTGAATGCCAGGCAACGTTTGCCCTGGATTCGGGGGAAGCTGGATCGTTTTGCTTTGTGATGATCGATTCTTTAGGGTTCATAGAGCTTACTTTAAACGAAAACCAGTCCCATTGTCATGGGACTGGGATACTAATTCATTCAGATTAATACTACTAAATTCGATAGGATTTGTGCGATACCGGGATGCTGTTCTTTTCTTGTTCGACCGCAAATTATTCAGAGAAATGGGCAACCCGCGAAGAGCGCAAGATGCTGGTTAGAACGATAATCCAAGAAACAGGCTGCGATGTGGGTACCAGGCGTATCGTGTGAGTCAAAGACAATCCGGACTAGGAGATTCTCTTCAGATTGATGGACCGACGATACTGCACGCCACTACCGGATCAGGGAAGATGTAGCAACCTGTGTACAGGTCAAACTTTCATGCGCGTTGAAGGACAGGCACCTCACTCCCCTGATTTCAATAGCACCACCAGTTCCAGGTCATCCGGCCCTTGAACTTGATCTCACCGCTTTTTCTCCCACACTGCCCCGAACAGGTGTAATTGTAGGTACCCTTCCAGACCGTGATCTTGTTTTTCCCTGCCGCCAGCGTGAAGCGGTAGGTGGTCGGTCCGGTTAATGTCAGGTAGATTGTTCCCCCGGTCTGGTTGTTGATATTGATCGTTGTGCTCGGGCAAGAGGCGGTGTTTAATTTTAGCGTTCCGGTTATGTTGACCTTTTTGACCTTGGTCTTCCCGCACGCTGAATACTCCATCTTGTACTTGCCCTTTTCAACGCTGAACTCGGTTGTTCCCGGGGCGACATTGTAAAAGGTATAGGTCTTCGTCCCTACCACCGGGGTCAGGACCAACCTGTCGAGTTTCGCCCCGGTTTTATTGTTGAATACCAACCTGGCAGTAGCTGCCAGCGGAGCATGCGGCTGGCTGAGCGTGATGTCCGGTTGGTCGGCAGCATTTACCTGGGTTGTTGGCAGCCCCCAGGTAAATATCATCGATGCGATGAGCACAGCAAATAAGATCGTCCGTAATTTTTTCACTGACCCCTCCATGAGTTTTGCTGGATTTGTGCAGACCTGGCGTTATACAGGCTGCATCGGTTTTAAATACTATAGCACATTTAAGGTTCAATTCAAGTAGTTATTGGTTTATATGGTGCTTTTTAACCCCGAAACGGCTCTACAGTTCTGCAAAGTCCGTCTCGGACGGGCGAGGATCGCTGATTGGCTGACCTTCCTTAATTCTTTCAAAACCCCCGTGGCTAGCGAATCTCCAGCGAAAAGTTCTGCAAGATTTCATCAATACCTACAGTCACAACCGCTTCGCCTGGCAGATCGCCCAATTCCCAAACCCAATTGCACACCCCCTGGCTGTTTGTCAGGATGGTGCCGGAGCCAGGCGCCAGGCCTGAATCGCCACCCGGAGCTATATAACGCAGCGAACAGATTTCTCCCGGGTCGGTCTGGATCTGGTATTCGGCCCGGCCGCCGGCAATTACAATGGTTGGACGTTTCAAGATCTTAAATCCTGCAACATGGCAATCTATTTTGTCGGATTTCTCAGGTGTTGGCGGCTGGCTGTGTAGTCCAAAAGATTCCTGACTTTGCACTGGCAGCTCCAGTTGAGCAAACTCCAAGACCGGTTGAGTCAGGTCGGAGGGGATACCTGTATAACCGGTGGCGTCTGGTTCCTGAAGCACCACCTCTGTTCCGCAAATTTCTCCCTGGAAAATTCTCAGGTCAATCGTCTCATAAATCGACTGATAAGACACGATGCGGACGAAAATCTTTGATCCGGAAAGGGAGTAATCCCCCCGTGCGATCGTCTGATCGTTGCGGTTGAACCAGCGATCGACGTCAGACCAGGTGTCTGTGCTGAGATCACCTTCAAAACAGGTGAAGTCGGCGTATAGCGCTAACCCGTCCTGGTAAAATCGGTACAGTTTATAACAGCGACTGTCTTTGCTCCCTTCGACGGAAACCAGCGACATAAATACGGCATCCAATCCGCCGATTACACTGCCGTCAGGAAGCGGCGTAGTTGTTAATTCATATGGCATGGGTAGCGGAGTTGGCGAGGGCCAGAGTCCTGCCTGAAAGCATCCAATTCCAGGTAAGGCGAATAAAACCAGCAAGATCAATGGTCGATATTTCATCTTGATAATCAGATCGTCGGGATAGGGTGGCACCGATTATAACCCAAGCACCATGCCTGTATATTTTCAAGGTTTATCCTCTGGCGTAGCTTGAGGGCCGTCTCCGACGGAATTGACCGAGAGTAAGGGCACTCCCAGGTCGCGCACTTTCTTCAGCATGCCATGCAGCGCAGCCTGATCAACTACCGTGCCGGTCAGGAGCGTATTGCCATCCTCTTCCAGCGTGATCGTCAGTCCCCCAAACCATTCCGCCCATTGGGGATCCAGATGGCCCTTGATCCTGATTTGATAGACCAGTGGTTGGTCGGCATCATGTTTTGGGTTGTATTTGTCGGACATTGTTCTATACCACAGTGATGACCACATTGCCCCGTTTGTGCCCGGCCTCCACATAGCGGTGCGCCTCAGCCACCTGTTCCAGCGTGTAGCGCCGGTCGATCACCGCTTTGATTTCACCCGCCTCAATCAGCTCTTTGACGAAGGTTAATTCTTCCATACTTTGTTTCGTGTTGAGCTTTGCAATCGTTACGTAGGTCCCGTTCGGCGTGAGGGCTTTCGAGTACATTGATTTCGGGCATTTTCCAACCGTATCAAAAATGACGTCATAAAGCAATCCGCTTGTTGAAAAATCTCCTTTTGTATAATCAATGACCCGATCGGCCCCCAGAGACTTTACCATTTCGAGATTGGCCGTACTGCAGACTCCCGTCACTTCTGCCCCAAAATACCGGGCAAGCTGGACTGCATACGTGCCCACACTTCCAGAAGCGCCGTAGATCAGGACTTTTTGTCCGCGTTGGATATTTCCTTTCCGGAGCAGGCGCAGGGCTGTGGGTCCTCCAATCGGAACGGCGGCAGCCTCCTCATAAGTCATATTGGCCGGTTTTGTCAACACCAGCCCGTCTTCGGGCATGCATTTATACTCAGCGTGGGCGCCAAAATTCTGCGCCAGGGTCGAGGCAAACACCTGGTCGCCTGCCTTGAACCGGGTTACATCTTTGCCGACGGCTTCAACTTCCCCGGCGAGTTCCATTCCGTAGATTGGCTGTTTGGGTTTCGTGATACCCAGCGTGATCCGAGCGGGGATCCAGAATGCGGGAGGGACGTTAAAGCTTCGCATTCTGATGTCCCCGGCAGTGATGGTCGTGGCATGCACTTTAATCAACAGCTCATTGTCCTTAGGTGTCGGTTTTTCAACATCCTTAAATTGGAGTACTTCAGGTCCACCGTATTGGGTTGCTACAATTGCTTTCATCTCATAATCTCCTGAATAAAAATGTGAGAATTGGAAGGCAGTGCGGGTTGAATATCCTTTCTTCCATACGCGATATTCATGCTGCGCTCACGAGCTCGCTGGTCGCTGTTTTTGCATACAGGGAAGTGACTGCAGATGGGTTGAATCCCTTGACGGTGAGCCAGACGCCCAGCGAAAACTCAAATAGCGCGATCGGGAGGACACCGATCCCCGTCAGCAGAAAGATCGGCCCGCTGGTGATGCCGAACATAAACACGATGGTGTTCGCGATGAGCAGGGGTGCTCCGATGAAGCCTAGCACAGGCAAAACCCGCGGCACCAGGCGCGACTGGTAGAGCAAGGAGCCCAGTAACAGGTCGTTCACCGCCGGCATGAGGTTTTGTCCGAGGCGGAACAAGCCATACAGGGCGACCAGCGCCTTGCCGGTGACCAACGCATCTGCTCCGGCTCCAGCCCGCCGCAAGGTCACGATCGCCAGCAGGCAGACAACATCCGCGAAGATCGTGCTGGCTTCCAGAACCCGCGCGCCCAGAAACCCCAGCGCGACGCTTTCGTTCTGCCTCTTCACCACCGGATACAGCGCGACGGCGGTGCCGATGCCGGCCAGGGCTACAATGATCTCCAGGATGCCGCCGATGATGACAGGAGTGTCCGGCCCAGAGCCGGTGATGTAGTTGGGGTCGTTCAGGATAGAACTGTAAAGAAAGCCGATCGGAATCGAGACAAAGGTGAGCAGGTACAGCACGCCTGACGTCAGGGCGATTTTTCTCGTTGAGCGCTGAAGGAAGTTTGCTAGTTGGTCCTCTTCACTGCTCCTGGTTGTTCGATTGATGTTCATGTGTTTGTCTCCTTGGTTGTGTTACAGGATGACTGGTGAGTTTTCAAAGAGACAAGCAGCTGTATGGCTGCTTGTCTACTTCAAGCACGCTCAGGCAGCCTTACTCAGCTCCGGCCTGGCGATTCCCTGGTCGAGCAAGGACTCTGAGGCCTTCTCTCGCCGTTCGGTCAAGAGCGCATATCCCAGCCAGGCTATTGCAAACCCCACCGGTATCGCTGCATACCGCTGGAGAGCGTGTGGGAGCAGCGCTGCTAAGGGTGTTACTGCTGCCCCGACGGCAAGCAGGACGGCTGCCCAGCGCGGCAGGATGCCGGCGCGGAACGTGGCGATGCCAAACAACACGCCGCCAAGCATATACAGGATTCCTAACAAGCCATATACCGCTGGGAGGGCCCCGATATTCATCTCGCCTGGGGTCCCGTTGACGATCCCCAGGAAGCTGTTTACAAACCCAGGAGCCGCGGTTGCCATCACTGGCAGGATAAAGAGTTCGGTGAAGACATACGCCGTCTGGAGCCACCATGCAAGGATTAACATGAGATAACCGGCCAGACCCAACCAACCGCTCCGTTCCACTTGCCGGGCGTAGATCCCGCTTATGCCGATCAGGAAAAACAGACTCATAACCCACTTTAAGGTTATGATCAATGCCCATGCGCCGGTGGTGACTGATGCAAGAACATCGGGTGGATGGACCGGCTGGATACCCGCGAAAATGATCCCGCCCGCCATCGCTGCTAAACCACTCCAACGAATGAGATTCGCAGCCTTTATCTTCATTTTGCTCTCCCGGATCGCGATCTTTCCTGTGGTGTTCATTTGTCTGTCTCCTTCTTTGAACCATGAGAATAAGTGTCAGAGCCTGACACCTGGCATTTCTACCTAACTGGATATGATTAGTATAGAATATACAACTGAATGTGGGGAGATGTCTTCCCCACATGTGGGGATTTTGTGTGGGGATATGGGGAAAAATGTCAATCCAAACGAAAAACCCCGCCTGGGAACATGGCAGGGTTCATAAAATTCCTTGTTTGGCTGTGCGTTCTGGCTTATATCAAGCCCAGTTCGGATGCCCGTTTGACAGCCGCCCGGCGATTATTGACGTTGAGTTTACTGTAGATGCCCTTGGTATGTGTGCGCACTGTGCTCAAGGCGACCACGAGTTCGCGAGCGATCTCCGGACCGGAAAGCTCGGTCTTGAACAGCCGGAGGACCTCTAACTCACGCTGGCTTAGAGGCTCGATCAGGGACGATGAATCTGGGGACCCGGAACGAGGCGTTTCTTCTCCCATACCGTGTTGGCCCGCATCAAATGCCGATACCAGCTTGCCTGCATAGCCTGGCATAATTCCGCGCCCAACTGCTTCGCGAAGCAGTTGCAACATGCCTGCGCCTTCATCCAGAAACATGCGGATGTAACCCTCCGGTTCTGCCAGCGTCAGGGCTCGTCCCAGCGGTAGGAGGGCAGCAGGGATGTCGCCTCGCATCTGGCTGGCAAGTGCTTGAAGCACCAGGATTTCAATCATGCACCTCAGCCTCCCGCCCTCTTCGGCTGCTTTCAGGAGGCGCTCCAGTAACCCGATCGCCTCACACATCGAGCTGTCTGTGCGGTCGCCCTTATATCGGGCTAAGAGTATTCGGACCAGAGTAATGTGTTCGTATTCGCGCAAGTAGCTGAGGTTATCGTCGGCAGACAATCCTTCCTCACGCGCCCAGCTGAGAGCCTCATCCAATCTCCCCTGTGTGACCCACACTCGTACCTTCAACGCCCTGAGTGGACGCACATCGGGGGAAAAGTCGCTCATGTACATCCGCTCTGCCTCATGGAGCAAATCGAGCGCCTCGTCCAGATTTCCCTGGGCTTGCCGTATTCGAGCCATGGCGACGCGCCAGCGATACCGGTTTTGTTGCATCCCATTGAACTCACCCAGCTCCTTGCTTCTCAGCAAGAGGTGCGTGGCGGTTTGCAGGTCATTATGCTCATAATGCAGCTCACTCATTCCGATATACAGGTCTACTGCTCCCCGCACGGCAAGCGCGGGCCCGCCCTGTTCAGTTGCGAGTTGCAATGCCCGCTCATAGGTGATCATTGCCTCGCGCAGATGACCTTGCGTAATCCGTATAGTGGCAAGGGCGATCGCACCATTGACTGCGTCGGCGATGTTCCCCGCCTTTTGCAGACTTGCCATGCCATCGGCGTACGATCGGTACGCGGCATCAAGATCCCCGACTGTCCAGGATGCGAGTCCCAAGAGTGCGCCTGCCGCTCCGCGCAGGACATGATCATCCTCCGCTGCGAGGTCGAGCACCTGCCGGGCGTAGTTCACGGTGTCGGGCACATTGCCCGCGAAAAGTGCCCGTCCGGCACGGTACATGGCGATCGATCCCGGGAGACGGCGAAACTCCACTTCGTCCAGGACCACCATATCAACCGGTCGATCACGCCCGTCGGCTGTCGCGTCCAGCCAGCGTTCGGCGTCCCGCAGGCGGTCTTCAATGCCCTCGAGCTTGCCGCTACTCAGTAATGCCCCAACATATTCAATGCTGAGCACGGGCCGGTTTCGGAATAGCCCCTCGGGCAACGCCTTCATCCATTCGAGCAGCGTGGCTTCCTGCCTGCTCTTGCGCATGGCTGGCGCTGCCAGCTCGATCAGCCCCGCCGCTCGCGGGTAATCCCTGGCGGCTAGCGCGTGGCGGATCGCATCCGGCGCCGAACCATTTTGCTCGTACCACTCACTCGCCCGCCGGTGCAGAATCGGTAACAGATCGGGCTGCTCCGTCATCAAGTGCATACGAAGAACATCGCCAAAAAGATGGTGATAGCGATACCAGTGGCGCTTGTCATCCAGCGGAATGACAAAGTAGTTGCCTCGCTCCAGGGCATCTAGCAGCACATTGCATTCCACTTGGTCAGTGACAGCCTCACACAACGGGCCATTCAGCTGTTCAAGAATGGATGTCTGGAGTAAGAAGCTCCGGACACAATCTGACTGGCGCTGCAGAACTTCTTCAATCAAATAATCCACAATATACCGGTGGTCTCCGGCGAAAGCTTGGACGAATCCGGTAACATCCTGGTGGCCCTGCATCGAAAGCGCGGCTAATTGCAGACCGGCAATCCAGCCTTCAGTTCGGGTTTCCAAGGCAGCCACCTCTTCCACCGAGAGGTTTAGATCCATCACCCGGTTGAGGAATTCGGCGGCTTCGGATGGGGTAAACCGTAAGTCCGCGGCGCGCACTTCGACCATTTGGCCTCGGGCGCGTAACCGGGGGACAGGTAGAGATGGATCCTCACGTGTGGTGATGACGATATGCATTTGTTGTGGCAAATGCTCGATGAGAAAGGTGATGGCATTGTCCACCGCTTTGGCATCAATCATGTGGTAGTCGTCAAGGACGAGGATAAAAATGTTCGGGATTGCAGCGAGATCATTGAGCAGGGATGTCAGAATCGATTCGGTGGGTGGTGGTTGAGGAGCTTGGAGCATACTCAATGCCTCTTCCCCAATATTCACTGCAATCCCTTCGGCTTTGCTCACGGCAAGCGTTTGCAAAGCCGCGATGAGGTATGTCAGAAAGCGTACAGGGTCACTATCCCCTTCGTCCAATGACAGCCAGGCAGCCCTCGCCCCTTCCCCTCTCCCACTGGGAGAGGGGTTAGGGGTGAGGGTAGCGACCCATTCGCTGACCGACGTGGTTTTGCCAAAGCCAGCGGGAGCAGAGATAAGGGTCAGCTTGCGGCCTGAAGAGAGACCCTCGTTCAACCGCTCAATCAGTCGGGTGCGGAGGACTACTTTAGGTCGAGGTGGGGGGATATTGAGTTTAGTGGCTAAAATTGGCGCAGCCATAGGTCAATTATATGCTAAACACATCCTATTGAACGGATTTGGAGAGTGGCTAAAATCTGGGCCAAATATGCTAAAATCCCAGGATGATTGAATGTCCAAAATGTCACCGAACGGAGCGGCAAAATCGAGCTGGAAAAACAGATGGCGGCAGCCAACGCTATCG
>Ga0105100_10000896_pt1 | contig 17457 bp, 17 predicted proteins | sample PPLLak12cMay2015_2_FD_87033 | JGI IMG/M metagenome (GOLD analysis project Ga0105100, IMG submission 87033) | Freshwater sediment microbial communities from Prairie Pothole Lake near Jamestown, North Dakota, USA - PPLs Lake P8 Core (1) Depth... | ecosystem: Environmental > Aquatic > Freshwater >...
GATCCCGGGGATGCGGCGGAAGGACGGAAAGCCGTAGGACTGGAGCAGGCCCTCCGCGTACTCGGAGGCGACCGACGGGCGGAAGCGGACGAGGACGCGGTCGGACGCGTAGCGCGAGGCCCGGTGCCGGACGAAGGGACGTTCGGCCCGGAGGGCGGGCGCCGTCCGTTGGGCGCTGAGGTCGATCCGCTTGGTCCGGTCAGCCGTCCGCCTCAACCGGGCCGCGTCGCTCGACGCCGCGCCGACGGACAGGACGACGAGGAGGACCGCGACCGCCTTGAGGATCCTCGCGAACGGGGTCTTTTTCATGTTCTGCTCCTTCGCCCTAGAACCTGTAGAGGACGCCGACCGTGGCCACCGTGTCCACGCCTCCGGCGAACGGCAGGATGCCGATCTTGGCCTTGACCAGCCAGCGGCGGGAGACCTCACCGTCCGCGCCGAGGGCGGCGCCGACGGCGAAATCGCCGCCGACCGTCCTCTTCTCCTCGCCGGAGAGATCGCCGAGCGTCTCGCTCATCCGGAAGCTGGCCGTGAGCCAGCGTCCCGTCAGCTCGACGTAGGGGACGACCCGGCCGAAGAAGAGGTAGTCCAGGCGCGGGCCCAGGGCGATCTCCATCCAGCCCGGCTTGCCCGCGGCCTCGCCCTCGACGGCGAAGCCTTCGAGCGGCCAGGTCTTGGACATCCCTGAAGAATAGACGATCCGGCCGGCGGCTTTCATCTCAAAGTCGCCCCATCTTTTTATCGGGACCAGGACATCGGCCCCGAGGACGAGGCCCGGGATGGCCGATCCGTCATAGAGGAGGCTGATGGGCAGAGTGTCGAACACGAGGCCTGAAACGTCGCTAAAGGAGAACCCGGCGGTCAGTCCGACGATCACGCCCTTGGCGAGACCGAACTCGGCCCGGGCCGAGAGCATATTCGAAGTCAGCTTGGAATCGGCTTCGTCGCCGCTCCAGACGACCGTTCTCGAGAGATAATCGTAGCCGAGCCCGGCCGCGAGCGGCTTGACGGCCAGGCCGGCGGCGGCCGCCTCGGCTCCGACAAGCGCCAGCGCGGCGATCAGGATGGAAACACGTCCGATCCCCCCGTGCCGATTCTTCATGAACGACCCTCCCTGCGCCTGCGATGTCAGCGCTTCTTGTTCTTGGTTGTCTGGGTGTCTTTCGGAGCCGTTTTCAGCGTCTCGATCTCCGCCAGCCGCTTCGTCGCACTCTGAACCAGCTTCAGCTGGGGGTAGTCCGTGACCACCTTGGTGAAGAAGGGGAGGGCTTGATCGTATTGCCTCATCATGAAGTGGCTTTCGCCGAGGTAATAATAGACCTCGCCGAGCCCCGTGTAATCCGGATACGTCGTCATGATCTCGGTCAGCCGGCTGATGGCCGCCCGGTAGGCCCGGCGCCGGCAGTAGCCGATGGCGATCTCGGCGTTGTGCGCGGCCAGCCGCTCCTCGCACTCCTTGATCATCTCCTGGGCGGCCTTGGCCTGGTCGCTGGCCGGGAAGTCGGTGATGACCTTCCTGAACTCGGCCAGGGCCTGGATCGTCTTCGACGGGTCGCGCCCGATCTTCAGCTTTTTCTTGTAGAAGGTCATGGCGATCTGGTACTGGGCGTAGGCGGCCGACGGGGAATAGGGATACGTCCGGATGAATTCCCGGTATTCGGCCGCGGCCATGATCATGTTGGTCTCGTCGCCCTTCTGGAAATAGGCGTCGGCGATGAGCAGCTTCGCCCGCTGGGCGTAGAAGCTCTTGGGGAACGAGTCGATGACCTGGCGGAGGTAGAGGATGGATTTTTCCGTGTCCTTCTTCATGCCCGCCTCGCCCAGCTTGTAGAGGGCCTCATCGGAGGATGACAGGTCGGGCGCGACCTCGACCGTTTTCTTTTGGCAGGCCGGCGAGAGGCCCAGGATCAGGAGGCAGGGCAACAGGACGGCGAGCGTTCTTGTCCGGTGGGGATTCTTCATGGGAGTTTCCTCGCGATGTCTTTCATGGCCCGGATGACGGCCGCCGGGTCGGGAGCGTCGTAGACGGCCGAACCGGCCACGACGATCTCCATTCCGGCCCGGAGGATGTCTGCGACGTTGTCGAGCTTGATCCCGCCGTCGACCTCGATGGGGACGGTCAGGCGGGCGGCCCGGATGCGGTCCCGGAGCCTGCGGATCTTGTCCAGGCAGGAGGGGATGAAGGATTGTCCGCCCCAGCCGGGGTTGACCGACATGATCAGGACGAAGTCGAGCTCCGTCAGGACCTCGTCGATCGATTCGAGGGGGGTCGCCGGATTGAGGGCGACGCCGGCCTTGCGGCCGAGGTCCCGGATCATGGTCAGGTCCTTGTGGAGGTGGGCCGTCGCTTCGACGTGGATGGAGATCCAGTCGGCCCCGGCTTCATGGAAGAGCGGGACGAAGGCGCGGGGGTTCTCGACCATGAGGTGGACGTCGATGGGCAGGCGCGTCTCGCGGCGGATGGCTTCGACGAGCCGGGGCCCGAGGGTCAGGTTGGGCACGAAGTGCCCGTCCATGATGTCGACGTGGATGAGATCGGCCCCGGCGTCCTCGGCCAGCTTGACCGCCTCGCCGAGCCGGGAGAAGTCCGCGGACAGGATGGACGGGGCGATGAGGACCATCAGCGGCTGACCTCGATCGAAATGCGGCTGCGCTTCTGGACGCGGAAGCCGTTCGGAGGGTCCTGCTTGACGATGAGACCGGCCGGGGCGCCGGGGTAGTAGACGTAGCGGACGTCGGCGACCTTGAAGCCCCGGCTGTCGAGGCGGCCGATGACGCTGTCGGCCCGCCGGCCGATGAGGTCGGGCATGATGTAGCGGTCTTCGAGGCCGCCCTGGCTGAGGAGGAGGCCGACGGGGAAGCTCCGGTCCACGACCGAGCCCGGTTCGGGCTTCTGGGCCAGGATGCGGCCCGCGGGGACGCGGGGAGTGTGGACCTGGGTCAGCCGCCCCCGGGTCAGGCCGGCCGCCTGGAGCAGGGTCAGGGCTTCGTCGAGGCTCTTCGACGCGAGATCAGGGACCGTGACCGTGCCGCTGCCCGAGCTGGTGAAGATCTGGACGACCGTGGTGTTGCGGATCCGCGAGCCCGGAGCCGGTTCCTGCCGGGCGATGAGGCCCTTCTCGATGCGGTCGCTCGTCTCGGTGCCCCGCTGGGCGAGGGACAGGTCCTTCTTCTGGAGCTCCTCCCGGGCCTGGACGATCGTCTTGCCCACGAGGTCGGGGAGAGTGACCACTTCGCTCTTGAGCAGGACCTGGGAGAAGATGATGGCGCTCAGGAAGAAAAGGATGAAGAAGAGCAGCGAGAAGACGCCGGCCTTGAAGAGGAAGTCGTTCGCCATTTCCGGTGATCGCTTATCCGAATTCGGATTCCATTATTATCATATAACCCGAACTTAGTAAACGGCGGGACGGTTGCCCGCGGCCGGGGTTTTCCAATATAATGGCCGTTCCGGAGGAACCCACATGACCATCACCTATTCCGATTTTCGCAGCGATACGGTCACGAGGCCGACGGAGAAGATGCGACGGGCCATGGCCGAGGCCGAGGTCGGCGACGACGTCCTCGGGGACGATCCGACCGTCCTCGAGCTCGAGGCGGCTTCCGCCGCGACCATGGGCAAGGAGGCGGCGCTCTTCTGCCCGTCCGGGACCATGGCCAACTCGATCGCCGTCAAGATGTGGACGAACGTCCTCGAGGAGGTCATCGTCGAGGAGCGCTCCCACATCTACAATATGGAATCGACCCACATGACGTTCATCTCGGGAGTGACCCCGCGGCCGGTGCGGTCCGTGCGGGGCGCCATGGACCCGGCGGACGTAGCCGCCGCCGTACGCAAGCCCAACGTCCACACGCCCCAGACGACGCTCGTTTGCCTGGAGAACACCCACAACAACTGGGGCGGGGCCGTCGTGCCCCTCGACAACTTCAAGGGCATCCGGAAGGTGGCCGACGAGAACGGGTTGAAGGTCCACCTCGACGGGGCCCGGATCTTCAACGCCGGCGTCGCCGCGGGCGTCCCGGTCCGGGAATTCGCAGATCAGGTCGACTCACTGCAGTTCTGCCTGTCCAAGGGCCTGTCGGCCCCCGTCGGCTCGATGCTTGCGGGGCCGCGGGAGCGCATCGAATTCGGCCGGCGGCTGAGGAAGGCCCTGGGCGGCGGCATGCGCCAGGTCGGCGTCCTGGCCGCGCCCGGTCTCATCGCCCTGACCGAGATGGTCGACCGGCTCGCGGACGACCATGCCCGGGCGAAGGCCCTGGCCCGGGGGATCAGCGTGTTCCCGGAGGTCCGGCTCGATCCGGGATCCGTCGAGACCGACATCGTCATCTTCGGCTTCGAACACCCGACGATCACGGTCCCGGACATGATCGGCCGCATGAAGGAGAAGGGCATCCTGGCCCTGGCCGTCAGCGGCGGCATCCGCATGGTCACCCACAAGGACGTCGGCGACGGGGACGTCGAGCGGGCGATCGCGGCCATCAAAGCCATCCTGGCCGGATAGACCCGGACCGGGATCAAGGCCCTACCTTTAGATCCCCTCGGCGACGATCTGGGCGATATCTTTGACCGTGACGCCCTCGCAGCCTCTGTCCTTGAGGCCGTCGCGGAGCATGGTCAGGCAGAACGGACAGGCGGACGCGGCCAGGGGCGCGCCCGAAGCCAGGATCTCGTCCGTCCTGAGGTGATTGATCCGCCGGCCGAGCGATTCCTCGGTCCACATCAGCCCGCCGCCCGCGCCGCAGCAGAAGCTCGCGTCGCCGTGGCGCCGGAGCTCCGCCGGACCGCCGCCCAGGACCGAAGCCAGGACCGAGCGCGGTTCCGCGACCAGTCCGTTGTGGCGTCCGAGATAGCAGGGATCGTGGAAGGTGTACCGCGCCTGTTCCGCCGTCTTCGGAGCGATCCTGCCTGCGGCGATGAGATCGCGGATGAGCTCGACGTGGGAGAGGACATCGACCGTTCCCGCCGCCGCATCGAGCTTCGGGTATTCGTGCTTGAAGGTGTTGTAGCCGTGCGGGCAGATCGTGACGATCCTGCGGACGCCGTATTTCGCGAACAGGGCGATATTCTCCCGGGCCAGGCTCTGGTAGAGGTATTCGTTCCCGAGGCGGCGGGCCGAGTCGCCGCAACATTTCTCCTCGGCGCCGAGCGTTCCGAACGCGACGCCCGCGGCGCGCAGCACTTTGACCAGCGCTGAGGCTATGCCCTTCCCGGCGTCGTCGTAGGCGCCCATGCAGCCGACCCAGAAGAGGGTGGCGGCGGCGGGGACGTCCTTGATGTGCGCAACCCCGAGCGATTCTCCCCAGTCGGCCCGCTTGGAGAAACCGATGCCCCACGGATTGGCGTTGATCTCCAGGTTGCGGAAGAAGGCGTTGAGCTCGGCGGGGAACTTGCTCTGCATCAGGACCTGGCTCCGCCGGACCCCGACGATCTTGCGGACGTGTTCGATCTCGACCGGGCAGACCTTCTGACAGGCGCCGCAGGTCGTGCAGGTCCAGATCTCGCCCTCGCTGAACGTGCCGGGCACGAGCTCGGGGAGGTCGTCACGCTTCTTCCCGGCCAAGGCCTTACGGCCGGCGAGGAGGGCCTTCTCCATGTTGAACAGGATCGTTTTCGGGGAAAGGGGCTTGTCCGAGGCGAAGGCCGGGCAGGCGTCCTGGCAGCGGCCGCATTCCATGCAGGCGAAGGCGTCGAGATCGTCCTTCCAGGTGAAGTCCGGGAGTTTCTCGACCCCGAAGACCTCGGACTTTTCGAGGTCGAGGGCCGGGAGCTCGCCGCTGGGCGCGGACCGCCGGAAGAACACGTTGACCGGGCCGGCGAACATGTGGAGGTACTTGGAATGGGGGACGTAGGCGATGAATCCGTAGACGGCGACGACGTGGGCCCACCAGGCGATCTTGAAGTGGGCGGCCACGGCCGTCGCGCTCATCCCCGACCCGGTGACCAGGCCGGCGAGCCAGGGGCCGAGGAACGACCAGCGGGCCGTCCCGGGATGGTGGGCGATGGAGAAGGCCTCGAAATAAAGATAGGTCGCCGTCGCCAGCGTGATCAGCAGGTAGATGAGGGCCGAATCGCACGGTGTCGTGGCGTAGGCCTTGGGCCGGACGACGAAGCGGCGGAAGGCGAGGAAGACGACACCGGCCATGACCGCGATCGCGGCGGCGTCGATGACAAAGGAGAAGACGAGGCCGAAACCGGACTTTCCGAAAAGATAGAATCCGTCGATGAAGCCTTCGAGCGTGTGACTGACCGTCATCGTGTCGAAGGTCAGGGCCCCGTAGAAGATGCCGACGTGCATCAGGCCGGTGAAGACGCGCTCGCGGCGCAGGGTGCAGCGCTGGAAGAGGACCTTGCCGACGGCGTGGAGGAACCGCTTGCCCAGATCCCCGAACCGGTCCTCGGGCGCCCCCGCCAGGACGATCCGGACGCGGCGGACGATCGGGACGAGGAACGCCGCCGCGGTCGCGACGATCAGCGCGGCGAACACCAGCTTTTCAGGCGTCGTCAGCATCGGGATGTCTCCTTCTCGGCTTCGCGGCCCCTTTTTACCGATTTGTCACGGGCCTGTCAAATGTGCTATTTAATTCCGTCCGGCCGGGGCCGGCGCCCCGCAGAGGAGAGATCCATGAACGTCCTGGTCGTCCTGATCGCCGCCGCGGCCGTCTTCGTCCTGGCCGGCCGGTTCTACTCCCGGTACATCGCCGGGAGCCTCGGCGAGGATCCCGGCCACGCGACTCCCGCCGTGACCTGCTGCGACGGACGCGACTACGTCCCGACGAAGACGTACGTCGTCTTCGCCCACCACTTCTCGGCCATCGCCGGGGCGGGACCCATCCTCGGGCCGACCATGGCCATCCTCTACGGCTTCGTCCCGGCCTGGCTCTGGGTCGTGTTCGGCGGCGTGTTCATCGGCGCCGTCCACGACTACACGACTCTCTTCGTCAGCATGCGCGAGGGCGGCAAGTCCATGGCCGAGGTCGCCCGCAAGACCCTGGGCAACTCCGGCTTCAGGCTGTTCATCGCCTTCACCATCGTCATGATCGTCCTCGTGACCTCGTCTTTCCTGAGCGCGACCTCGATCTCCCTGACTTCGCTTTGGCCGCTGGCCAAGATCGGGGTCAGGGAAGGGGAGACCTTCCTCAAGACGGTCGTCCGGGACGGCGTGGTCATGGGCCGCATCGGCGGCATCGCCTCGACCTCGGTCATCTTTATCACGCTCTGCTCGCCCTTCCTCGGGTTCCTCCTCTACAAGAAGAACCTGAAGACCGCCGCCGCTTACTTCTTGGCCGCCGCGATCTGCGTCGGCTCCGTCTTCCTGGGCATCGCCTTCCCCGTGACGCTGGCCCCGACGACCTGGATGATCATCATCTCGGTCTATGTCCTCATCGCCGCGGGTGTGCCCGTCTGGCTCATCCTCCAGCCGCGAGACTTCATCAACGTCCAGATCCTCTACGCCGGCATCGGCCTGATGATCGTTTCGCTCTTCAGCTGCGGCTTTCAGGGCCTGACGGTGACCATGCCCAAATTCAACCTGGCCGAAGGGACCCTGAATCTCGGCTTCATCTGGCCGATGATGTTCATCACCATCGCCTGCGGCGCGATCTCGGGGTTCCACTGCCTCGTCGCCGGCGGCACGACGGGCAAGCAGCTGGCCAAGGAGACCGCCGCCCGGCACGTCGGCTACAACGCCATGCTCCTCGAATCGCTCCTCTCGGTCTGCGTCCTTCTGGCCCTGGGCGCGGTCATGGCCTTCTCCGACTACAAGGCCATCGTCTGGCCGGCCGACCCGGCCGTGAAATCCAATCCCATCCTCGGCTTCTCGCTGGCCGCCGGCCGGCTCTTCCATGAAGGCCTGGGCATCCCGGTCGCGCTGGGCACCGTTTTCGGCATCCTGCTCGTGGAAGGCTTCGTCATCACGACGCTCGACGCGGCCGTTCGGCTCAACCGCTACCTCCTCGAGGAGCTGTGGACGATCCTCTTCAAGAAGGTGCCCCGTCTCCTCAAGCATTATTGGTTCAACTCGGGCCTGGCGGTCGCGCTGATGTGGGTCCTGGCTTTTTCCAACGCGTTCAACGCCCTCTGGCCGATCTTCGGCACGGCCAATCAGCTGCTCGCGGCGATGGCCCTGCTGACGGTCTCGGCCTGGCTGCTGCTGCGCAAGCAGCGAAACTGGTTCACGCTCGTCCCGGCGGTTTTCATGATCGCGACGACCCTCGTCTCGCTGGGAATACTGCTCTCGGGCTATATCAAGAAGGGGAACTACATCCTCATCGCGGCCGACCTGCTCCTCTTCGCGCTTTCGGCGGGCGTCGTCGTCCTGTCCGTGAATACGTTCGTGAGACGCCGGGGAGCACTCCCTTCATGACCGCGCCGACGGAGCGTGCGGGCGGACCTCAAACCCGAATATCCACCGAATCGAAAGGAACGGACATGGCCGAAAAAAGAGACATCGTCATCATCGGGGGCGGTCCCGGCGGTTATCTCGCCGCGATGCGGGCGGCCCAGCTCAAGAAAACCGTCACGCTCGTCGACAGGGACCGTATCGGCGGCACCTGCATCAATTACGGCTGCATCCCGACGAAATACCTCCTGCATCAGACGAAGGTGCTCAAGGAGCTGGCCGGGGCGAAGAACCTCGAGGGACCGGCCGGAGACGTGAAGCTGAACTGGGCCAAGGTCCAGCAGGGACGCCAGACGGTCATCGACCAGCTGGTGAAAGGGCTCGTCTTCCTGCTCGAGAAGGGCAAGGTCGAGATCGTCAAGGCGCCGGCCCGTCTGCGGGCGGACCGGTTCGTCGTCGTGCGGACCGCGGACGGGGAGAGGGTCTACGAAGCGGACACCGTCGTCGTGGCCACGGGAAGCGTGGCGGCCGGCCTGCCGTTCCTGAAAGCCGACGGGGAAACCGTCATCACGAGCACGGAAGCGCTCACGCTCTCCGAGGTCCCGAAGAGCCTCCTCGTCGTCGGCGCCGGGGCCATCGGGCTCGAAATGGGCTCGATCTACAGGCGCCTCGGCACGGACGTGACGGTCCTCGAGATCCTGCCCCAGATCCTGCCCGGCTCCGACAAGGAAGCGGTGACGCGGCTCGAGCGGGCGCTCAAGAAGCAGGGCCTGAAGATCTTCACGGAGATGAAGATCGAGGCGGCCGTCGTCGAAGACGGGTCCGTGACGCTCAAGGGGCTATCCCTCAAGACCAATGCGCCGTTCGAATTCAAGGCCGAGAAGGCCCTTCTCTCGGCCGGCCGGAAGCCCCGAACGGCCGATCTCTTCGACGGCGAGCCGTTCCTGGCCATGGACCGGGGCTTCATCAAGGTCGATGCGGCGCTCCGGACGAATGTGCCGGGCATCTACGCCATCGGCGACGTCATCGGCGGCAAGCTCCTGGCCCACAAGGCCTATCACGACGCCATCGTCGCCGTCGAGAACGCCTGCGGGATGAGCCGGACCGTCGATTACGCCGCGCTCCCCGCCGCGGTCTTCACCGAGCCCGAGTTCGCCTCGGTCGGACTGACGCAGGAGGAAGCCACGGCCCGAGGGCTCGAAGTTAGATCGGGGGTCTTCCCGCTCCAGGCGAGCGGCCGGGCCATGACCATGGATGCGACCGACGGCCTGGTCAAGGTCCTGGCCGACGAGTCCGGCAAAGTCGTCGGGGCCCACGTCGTCGCCCCCGGCGCTTCGGACATGATCCCGGTATTGACCATGGCCGTGGCCAGGGGCCTGACGCTCGACGAGCTCGACGGCATCATCTATATCCACCCGACGCTGTCCGAAATGATCGGGGAGGCTGCCCTCAAGGCCGGGAACAGGGCGCTGCACATCCTGAACTCCTGAAGAACGGGAGCGTGTGCCCCGGGCCCGGCCCCCGCGGGCAGCCCCGGGTCTCGAGGATTGCCTCCCGGTTTCTTCCGCCGTTGAAAATTCCCGGGCGATTCTATACAATCGGGGCGCTTTCCGGGCAAACATGCAGGAACTCGCCATCGCCTTCGCCGTCTTCGGGATCATGTCGGCCGTCATGATCCTCGTGAATTTCCTCCTCGGGCCCCGCCGGCCCAACCCGGCCCGCGAGAAGCCGTTCGAGTGCGGCAGTCCGCCGCTCCAGGCTTCGATCGGCCCGGTCAACCTCCCGTTCTTCCTCGTCGCGCTGCTGTTCCTCCTCCTCGACGTCGAGGTCGTCTTCTTCTATCCGCTGGCGGTCGCCTTCCGGGGCCGGGGCCTCGCCGGGTTCGCCGCCCTATGCGTCTTCGTCCTCGTCCTCGCCCTGGGCTTCGTCTACGCCTGGAAGAAAGGGATCTTCCGCTGGTCATGAGCGGCTTCGACTATCTCACGACGCGCCTCGAGACGGCCATCGGCTGGGGCCGGAAGTTCTCGCTCTTCCAGTACCCGTTCATCACCGCCTGTTGCGGGATGGAGTACATGTCGGCGGCCTGCGCCCACTTCGACATGGACCGTTTCGGGGCCGGCCTGACCCGGTTCTCGCCGCGGCAGGCCGACCTGCTCCTCGTCGTCGGCACCGTCACCCACAAGCTCGCGCCCGTCCTGCGGACGGTCTACGACCAGATGATCGAGCCCAAGTGGGTCATCGCCTTCGGCGCCTGCGCCGTGAGCGGGGGCATCTATCAGAATTACGCGGTCGTCCAGGGCATCGACCGGATCGTCCCCGTCGACGTCTACATCCCCGGCTGCCCGCCGCGCCCGGAAACGGTCCTCGACGGCCTGATGAAGCTCCAGGACAAGATCCAGGAACAACCGCAGGATTGGCGATGGGGCCGGAAACCCTGATCGAGGAGATCCGGGCGGGGCTCGGCGACGCGGTCGAGTCCGTCTCGGATTCCCACGGCGATCCGGTGATCGCGGTCAAGGCGGATTCCGTCCGCCCCGTCCTGGCCGCGCTCCGCGGGGCGCCCTTCGACTACGCCGTCCTCCTCGACCTGACCTGCGTCGATTTCGCGGCGGGGGAGGGGCGGTTGGAGCTCGTCTATCATCTCTATTCGCTCTCGCGGAACGTCCGCCTGCGGATCAACGCTTCGGTCCCGGCAGCCGACCCGGCCGTCGCGAGCCTGGTCGGACTCTGGAAGAACGCCGACTGGCTCGAGCGCGAGGTCTTCGACATGTTCGGCGTCCGCTTCGACGGCCATCCGTACCTCCGCCGGCTCCTGACCTACGAGGGCTTCGAGGGCCACCCCCTGCTCAAGACCTATCCCTGGCGCCTGGCCCAGCCGCGCATACCCCTGAAGGACGACGAGTAGCATGGAACCGACGACGCGGATCCAGCGGGAAGCCCGGCCGGAGAGCATGCTCCTCAACATGGGCCCGTCCCATCCGGCCATGCACGGGACGATCCGCGTCATGCTCGAGCTCGACGCCGAGAGGATCCTCAGCGCCGAGGTCGAAGTCGGCTACCTGCACCGCGGCTTCGAGAAGACCTGCGAGAACAAGACCTGGTTCAACCTCCTGCCCTACACCGACCGCCTCAACTACGTCTCGCCCCTGATCAACAACCTCGGCTACGCCATGACCATGGAGAAGATGCTCGGCCTGACCGTCCCCGAGCGGGCCCAGCTCATCCGCGTCCTCATGGGCGAGATGTCGCGTGTCTCGGACCATCTGACCTGTCTCGCCGCCATGGCCATGGAGTGCGGCGCGTTCACCGTCTTTCTCTACATGATGAAAGCCCGCGAGTTCCTCTGGGAGGCGATCGAGTTCACGGCCGGGGCCCGGATGACGACCTCCTACATCCGTATCGGCGGCGTTCGGGCGGACCTCCATCCCGACTGGCGCGGCGCCGTGGCCACGGCGGTGAAGGAGACCCGCAAGGTCCTCAAGGACGTCTCGGGGCTTCTCGACGGGAACAGCATCTTTCTGGGCCGGACCCGGGACGTCGGGATCCTCTCGAAGGAGGACGCCCTGTCCTACGGCTGGACCGGGCCGTGCCTCCGTTCGACGGGCATCCCCTACGACGTGCGCAAAGCCCATCCCTATCTCCTCTACGACCGGCTCGACTTCGAGGTCCCGGTCGGCGACCGGGGCGACAACTACGACCGTTACAGCGTCCGGATGCGGGAGATGGAGCAGAGCCTGCGGCTCCTCGAACAGATCTCCGCCCTCATTCCCGACATGGCGCCCCTGGCCGGGGGACCGGCGGTCGAGCCGGCCGAGGCCATCCGGCGGTCGAGGCGGCAGCGGGTCGAAGGCCCCGTCGCCCTTTCTCCCAACCTCGAGGGCTCAGAGATGGACCGCCTCGCGGGCCTGATGGCCGCGGGCGGCGTCGGCGTGCCGCCCAAGGAGTCGACCTACACGACGATGGAGGGGCTCATCAGCCACTTCCTCTTCTTCATGGACGGCAAGGGCATCCGGCCGCCCAAGGGCGACGTCTACTTCTCCGTCGAGGGCGGCAACGGCGAGGTCGGGTTCTACATCGTCTCCGACGGGACGGACCGGCCCTACCGCCTGCACCTCCGGGCGCCCTGCTTCCACATCGTCGCCGCGCTCGAACAGCTCGTCCGCGGCCGGCTCGTCGCCGACGTCATCCCGACCTTCGGCTCGATGAACATGATCGGGGGGGAGCTCGACCGATGAGCTACGCGCCTTCCGCCGCGGCCCTCGAACGGATCGAGCGGGCAATCGCCCTGTATCCCGAGAGGGGGGCGGCCCTGCTTCCGGTCCTCCAGGCGATCCAGGCCGAGAAGGGCTTCGTTACGACCGAGGCGGAGGCCTGGGCGGCCGAAAAGCTCGGCCTCGAGCCGATCCGCGTCCGCGAGGTCCTCTCCTTTTATAGTCTGTTCCGCCGCGAGCCGGCGGGCCGGACCGTGATCCAGATCTGCCGGAACCTGAGCTGCACCCTGGCCGGGGCCGAAAACATCATCGGCTTCCTCAGGGACAGTCTCGGCCTCGGGCCCGGGACCGACACGACGTGCGACGGCCGGATCACCCTGGTCGCCGTCGAGTGCCTGGGCAACTGCGACAACGCCCCTTGCCTCCAGATCGACGGCGTCGACCGCGGCCGGATGACGAGGGAAACGGCCGAAGCCCTGCTCCGGGAGCTCGAGGCGAAATGAGCGGACAAGCCTTCCGTTCCCTTCCCCCAAACGACGCTTCGTGGCACCTCGAGGCCTACCTGGCCAGAGGCGGATACGAGGCGGCGCGCAGGGCCGTGACGTCCATGGCCCCCGCCGATGTCGTCGCCGAGATCCGCAAGGCCGGGCTCCGGGGCAGGGGAGGCGCGGGCTTCCCGGCCGGGCTGAAGTGGTCGTTCGTCCCTCAGGACCGGCCGGGCCCGAGGTATCTCTGCGCCAACGCCGACGAAGGCGAGCCGGGGACGTTCAAGGACCGGGCCATCCTGGTCCGGGACCCGCACCGTCTCCTCGAGGGCATGATCATCGCCGCCTTCGCGGTGGGCATCGGCACCGCGGTCGTCTATGTCCGCGGCGAGTACGAGCGGATCGCCGGGCGCCTGTGCGACGCTGTCGCCGAAGCGCAGGCCGCGGGTTTCCTGGGCCGGGGGATCTGCGGCACGGCCTTCGGGCTCGACGTCATCGTCCATTTCGGGGCCGGGGCCTACATCTGCGGCGAAGAGACGGCCCTGCTCGAATCGGTCGAAGGCCGCCGCGGCCAGCCCCGGCTGAAGCCGCCGTTCCCCGCCGTCGTCGGGCTGTTCGGGGCTCCCACCGTCATCAACAACGTCGAGACCCTGGCCAGCGTGCCGGAGATCATCGGCCGCGGCGCCGACTGGTTCACCCGGCTCGGCCAGCCCAAGGACTGCGGCACCCGGCTGTTCAGTGTCAGCGGGGCGGTCCGGCGCCCCGGCCTCTACGAGCTGCCGACGGGCACGCCCCTGCGGACGATCATCGAGGAGCATGCCGGCGGCCCGCCCGACGGGGTCGGCATCAAGGCGGTCATCCCGGGCGGACTGTCCGCTCCGTTGCTCAGGGCCGACGAGCTCGAGACGCCCATGGATTTCGACTCTCTGGCCAAAGTCTGTTCCATGATCGGCTCGGCCGGGATCATCGTCATCGGCGACCGGACGCCCATCCTCGACGTGCTCGCGGTCACGGCCCGCTTCTACGCCCACGAATCGTGCGGCCAGTGCACGCCCTGCCGGATCGGGACGTCCTGGATCCACAAGACCGTTACCCGGATCGCGGCGGGCCGGGGGCGGAGCTCCGACCTCGATCTCATCCTCGAGCTGGCCGGGGGCATGAAGGGGCGGACGCTCTGCCCGATGGGCGACGCCGCGGCGCTGCCCCTCTACGCCATGGTCGCGAAGTTCCGCGACGAGCTCGAGCGGGCGGTGGGGCGGTGAGCGAGGTCAAGACTGTCGCCCTGACCATCGACGGGCGGTCCGTCCGCGCCGTCGAGGGCACGAACGTGCTGCGGGCCGCAGCTGCGGCCGGGATCGACATACCTCATTTCTGTTACCATCCGGCCTTCGAGGCCGAGGGCAGCTGCCGCATGTGTCTCGTCGAGATCGAGGGCCTGCCGAAGCTCGAGCTCGCCTGCGCGACCGTCGTCCGCGAGGGCTTGATCGTGCGCACGGCGACCGACCTTGTCCGTGACGCCCGGCGGGCCGTCCTCGCGTTCCTGCTGGCCGAACACCCCCTGGACTGCCCGATCTGCGACCAGGCCGGCGAGTGCAAGCTGCAGGACTATTACGACGCCCACGGCCGCTTCCCGGGGCGGTTCGTCGAGCCCAGGGAGAAGCGGGACAAGCTCATCGCGATCGGCCGGGGCCTTATCCTCGACCGCGAGCGCTGCATCCTCTGCACGCGCTGCGTCCGCTACCTGCGCAGGATCACGGGGACCGGCGAGCTGGGCGTCTTCGAGCGCGGCGTTCGCGCCGAGATCGGGACCTACGAGGACGCCCGCGTCGACAACGATTACTCCGGCAACCTGGTCGACATCTGTCCCGTCGGGGCCATCACCGACACGGACTTCCGGTTCAAGACGCGGACCTGGTTCCTGGAGAGGCGGCCGTCGGTCTGTCCGCACTGTGCCCGCGGGTGCGCCGTCATCGTCGAATCCGTGACCGGATATCCCCTCGGGCCCGGCGAGCGCCGGGTCTTTCGCATCCGGGCGGGGGAGAATCCCGCGGTCAACGGGCATTGGATCTGCGATCTCGGACGGGCCGGCCGCCGCGATATCGACGAGGGCCGGTTGACGGCCGTGACGGCCCGGGCCGCGACGGGCGGCACCGTTCCTTGGCAGAAGGCCGTCGCGGACCTCGCGGCACGCATCCGGGCCGTGCCCGGACCGGAGCGCCCCGCCCGGATCGCCGTCGTGCTCAACAGCCTCATGACATGCCAAGAGCTGGCCCTGGCGCGCCGGATCTTCACGGAGGCGCTGGGTCTCGGCGGCGTCTTCATCGCCGACCCGCCGCCCGGATCGGGGGACGGCTTCCTGCTCACCGCGGAGCGCGTGCCCAACGCGCGCGGCGTCCTGGAGGCCGGCTTCGCGCCGCGGCTCCCGGACCTCGAGGCGCTGGCGCGATCGACGGAGGTTCTCATCGTTTTCGGGCCGTACCTGGCCGGGAATTTTCCCGCTGGAACGGCCGCCCCGGCCCTGTCGCCGATCGCTGTGAAATACCTCTTCACGAGCCGGGCCGTTCCCGATGACGGGCTGGCCGACGTCGCCGTCCCCGTCGCCGTTCCGGCCGAGCGGTCGGGAACCTACATCAACGTCGACGGCCTCCGCCAGACCTTCCGGCAGTCCGTCGCTCCGCCGCGCGGAGTCCCTTCGGAGCGCGAGGTCCTCGTCGGTCTGGCCCACGGACTCGGCTTGAACGTCGGAGAGCCCGATGCCGGCTGACGTGCTCATCGTTCTCGTCAAGGTCGTCCTGACCATGACCTGGACCCTGCTCCTGGCCCTCTTCCTGACCTGGGTCGAGCGGAAGGAGAGCGCCGTCATGCAGGACCGCATCGGGGCCAACCGGGCGTCGGTCTTCGGCCTGCGCCTCTTCGGGCTCTTTCAGCCCTTCGCCGACGCCATCAAGATGTTCTTCAAGGAGGATTTCGACCCCAAGTTCTCCCAGCGGGTCCTCCACTGGCTGGCGCCGACGGTATCCTTCTTCTGCGTCGCCGTGACCATGGTCGCGGTGCCCTTCGGGGACACGGTCCGCCTGTTCGGGCGGTCCATTCCCCTCCAGGTCGTCGACCTCGACGCCGCCCTGCTCTTCATCTTGGCCATGCTCAGCCTCGGCATCTACGGCATCCTCATCGGCGGTTGGGCCTCGGCCAACCGGTTCGCCCTGATCGGCAGCCTCCGCGGCGCGGCCCAGCTCATCTCCTACGAGGTCGCGCTGGGCCTCTCGCTCGTCGGGCTCGTGATGGTCTTCCCTTCGCTCCGCCTCTCGGCGCTCGTCGAGTACCAGGGGGGGCTTCTCTTCGGCTTCCTGCCCCGCTGGGGCATCTTCCTCCAACCCCTCGGCTTCGCCGCCTTCTTCCTGGCCGGCATGGCCGGGACGAAGAGGGTGCCCTTCGACATGCCGGAGGGCGAATCGGAGATCATCGGCTTCTACACCGAGTACGGCGGCCTCAAGTTCGGCCTGTTCATGTTCACCGACTTCCTCGAGGTCATCGTCCTCGCCTCTCTCGCGACGACCCTGTTCTTCGGCGGCTGGCAGGTGCCCTGGCTCGGCGACGGCGGGTTCGTCTTCCCCGGGGGAGGACGCTGGGCCCTCGCGCCCTGGGCCGTCACAGTCCTGCGGGTCCTGTCCTTCAACCTCAAGGTCTTCTTCTTCTGCTGGCTCCAGATCCTGGCCCGGTGGACGTATCCGCGTTTCCGCTACGACCAGGTCATGGACTTCGGCTGGAAGGTCCTCGTCCCGCTCGGCGTCGTCAACATCCTGGCCACGGGGCTCATCCTGGCGGTGAGGTAGGACAACGATGCCGCACGCCGGGCGCGTCATGAGGGAGATCCTGAGAGGGATCGGGATCACCGCCCGCCATTTCTTCGTCAACATGGCCTTCCACACCCTGAGGCTCTTCGGGATCCGGACGAAGAGGCGGGGAGCGGTGACGGTCCAGTATCCCGAGGAGCGCAAGGCGCTCTCGCCCCGACACCACAGCCTCCACCGCCTCCGGCCGCGCCCGGACGGACGGCCGAGCTGCGTCGCCTGCATGCTTTGCGTCACCGTTTGCCCCTCCGAGTGCATTTTCGTCGAGGCGGTCGGCGAGGACGATCCCGAGGTCCAGAAGTACCCGGCCCGCTTCGTCGTCGACCTCGACCGCTGCTGCTTCTGCGGCTTCTGTGTCGAGGCCTGCCCCGTCGACGCCATCCGCATGGACACGGGCGAGATACGCCTGGCGTCGACGACCCGGGCGGGGCTCGTCAGGAAGCTGGATACTGAATGATCGCCGCCACGGACCTCATCCGGTTCGGCGACATCGAGATCGTCCGCCTGCTCGACGGCACCTTCCGCGTCGACGGCGGGGCCATGTTCGGCGTCGTCCCCCGGACGCTCTGGGCCA
>Ga0105100_10000899_pt1 | contig 17444 bp, 13 predicted proteins | sample PPLLak12cMay2015_2_FD_87033 | JGI IMG/M metagenome (GOLD analysis project Ga0105100, IMG submission 87033) | Freshwater sediment microbial communities from Prairie Pothole Lake near Jamestown, North Dakota, USA - PPLs Lake P8 Core (1) Depth... | ecosystem: Environmental > Aquatic > Freshwater >...
ATGCCTGTATTGCATATGCGCTGACAATCATTCCTTCGATTAATAAGTGAGGGTCGCCTTCAAGCAGAATCCTGTCCTTAAATGTTCCCGGTTCCATTTCATCGGCATTTGCCACCAAATATTTTTGCTTGATGTCCCCGTTCATCGGCACAAAGCTCCACTTCATCCCGGTATTGAATCCTGCGCCTCCTCTTCCTTTTAAATTAGAATCCTGAACAATCTTTGTTACTTCCTTAGGCTGGAATTCCTTTAAACATTTTTTCACAGATTGATATCCGCCTGCACGTTCGTATTCTTTTAAATCCAGGGGCGGCTGGCCGGGACGTATATTTTTTGTTAAAGGTCTTTCCATTAGTTATTTATATTTTTCCAGAATATTGTCTAAGGTTTCGGTTTTTAAATCCCTGTGCAGATCGTTATCGATCATTAAAGCCGGGGCATGATCGCATGTACCTAAACACGGTACGGGCAGAAGAGTGAAACGGCCATCGCTTGTGGTCTGTCCAAAAGAAATACCGAGTTTATTCTTAAAGTGATCTAAAATTTTTTCATACCCCATCACCCAGCAGCTGACGCTGTCGCAAAGAAGGATTATATGCTTCCCCACCGGTTTTCTGTAAATTAAATTATAGAAAGTGGCAATGCTGTCGACTTCATGAGGAGTCATTTCAAGAATTTCCGCAATGTCTTTCACTCCTTCGTCCGAAACCCATCTGCGGTGTTTCTGAACGACCTTAAGAGCTTCAATACATGCTGCCTGTTTGTAAGGATATTCTTTTAAGTGTTCTTCTATTTCTGTTTTTTCCTGATCGCTGAGCATTTGTTTAATCTATTTTATGTTTAAGCGAAGCTTCGCTTCGCTCTACAAAACTTATCTGTCAATATCCGCTAATACAAAATCGATGCTTCCCAGTATAGACAGCAGATCTGCTACAGTATGCCCTCTGCTGATATACGGAACCATTTGCGTATGAGGGAAAGATGGAGTTCTTATGCGTACCCGGTACGGAGAAGTATTCCCATCACTTATCAAATAATATCCGTTGTTCCCTTTTGTTGCCTCAATTCCTACAAGCGCTTCACCCGGAGGAATGACAGGGCCCCAACTGACATTTAAAAAATGAGTAATAAGAGTTTCAATATCCTTCATTGTTTTTGCCTTCTCGGGAGGAGTTGCCAGCGGATGTTTGGATTTATACGGCCCCTCAGGCATGTTCTTACTGCATTGTTCAATAATCCTTAAACTTTGTCTCATTTCTTCGATACGAACTTTTGCCCGGTCATAACAGTCCCCGTTTTGTGCTGTCGGAATTTCAAATTCAAATTGATCGTAAGCCGAATAAGGAGTTTTTTTCCTGAAGTCCCAATCGAATCCGCATGCTCTTAAACCCGGACCAGTCACTCCCCACTCAATTGCTTCATCCAGAGTATAGCTGCCTATACCTACAGTACGTGCTTTGAAAATCCTATTTTTCATTACTAGATTATCGTATTCGTTTAAGCGTTCGGGAAAGTAGTTTATAAAGTTTTGTACTAGGGTTTCCCAGCCTTTCGGCAGGTCATCTGCAACTCCGCCAATGCGGAACCAGCTTGGATGCATTCTCCCCCCGGTTATTGCTTCGATAACATCGAATACTCTTTCACGGTCGCTGAACATGTAAAATACCGGAGAGAGCTGGCCAATGTCCTGTGCAAATGTTCCGTACCAAACAAGGTGACTGGAAATTCTAAAAAACTCGCACAGCATGATTCGGATTACTTTTGCCCTGTCAGGGACTTCTATCCCGGCTAATTTTTCTACGCTGAGCAGATAAGCAAGATTATTTACAACTCCGGCAAGATAGTCAACTCTGTCTGTGTAAGGAATGTATGTATGCCACGACTGCCTTTCCCCCATTTTCTCTGCACCCCTGTGGTGATATCCTATATCGGGGACAATATCCAGAATCTCCTCTCCATCGAGCTGAAGTATAAATCGGAAAACCCCATGCGTACCCGGATGCTGGGGACCAAGATTTAAAAAGATAAATTCACTCTCTTCGCTTTTTCTTTTCAACCCCCATTCCTCGGGTTTAAATTCCAGAGCAGCCTGTTCTTTATCCCATTTATCATCAGGCATTTGAAAAGGGCCCATCTCGGTTGCACGTGCCGGATGTTCCTTCCTTAGCGGATATCCGTTCCAGGTCGGAGGCATTAAAATTCTTCTTAGATGGGGATGATTTTCAAACTCGACGCCGAACATGTCGTATACTTCACGTTCATACCAATTAGCATTGTACCATAAACCGGTTATGCTGGGTAATGATGGGGAACTTTCTTTTAATGCAGCCTTAATTCTTAAATATTCATTTCTCCCGAACGAAAAAAGATGATAGACTACCGTAAAGTCGCTTTCAGGCTGAATTGTTTTATCTGCTCTTGAGCGTTCATCAATTGCGGTGATATCGTACAGCATCTTATAAGGATTGGAAATATTTTTCTTGCAGAAACTTAGAATACTCTCAATCTTTTCTTTCGGCACCCAGACTGTAGGGATGCCGTCGGCTGCCGCATGAATGAATATTTGAGATTCACCGAATTTTGATTTTATTTCATCAAGTATATTTGAGGACATTTGATAATCAAAAAATTAGCAGTAACTCAATAATTGGAGGTTAATCCGTTAATTACGAAACTTGATCATCATATTTCATTAGTGGGTCTTAGTCTGGTTACTTTTTGTCTTTCATTCCGTTTAATATCCTTAATTGAAACAGGCTCAGGTTTTATAACTCCCTGGGGACCTATTACCCAACTCAAAGGCCTCTTTTCTTTTCCCACTGAATCGGCCAGCATAAGCAGTCCTTCCATAAAGGCATCCGGCCTGGGAGGACACCCTGGGATGTAAACGTCTACGGGCATAAACTTATCAATTCCCTGGACGACCGAATAAATATCGTACATCCCGCCTGAATTAGCGCATGACCCCATTGAGATCACCCACCTTGGTTCCATCATTTGCTGATACAGTCTCTTAATAATCGGGGCCATTTTTATAAAAACGGTACCTGCAATTATCATTAAATCTGCTTCCCTTGGCGTACCGCGGATTACTTCGGCACCGAACCTGGATATATCATATTTACTTGTAAGGCTTGTTGCCATCTCAACATAGCAGCAGGACAATCCGAAGTTAAATGGCCATATTGAATTTTTTCTTCCCCATGCAAGCAGATCCTGAAGCGTGCTTAAAACAATGCTCTGCTGAACCGCTTCTTCAAAAGAGCCTGTTCCTTTAACGGTTCCGGCAGGATTATCAGTTTTGCTAGTCCACCATTTCATGAATTTCTGTCGGTAATAGATTAAAATTTCTTAATTGAAATAAGGTTAATTTGTACTTGCATCAATTGTATAATTATTTCTTGCCTTTAAAATCTTCTTTCCGCTTAAGCCGAAATCAAGTGCACCTATCCGCCACTCATAAACGAGAACGATTAAAAGAATTAAAATAAATACTGCTGCGGTTATATATCCTTCCCAGCCTAATTCGTTGAAAGCAACCGACCATGCAATTAAAAAAGCAGCTTCCAGATCGAAGATTACAAAAAACATTGCAACAAGGTAAAAATGAGCTGAAAATCTAACCCTTGCGCTCCCGGTAATTCTCATTCCCGATTCAAATTGTTCACCGGTTACTTTTTCTTTATGGCGCTGTCCTAGCAAGTATGATAAGCCGATCATGACCGCAACTAAAAGAATTACAGCCAATCCGTAGACCAGTAACGGCCAAATTAATTGATTATCCGGTGACGTATTCACAAAGGCTCCTCTTTGAAAAAGGACTATAATCGGTTTTGTTTAAATGGATTAAGGAGAGCAAAATCTTTAAAATTTCTTCTCATTTAAGAATAGTATGATAAAGAAAAATTACCTGCTTAAACGTGATTTAAAATAAAGCAGCATACAACTACGGCTGCATCTTTAATAACAAGAGCAGTCTTGTAAAAACAATATTTTAAACAGCTGTCTGTTTGCCTAAACTGAAACAGACAGATAATATCCTAAAGAGTTGCGATAAGGTAAATTGAAACAGTTATTGAAATAATCCGAAAAATTGTAAAGTAGCAGCCTGGTTCCATTTTCTTGATCATAAGCAGCCTCTCTTTTGGTTAATGAAATTAAAGTTATTAGAGCAGCTTAAAAATTCAGTTCAGGATTTTATAAAATAGAATCTTGCTTTTTCGGATTATTAAATTAACTCAATTAAAATACGAATTTAGATATTAATTTTTTAAAATAAGCAGGGGAAAATTAAAAGAGATTTTGAAAAATGGCAAAGGTCACTAGACGATGTTTATTTTAAATTCGGAAGGATTTACTCAAAGAGATCTGAGGATCGTCTCAAGCTGCTCTTCATTCTCCACAATTACGGCACGTGCTTTACTTCCGTCATTTGGACCGACGATCCCTGCTTCTTCAAGCTGGTCAACTATCCTGGCTGCTCGCGAATATCCCAACTTCAATCTTCTCTGCAGCAGTGAGACCGAACCCTGCTGATGCCGGACTATTACTCTGGCTGCATCTTCAAACATCGGATCGAGATCGGATAAAAAGCCTCCTCTGGATTCTTTTTTCTTTTCATAAATTGACGGGAGAAAAAAAGGTTTTGAATATGCAGGTTGTGTGTAGATGTAATTGGTTAATTTTTCTACTTCTTCTGTTGATATAAATGCATTCTGAATGCGCGTAGGTTTCGGTGAACCGGTCGGAAGGAAAAGCATATCTCCTTTACCAAGAAGCGCCTCCGCCCCGTTCATATCAAGGATGGTTCTTGAGTCAATTTTAGTTGCAACCTGGTAAGCAATCCTGGAGCTGAAATTTGCTTTTATAACTCCGGTAATAACATTAACTGAAGGTCTTTGAGTGGCAAGCACAAGATGAATTCCGACTGCCCTGGCAAGCTGTGCTAGCCGTGCAATCGGTTCTTCCACATCCTTCCCGGCGGTTATCATTAAATCCGCAAGCTCATCAATTATAATAATAAGGTACGGGATCGGATGGTGCTTAACTTCTTCCGTATCCTTCGGTTTTTTTGAAGAATCGTTCACTTTCTTATTATAATCAACAATGTTCCTCACTCCGGCCTTGGCAAGCTTATCGTACCGTTTCTCCATTTCAAACTCAACTGATTTCAATAATAAAACTGCATTCTGCGGAGCCGTAATAATTTCTTCATCAAGGTCAGGTGAAACTGCCAGATAATGTCTTCGTAATTTATTATAGAAAGAGAGTTCAATCTTTTTCGGATCAATCATTATTAATTTTACTTCGGAAGGATGTTTTGAATAAAGAAGGCTTGCAATAATCATGTTTATTCCGACACTTTTTCCGGAACCGGTTGAGCCGGCAATCAGAAGATGCGGCATCTTGGAAAGATCGGCAGTATAGACATCTCCGTTTATTGTTTTTCCGAATGCAACCGGGAGTTCAAATTTTGATTCCGAAATTTTTCCCAGTACCGATCTTGCATTTACAATTGACGCTTCGGCATTGGGTATTTCTACTCCGATTGCGCTTTTACCCGGAATTGGTGCAATAATTCTAATTCCCCTTGCCGCCAATGCCAGTGCAATATCATGTTCAAGACTAACGATCCGGCTTATTTTAACTCCAGGAGCCGGAACTATTTCATATAAAGTAACCACCGGTCCCGGAGTTACTGTAATGTCCTGGATTTCTATATCGAATAATTTAAGCTTCTCGGTAAGCAGTTCCGCATTTCTCTTGAGCTCCTCTTCCGCAACTTTAAAATCTTCCTCTGGAATAGGTTCCAATAAATCTAAGCTGGGGAATTTATAATTAAGTTTTTCTTCCCATTGGTTTGGAAGACTGCTTTCAAACTCTCTTTCCGAATCCCTTTCCGGAATTTCACCGGTTTTTTCCAGGTCAACTTTTTTCTCTTCTTCTTTTTGTATCGGATTTGGTTCCTGGTGTAGCGGCAGATCATTTTTCCTTACGATTCTTATCGTAGTTTCTTCCATTGATGGTTCTCCGGTATTCTCTTCATCTTCATAATCCTTATCTGCTGTTTCCCTTAATCCCTCCGATTCCAACCGGGATTTTGAACGAGGTTTTTTCTTCTCTGCAGAAAGCTTTTTAATCTTCTCCAGATTGCTGACAGGTACTATCTCCCCTTCCTTATTAACAGAGGTTCCGGAACGGGTAAAAATTCTTTTAAAGAAAGAAAAAATATTTTCAATTTTTATATCAAATATTACAACAAGGAAAATCAAGGCTGCAGCGGATAGAAAAATAATGCTTCCGGCTCCACCTAAAAGCCGTTTTAAAGCTTCACCTAAATATTCCCCTATACTGCCTGAAAGTTCATACTGGCTTCTCAGGATACCGCTGTAATTTCTTAGAACACCAAAGAATGCGGCAAGGATTAATCCGATCAGGAGGAAAGAATTTGATGCATAAATTAAAGTTCTGAATCTGAATTTCTTAAAAAAGTAAATTCCGATGCAGAAAAGGACAATGGGGATTACAATTGAAAAATATCCCAGCGTTCGTTTAATAAAAAAGTGAGAAATGTAAGCACCGAAAATTCCAAGCCAGTTCCTTGTGGAATCGGCTTTCCTCAGCATTTCGTTATCCGATCCGAAGACACTGAGGAAGTCGGTTAAATTGGCTTCGTCGAATCTTGAATACGAAACGATGCTTAGGAAGATCAAAACCGCAAGAACCATAAGGAGTAAGCCGAGAATTCTCTTTTTCTTTGCAACCGGGGTATGGCTGTCCGTAGAGGTGTGATTCTGTGAATTGCGGTTTACTTTTTTCTTTTTTCTAAGGGACATGTTTTTTTTGTAGAGAGTTAACTGGCGGCTATTTCCGCTCCGCTTAGCGGTACAAGCTTTTCATAAAGCTTGATAGCGTTTCCTGTAAAATAAGGTATAATGTGAGAATAGTTTAACTTACTGCAGAATTTAAGATCGTCCTCAAATCCATTTTCAATTAATAGTTTCCCATGATCGCTTTCTTTAAGCATTTTTAAAATATTTTTCCCAAATACCTTATTCATTGCCATGCTGCCGCGAGCAGAGTCGGTTAGTTCCAGGTCTTCTCTAAGCTTTTCCAGTTCAGATATAAGCTTGCCGGCGCATACTGTATCCTCCAGAGAAAATGTATTTGCTTTTCCCGCACAAAGTATCTCAAAGTCTTTGTTTAATTCATTTAAATGATTAACAATTGCGGCAAGGTTAAGAAAAGAGCAGACAAATAAATTTTCGGAAAACTTTGCTTTGACTATCGCCTTAGAGCCGTTTGTTGTGTAAAGAATTATTGTTTTCCCTGCAACAACATCGCGGACATATTCCAGGGGTGAGTTCCCTAATGCAAATCCTTCTACTTTCCTGGTATTTCTTTCACCACCGACTAAAGTTTGTCCGCCGAACATTCCCCCCGAAACCTTCACAGCGAACTCGACGGTTGTTACCGGGATTATCTCTTTTGCATCGTTTTGAATAGCATTCACAACCGTACTCGAAGCTCTAAGTATGTCGATTACTACAGTTGTTTTTTTAGTAAAATATAATTCATCGGCATTATTATGGTTAAAAAGCACATTGATCTTCATAATTACATACTCAAGATTAAATCGTTGTTCACTAATTTATTAAAATTTTCTTTCTGTTTTCAGTTATTAATTCCTCTTATAAAGGGAATTTTCACAATTTCAGCAGGAATTTCCTTACCTCTTATATTAAAATTAACTTTTGTACCTGCTGAGGAATACTCCTGCTCTATATATCCAAGTGCAATCGGCTTTTCTAAAGTAGGACTGACTGTACCGCTCGTTATCATTCCGATTTTTTTGCCGTTCAGAGTTATATCGTAACTATGTCTTGGGAATGCTTTTTCTTCGGCTTTCATTCCAGCCAATTTTCTTTTAAAACCGCTAGATTTAAATTTCAGTAAAGATTCTTTCCCGATGAAATCCGGTTTATTCAACTTTGTAATCCATCCTAAACCTGCTTCAAGGGGATTAGTTGTTTTGTCGATATCGTTTCCGTAAAGGCAGTATCCCATTTCAAGTCTTAAAGAATCTCTTGCAGCCAATCCTACCGGCAGAATATTAAATTTTTTGCCTGCTTCCAAAATTAGATTCCAGATTCTCTCGGCTGCCGTTTCATTGCCTTTAAAGTAAAGTTCAAAACCTAGTTCGCCGGTATAACCTGTTCTGGAAACAATCATTTCAATGCCGCCGATGGTCAGTCTGCCGAAATGATAATATTCAAAGTCTACAGGTCCTCCGGAAATTTCACAGATAATTTTTTTTGAATTCGGACCTTGTACTGCCAGCAGAGAAAATTCATCGCTTTGGTTTTCAATAACTGCATTAAATTTATTATTTCCTTTCATCCATTCATAATCTTTTTCAATATTGGAGGCATTGACTACGAGCATATACTCGTTATCCGATATTTTATATACAAGGAGATCGTCAACAATTCCTCCGTCATTGTAGCACATTGCCGAATACTGAACTCTTCCCGGAAATAATTTAGAGGCGTCATTTACAGTTATATGCTGAACAAAATCTAACGCTCTATCTCCCTTTATAAAAATTTCTCCCATGTGAGAGACATCGAATACCCCGGCTGAGCTACGCACAGCTTTATGTTCGGCAATAATTGATGAATATTGAATAGGCATTAAGTAGCCGGCGAACTCAACTATTTTTGCATTAAGTTTTTCATGAACCGGATAAAATTTAGTTTTTTTCATTTTTACTATTTATAATCCTCGGTAATTTCTTTATTGTTCCTTTTGGAATATGCCTTGAACTGGCCAAGCGGAACACTTGGATCTTCTTCAAGCTTTATTTTGATTAAATATTTGAACTGAAATTTCGTAATAGTTTTTATCTTTCCTTCCCTAAGCTTTTCGGCAAACGCTGGATGGCACCGGATAATAATTGATTTTTCTTTCGAGCTTCTTCTGAATTTTTTAAGCCATTCCTCAAAATCATAAATCTGGTGAGAATGTTTTGTAAGGAGCCCGGTTCCCAGGCAGTAAGGGCAGACTTCCTTCATTGCCTGCATTATGTTTTGCCTTATCCTCTGTCTAGTTATTTGAACAAGTCCGAAATCTGACATGGGCAGAACAGAAACTTTTGCTCTGTCTTTTCTGAATTCTTTTCTCAATTCGTCGTATACTTTTTTCCTGTTCCTTTCTTCTTCAAGGTCTATAAAATCTACTACTATAATTCCACCGATGTCTCTCAATCTCATCTGCCTTGCTATCTCCCTGGAGGCTTCGAGATCCGTTCTAAGAGAATTAAGTTCCTGCTCTTTGCTTTTTGCATACCTGCCGCTGTTTACATCGATAACAACCATTGCTTCTGTATGTTCAATTATCAAATATCCGCCGCTGAATAACGGTACTTTCCTTCCCATCAATGTTTTTATCTGCTCTTCAATTTTAAATGCATCGAATATCGATGTGCCGGAGCGGAAAAGCTCTACTTTGTCAACTAGTCCGGGATGGATAATCTGCACATAACTTTTAATTTGTTTAAAAACTTTTCTTGAATCGACAAAGACTTTAGAAACATCGGGAGTAAAAAGATCACGTATTACGCTTGACGTAGTATTTAAATCCTGATAAATAAGGGAAGGCGGTTTTTCAGTTTTTATAGTTGCCTGAATTTCTTCCCAGGTTTTAATGAGATTATTCATATCATCTTTTAAAGCCTCTTCGGTCTGATTCCTGGCAACTGTCCTAATTATTAATCCGTAATTTTTAGGTAAAATGCTTCGGGCAATATGTCTTAAGCGTTTTCTTTCCCTGAAATCTGATATTTTTTTTGAAACGCCGATTTTCCCGTCAAAAGGAAGAAGAACGCAGAATCTTCCAGGCAGTGAAATTGAGGAACTTACCCGGACTCCTTTGTTATTTACAGGCTCTTTTGTTATTTGGACAAGAATTTCCTGATCCTTTTTCAATCTGTAAATTATCGGATTTTCAATTTCAGGCTTGGCTGTTTTTAAAAGCTGGTCCTGCCTTTCAGGATTTTGATCATGGCCTGCAGCAGGATGAGCCGCTGATGACGGATTAGTTTCCGGTGTCGAGGTTTCTTCTTCCTCGGAATCATCATCCACGTCGGAGTCTTCATCCCCTATCATTTCCTGAAGCTGCTGGGTAGATTCCCCGATGTCTGAAAAATGAAGGAATGCATCATGCTTCATTCCTATGTCGATAAAAGCTGCTTTAATACCGGGAAGCACTCTGGCTACTTTTCCCAGATATATGTCTCCGACCATCCTCCTGTTTTCAGGATAGTCCACAAAGAAGTCTACTAAATTTCCATCTTCTGTAATGGCGACGCGTGTCTGCGTAGTAGATGCGTTGATAATAATTTCTTTTGTCATAAAGGAAAAACTTTTTTGTTGAAATAAACAATTCCGTTGATAAAATCTTTAGGAGAGAATTTTTATGGAAGCAATCCACATGGTAATTGCTGTGGCAGAAATAAAAATTTAAATAAAGTAAAATGAAAAAATTTAACTGTGCTGCTGACATATTAATTTTCCGGCCGGGAAGCCTTTTGCAGAAGCACCCGGCTTAAAATAAAATTAGAAATTTTTAAGTTAAACTGGTTAAAGCAGAATTATTTCAGATAGCGGGCTTTTTTCCCGCACCGTCTTCTTTTAACAATTCTTTTCTGCTTAACGAAAATTTACCATTTTCAATCTTTATCAGTTTAACAGTTACTTTGTCTCCTTCTTTAAAGTAATCGGTAACTTTATTAACCCGTTTATTATCGATCTGGGATATATGAAGAAGGCCTTCTTTCCCTGGAAGGATTTCGACAAAGGCACCGAAGTCCATTATTTTTGTAATAACACCGTCATAAACTTCGCCGACTTCAGGTGTAGCGGTCAGTTTTTTAATATACTCTTTGCAGCGCATTGCATTCTCTTTGTTGGGAGAAGCGATGTTAACTGTTCCGTCATCTTCAATATTGATATCAACTCCGAACAGCCTCTGCATGCCCTGGACGGTTTTTCCGCCGGGGCCAATTATCAATCCAATTTGGTCTTGTTCAACCTGCACGGTAATTAATCTCGGGGCATATTCCGATAAATGTTCGCGCGGCATACTTATGGCTTCATTCATAATATTTAGAATATGCATTCTTCCTTCTTTTGCCTGCTTTAACGCGATCTCCATAATTTCAAATGAGATGCCTCTGATTTTAATATCCATCTGAAAGGCAGTAATGCCGTCCTGAGTACCTGCAACTTTAAAATCCATGTCGCCGAGGTGGTCTTCATTTCCTAAAATGTCGGAAAGTACCGCAAACTTGTCTTCCTCCTTTACCAGTCCCATTGCTATACCCGCAACAGGTTTTCTTACCGGTACTCCGCCGTCCATCAGAGCAAGGGAGCCGGAGCATACGCTTGCCATTGAAGATGAACCGTTAGATTCGAGTATATCAGATATTACTCTTACGGTGTACGGGAATTGATCTTCCGGAGGGAAAACAATTTTTAAAGCTCTTTCGGCCAGGTTTCCGTGCCCTATTTCCCTTCTTCCGACACCCGTTAATTTACCGGTTTCTCCTACGCTGAAAGGAGGGAAATTATAATGGAGCATAAATTTTTTAGCATAATCGGAAGTAAGACCTTCGATCATCTGCTCGTCATTTTTAGTACCTAATGTTAAGGTTGCCAGACTTTGGGTTTCTCCTCTTGTAAAGAGAGATGACCCATGCGTCCGGGGAAGAATTCCAATTTCTATTGAAATAGGCCTGATCTCCTTTGTATTTCTGCCGTCCAGCCTTATTCCCTCGTTCAAGATTCTGTTCCGCATTAACTCTTTTTCGGATTCTTCCAGTATTTCAGTGATTTCTTTTTCTTTTTCGGGGTATTTCACCTTTAAAGATTCAATAACATATTCTCGGAGCTGCTTATTCTTTTCACTTCTTTCCTCCTTTTTGAGGACAGAATAAACTGTTTCCTTCATCTTATCATATGACACGGCAAGAATATCACTTTTAAATTCTTCATTTATTTCTTTTCCGGGTATTTCTCTTTTTGGTTTTCCCGCAGCTTCTTTTAAATCCATCTGTAGCTGAACAATCTTTTTAATTTCCCGGTGAGCAAATTTAAGCGCATCAAGAAGAACTTCTTCACTCACTTCGTTGGCTTCTCCTTCAACCATCATTATAGAATCGGCAGTGCCGCCGACTACGAGTTCAAGATCGCCTTCGCTGATCTGTGCAATAGTAGGATTAGCAATAAACTCTCCGTTTACTCTGCTTACCCTGACCTCAGCCATTGGTCCGCCGAAGGGAATATCGGATATAGTTAATGCGGCAGATGCTCCAACCGCACCCAGGACATCAGCATCATTTTCTCCGTCGTGAGACAATACCAATGCAATTATCTGGGTTTCATTTTTGAACTCCTTCGGGAAAAGCGGACGTATGGGCCTGTCTATCAGCCTGGCGCTTAAAATTTCTTTTTCAGTAGGGCGGCCTTCCCGTTTTATATAACCGCCGGGGAATTTGCCGGCTGCCGATGTTTTTTCCCTGTATTCAACCTGCAGCGGGAAAAAATCCTGATCCTCTACCGCTTCATCGGAAGCTACCGCAGTAACAAGAATCATTGTATCGGCATACCTAACCATTACAGCACCGTTTGCCTGCTTCGCATACCTCCCTGTTTCTATTGAAAAAATTTTCCCCCCGATTTCGACTTCTTTTTTTGCTATCATAATTTAAAATACCTTACTTCCTAATATTCAATTCTTTAATTATTGTTCTATATCTCTGGATATCTTTTTTCATCAGATAATCCAAAAGCCTTCTTCTTTTACCTACCATCATCATTAATCCTCTTCTGGAATGATGATCTTTTTTGTGGGTGTTGAAATGAGATGTCAGATCATTTATTCTTGAGGTTAATAATGCGATCTGAACTTCAGCTTTTCCGGAATCCTTTTCACTGGTTCCGAATTTTTTGATAATTTCATGTTTTTTCTCTTTATCCATTTTTTGATCCTTTTTTATTTATACAATGTAACCCCAGAATGAACCGGAGTTAATTAATTAAAATTTCACCTGAGCAGCAGAATTGATTCTGCTGAAAATTTCAAATCCCGTTTCTTTATCTTTTTTCATCTGGCTGACGAGTTCATCGGCCGTGTTAAATTTCTCCTCGCCTCTTATCCGTTCAACCAAATTTACGGTAATTTTTCCTCCGTAAATATCACGGTCAAAATCAAATATGTAGGCTTCCGGAATAATTTCGCCTGAATCGTAAAAAGTCGGTCTTCTGCCTATACTTAACAATCCATAGAATTTTTCTTTACCCAATACTGCTTCGATTGCATAAATTCCCAATGAAGGCAGAAGTTTCTCGTTTTCAATTTTAATGTTAGCAGTAGGGAATCCAAGTTTTCTTCCTCTTTTATCGCCGATTACTACGGTACCGCTTAAGGAATAGTAGCGTCCGAGGAAGGAGTTTGCCGTTTCAACATTTCCGTCCGCCAAAGCTTTTCTAATCTTTGAGCTGTTAACAGTTTCGCCGTTAATTTTGCATTCACCGATTTCGGAAACCGTAAAATCATGTTTCTCCCCGAATTTTTTTAATGTGTCCTTATTACCGCTTCTTCCTTTGCCGAAATGGTGATCGAAACCGATTACGATTTCTTTTACGCCGATCCTGTTTATTATATAATTTAATATGAAATCGTCCGGAGCAATATGTGAAAACTCTTCCGTAAATTTTATTATCAGTAGGTTTTTAATTCCAAGCGTTTCCAGGATTGAAATTTTTTCTTCGCTGGTTGTCAGTAATTTTACAGAGGCGTCTTTGGAAATAATGCTTCTGGGATGCGGGTAAAAAGTTATTAGAAAATTTCTGCGCTGATTTAATGAAGCCTTTTCAACAACGGTTTTAATGATCTGCTGGTGTCCTATATGAATACCATCAAAAGTTCCGAGGGATAAGATTGTATTTTTATTTAACTCTACTTCAGATATATCGTTATAAATTTTCATATAATGCGTTAATTACAACAGAGCAATAATATATGTTATTTTGAATATTAATTAAATTAGTTCGGATACCTTTAAAGAACATAGGATTCAGTTTTTTTGCTGTTCATGCTGCTTGGAAACAGTTTCTTCAGCCTTGGTTAGTTCCTGATGAATTTTTACTTTATTTAAAAATTCCTCCAGCAGGAGGGAATTATCAACAGAATAATCTCCAATTTTTAATCTTCGCAGATTACACAGGATTCCTCCGCATCCCAGTTTTTCACCGAAATCATTGGCAATAGACCTGATATAAGTTCCTTTCGAACAAGTAATTTCAAAATCAATTTCGGGAACAGCAATTCTTTTTATAACAAAATTATAAATAGTTACCTTCCTCGGCTCCCTGTAGATACTTTTTCCGCTTCTTGCAAGACGGTACAGAGTTTTACCGTTAACTTTTAAAGCCGAGTACATCGGCGGAGTTTGAAGAATTTCCCCCGTAAATTCTTCTTTAACCGAGAGTATCTGTTTCTCGGAAATTTCACTAAGGGATTTCCCGGATGTCACCTCCGTTTCAAGATCAAAAGAGGGAGAGGATTTCCCGAGAATTATTGTTCCCGAATAAGTTTTTTCAAGTTCATTGAGCAAAGAGATTTTTTTTGTAAACCGGCCGGTGCAGACAATTAAAAGTCCGGTGGCAAGCGGATCCAAAGTTCCGGCATGACCGGCTTTCACTCCAACTGTTTTCCTTATTTTCTCCACTACTCTGAATGAAGTAAGATTCGGCGGCTTATCTATTAATATTGTTTCGCCGGTTTGAAAATTAATTTTGGAGTAATCAGAAGTTTCTTTTGTTATCATCGTCTTTGTGAATTTTTCTGATCAATCCTTCAATTTTTTCAACGTAGTCCAATGTATCGTCAATGAAAAATTTTAACTCGGGTACAAATTTTATTCTGATGCGCGAGGCTAGTACAGAGCGGATAAAACCGGTGCTTGCCTTAATTTTTTCGAGAGCAAGCTCCCTGTTTTCTCTTTCAAAAACAGAAATATAAATTTTGGCAATTTTTATATCGGGACTTACTTTTACATGCGTTACCGTAATCAAACCGAAGGAATGATCCTGCATTTTATGCAGTAAAATCATGCTGATTTCTTCTCTTATCAGGTTTTCAATTTTATCTATTCTGTACGACATCTCCAAACCTTTCCGCTGTAAAGCACTTAAAGAATATTCAAGCGCAGGTAATTCAGCTCTAAAATCTTTATGCCAGCTTCTTTCTTGTTTCAACAATCTTGTAAGATTCAATTATATCGCCGGGTTTAATATCATTAAAATTTGCTATGTTCAAACCGCATTCATAACCGGCATCCACTTCTCTGACATCATCCTTGAATCTTTTGAGTGATGCTATTTCTCCTTCATGGATAACAATTCCGTCCCGGATTAATCTTAATTTGCTGTTCCTTGTGATTTTTCCTTCCTGTACATAACAGCCTGCAATTGTCCCGAATTTCGGCACTTTGAAGGTGTCTCTGACTTCAAGAGTAGCGGTAATCTCTTCCGAAATAACGGGAGAAAGAAGTCCTTCCAATGCAGATTTCACTTCATTGATAGCATCATAAATAACGTTGTATAAACGAATATCGACTTTCTGAGTTTCGGCTAATTTCCTCGCATTTATATTCGGGCGTACATGGAATCCGATTATTATTGCATCCGAAGCCGATGCAAGGAGTACATCACTCTCCGAAATTCCCCCAACTCCTTTATGAATTACTCTTACAACAACTTCCTGGTTGGATAATTTCATTAAGGAATCGGATAAAGCTTCAACGGAACCGTCCACATCTCCTTTAACAATGAGCGCCAATTCTTTAATTCCGCCGATGCTTATCTGAGCAGCTATTTCATCCAGAGTAATATGATGAATCTGTTTTTGTTCCTGTTCTCTTCTAAGCTGCTGCCGTTTTAAGCTTATCACTCTAGCGTCCCTTTCAGATTCTACTCCAACAAATGTATCCCCGGCCTGAGGAGAACCTTCAAAGCCGATCACCAATGCCGGAGTTGAAGGAGGTGCTTCATTTAATTTATTTCCTCTCTCATCGAACATTGCACGCACTTTGCCGTGATAAATTCCGGCAACAAAAGGATCGCCTATTTTAAGAGTTCCTTTTTGAACAAGTATGGTTCCTGTTATTCCCCTGCCTTTGTCGAGTTCCGATTCAACCACAACTCCGCGCGGAGAACGATTGTAATTTGCTTTGAGATCAAGCAGCTCAGCTTCCAGCAGTATAACTTCCAAAAGATTGTCGATATTTTTTCCCGACTTAGCTGAAATTTCCACGCATTGATTTTTTCCTCCCCATTCCTCCACTAATATATTTCTATCTGCAAGCTGCTGTTTTATTCTGTCAGGATTTGCACCAGGCTTGTCAATTTTATTTATTGCAATTACAATCGGTACTCTTGCAGCCTGGGCGTGATTGATAGCTTCAATTGTCTGAGGCATTACCGCATCATCGGCAGCAATTATAAGAACTACAATATCGGTAAGCTGTGCACCGCGTGCCCTCATTGCAGTAAATGCTTCATGCCCCGGAGTATCGAGAAATGTAATTGATTTTCCGTTTCCCACATCTACTTTATAAGCTCCGATGTGCTGCGTAATTCCGCCTGATTCACCCGCAACGACATTCGTATTCCTTATATAATCCAGAAGAGAAGTTTTACCGTGATCGACATGTCCCATTATTGTAACCACAGGAGGTCTAAACTGCAGGGATTCGGGAGGATCAGGGAAATCCTCCAAGGCTTCGGCTGTATACTCTTTCTCAAATTCAACTTCAAATTCGAATTCATCGGCAACCAGTGTAATTGTTTCAACATCAAGCCTTTGATTTATCGATACCATCAAACCGAGCTCTATGCATTTTGAAATTACATCAGCAACGGATACACCCATTAAGTTTGCGAGTTCGTTTACGGCGATGAATTCGGTTACTTTAATTTTATTCTTTTCTAACGATTTTTCGACCAGTTTTCTTTCTTCCTCAGCCTCACGTTCTTTTCTTTTTTTCTTCCGGTGGCTTGCTCTTACGGATGATAAAGAATCATCCATGCTTAGGAGAGTCTTCCTTATTGCTTCTTTTACATCTTTCTGGTCAATCTCGAATCTTTTAACCCTTTTCTTTTTCTTGGTTAACAATAAATCTTCGGTGGTTTCGGTAGCCGGCTTTTTCTTAGCTTTGGGCTTCTTTTTCTTTTTAATTGCATCCCCGGATTTTTCCACTTTATCCTTCAGTTCAAACTGTTCTCCCTCTTTTTCATGCTCCTCAAGATCCATTTTACCAATTACAGTAAGCCCTTTTTTCCTTTCTTTTTCATGAGCGGGAGCAGCTTTTGCGGAAACGG
>Ga0105100_10000900_pt1 | contig 17444 bp, 16 predicted proteins | sample PPLLak12cMay2015_2_FD_87033 | JGI IMG/M metagenome (GOLD analysis project Ga0105100, IMG submission 87033) | Freshwater sediment microbial communities from Prairie Pothole Lake near Jamestown, North Dakota, USA - PPLs Lake P8 Core (1) Depth... | ecosystem: Environmental > Aquatic > Freshwater >...
GCAGTGAACCCGCCGGCCGCCGCCGAGCGCGCTCCCGACTCGAGATCCTCCTTCCAGGTCTGGCCAGGCTCGCGAAAGTGGACGTGGAGATCCACGAAGCCTGGCCCGATCCAGGCCCCGCGTGCATCGATCACCCGCGCCCCGTTCCGACCCGGCGCAGAGCCAACCGCAGTGACGGTGTCGCCCTCGACCGTGACCGTCGCCTCCTCCACCCCGTTGGCCCGGAGCACCCGGCCATTCTCGATGACGATCACGACTCCTCCCCGATAGCCGATTCGAGCACCGCCATGCGCATCGGCACTCCATTCGCCACCTGCTGCAGGACCAGGGATCGCTCACCGTCGGCGGCCGAGTCGTCGAGCTCCACTCCCCGGTTCATCGGCCCCGGGTGCATGATGACCGAATTCGGCTTCAGCATCGACAACCGCTCCTCGTTCATCCCGTAGTGGCGGGCGTATGCCGCCTCGGAGGGGAGCCCCGAGCCGGCGCCTCGCTCTTTCTGGATGCGGAGCAGGTAGATGACATCGAGATCGCCGAGCTCGTCATCCAGTTCGGCGCTGATCCTCACCCCCCAGGGATTCGCCGTCGGTAGGAGGGTCGGGGGCCCGACCAGCGTCAGCTCAATCCCCAGAGTGGGGAGGGCGGCAAGGTGACTGCGGGCCACCCGGCTGTTGGCGACGTCGCCGACGATGCCCATCCGAAGCCCATGCAACCCGCCGAAGTGCTCTCGCAGAGTGAGAGCGTCGATCAGGGTTTGAGTCGGGTGCTCGCGCCTGCCGGTGCCGGCGTTGACCACCGGGACCCGCGACCACCGGGCGGCCAGGTCTGCCGCATCGGCGAGGCTGTGCCGGAGCACCAGCACATCGGTGCCCATCGCGGTGAGGGTGAGGACGGTGTCCCGGAACGTCTCTCCCTTGGAGGTCGAGGATGTCTCCGGTGTGAAGCTCATGACCACGGCCCCGAGTGCCGCAGCTGCCTTCTCGAAGGAGAGACGGGTACGGGTCGATGGCTCGAAGAAGGCCGTGGTGATGGTTCGGCCATGCAGAGTCTGCGGTAGCTGCGAGCCGGCCCTGATCATCCGGCGATAGCGCTGCCCCAGGTCGAGCAAGGACTCGAGCTGTCCTGTAGTCATGCCGCGAAGGGTCAGCAGCCCGTTCACGCCACTCCTTCCCTCTCCCCGAAGGAGGCCGCGCCGCCGGAAGCCGGGACCGGAGCGTGTCTTCTCTCGACCCAGACACCCTCTTCGTGGTCGATCGGGCCCAGCCGGACACGTACGACCTCGTCATGGCTCGTCGGCAGGTTCTTTCCCACATAGTCGGCACGGATCGGGAGCTCCCGGTGCCCGCGGTCGACCAAGACGGCCAGCTCGGTCTGGCGGGCCCTTCCGATGTCGGACAGGGCGTCGAGTGCCGCCCGGACTGTCCTTCCCGTGTAGAGCACGTCATCGGCCACGATCACGTTGCAGTCCGAGATGTCGACCGGGATCATCGTGGTCCGGCCCGTTGCTGCGGCCCGAAGCTGTCGGTCGTCGCGGTACTCACCGATGTCGAGCTCGCCAACGGGGACGGCCACCCCTTCGAACTCGACGATCAGGCTCCCGAGCAGATGGGCGAGATGGACACCGCGCGTGTGGATCCCGACCATGACGACCTGATCCGCCCCGCGGTGACGCTCGAGGATCTCATGGGTGATGCGGCGGGCGGCTCTCCGGATGTCTTCGCCGTTCATCACCTGGGGCATCGGAGGGCCTCCGACACCGATGGGAGCAGTCCCATCTCACTCCTTCCCGGCCTCGCAGGACCGTTCTTTAAAGGTGAGGCGACGTTAGCGTGGATGGTGGGTTGTTCCCAACCTCAGCCTCGGGCGGACCTGGCCAACGCGGCAAGGACTCCGTTGACGAAAGCACCGGACCGGTCTGTCGAGTAGGTCTTGGCCAGTCGGACCGCCTCGGCAACGACAACGGCGGTCGGGGTCTCCTTGCTGTGACGCAGCTCGAAGAGACCGATCCGCAGGATGGAGCGGTCGATCACCGGCATCCGGGCGACGCTCCAATGCTCCGAGGCCGACTCGATCTCGTGATCGAGGTCCTCCTTGTGCTCCAGCACGCCGCGGACCAGGAAGGCCACCCGGCCGGTCAGCGTCTCGACGCCACCGGCCTCTCCCCCGAGCTCGATCTGATAGAGGGTCTCCAGAGCCAGGTCCCGGGCTTCGATGTGGATGACCACGCCGAGCACACCGGCGACGGCGATTGCCAGGTCTGCACCCACCACGTCGTCCGGAGCCGACGGCTCGTCGCGGGCGGAGAGCACTGCCTGGACTTCCACCAGGTCCCGGCCGAGTGCCGAGGCGAGCTGTTCCACCGTGACTCGCGCCGGGATGCTCTGGGTCGCCGCGGGGTCCGGGCTCATGCCCGGGTCAGATACTCACCGGAGCGGGTGTCCACCTTGACCCGGTCACCCTGCTCCACGAATAGAGGGACCTGGATCTGGATGCCGGTTTGAAGGGTGACCGGCTTGGTCGCGCCGGTGCGGGTATCACCCTTGACCGCAGGTTCGGCGTACGTGACCTCGAGCTCGACCGAGGCCGGGAGCTCCACGCCGATCGGTGTGCCCTTGTAGAGCGAGAGGCTGGCGGTCATCCCCTCGACCAGATAACCGGCCGCCTCTCCAACGTCCTGGAGGCTGAGCGCGATCTGCCCATAGTCGTCGAGATTCATGAAGTGAAACCCCACGTCGTCCTGGTACAGGTATTGGTGGTCCTTCCGCTCGATGATCGCCTGGTCGACGTTCTCGTCGGCGCGAAACGTCCGATCGAGCACCTGACCGGTCTCCAGGTTCTTCAGGCGCATCCTCACAAAAGCCTTTCCCTTGCCTGGCTTCACGTGCTGGTACTCGACGATCGTGAACAGGCCGTCGCCGAGCTGGAGGGCCATCCCGGGTCTGACATCATTGGTGCTGATCATGATCGGGCTCTCCGTGCTCGCGGATAAGGCGGGGACGGTAACCGGATCACAGCCCGACGGCGCTCAACCCGAGCGCCAGGTCATGGTCCCCGACATGCTCGATCACGGGCTCGCCGAAGGCGCGGAGCAGGACCATTCTCAGACCCTGCGCGTCTCGCTTCTTGTCGTGGCGGAGCAGGTCCTCGACACGGGCCCGATCGAGCCCATCGACACCGGTGGGAAGACCGAGACCCTCGATGGCCTTGATCATCCGCTCGAAGCCGGTGAATCGAAGGCGATGCTCGGAGATCCGACCGGCCCCGACCATCCCGACCGCTACGCACTCCCCGTGGGAGAGGGGCGACGCGAACTCGATGGCGTGGCCGATGGTGTGCCCGAAATTGAGGATCGTCCTCAGGCCGGCATCTCGCTCGTCCTCGCCGACAACGCGGGCCTTGACGGCTGCGGACCGGGTCACCACCTCCTCCAGAGGGGCATCCTCGCCCTCACGGGCCAGAAGATCGAGCAACTCGGGGTCCCCGACGATCCCCGTCTTCAGGGCTTCTGCGAGGCCCTCCCGGCGCAGGGACACGGGCAACTGCTCGAGGGCCCCCACATCGACCACCACGCGAGTGGGATGCCAGAAGATCCCGACCAGGTTCTTCCCGGCGAGATTGACCCCCGTCTTCCCGCCGATCGAGGCATCCACGGCTGCAAGGAGGGTCGTGGGCACATGCACCACCTCGACCCCTCGCAGCCAGGTGCCGGCGACGAAACCCGCCAAATCGGACACGGAGCCGCCCCCCACACCGACCACTGTGTCGTCGCGCCCGAGGCCGAAGTGTGCGAGTGCCTCATACACGGACTGGGCGACGCTCAGCGTCTTGGCCTCGTCACGGTCGGGTAGGCCGATCACCTCGACACGCAAGCCGTCGGCGCGCAGACGCTGGGCAACATCGAGGGCGATGTGGGTCGCGCCGGGCTGGGTCATGATGGCAGCCCGCTGCCGACCGGCCCGGGGCGGCAAGATCTGGTCGGGAAGCCCATGGCCCACGATCAGCTCGGTGGCACCTGCGACAGTCAGGACGGCCAAGGGCATCCTCCCGAATGAGGCTTCGGGCCCCGAATGAGGCTTCGGGCCCCGATTCATCGCGCGGGACGCCTGTTCAGACCGGTCCGGTATCGATCGACGGCTGCGAGGAGCTCGTCGACGCTGTCGCCCCCGAACTTGCGCTGGAACTCTGCGGCAAGGACGAAAGCGACCATCTGCTCGCCGACCACGGCAGCGGCCGGCACCGCGCACACATCCGACCGCTCCCTGACCGCCTCGGCGGGCTCTCCGGTCGTCATGTCCACCGTCCGTAGCGGCCGCATCAGTGTTGAGATCGGCTTCATCGCGGCTCTCACACGAATGGTCTCCCCGTTACTCATGCCACCTTCGGTCCCGCCGGCCCGGTTGGTGGGACGAGCCAGCCCCGCGGCGCCCAGGACTATCTCATCGTGTGACTCGGAGCCGGGGAGAGATGCCACTTCGAAGCCATCGCCGACCTCGACACCCTTGATTGCCGGGATCGACATGATCGCCCCGGCGAGGAGGCCGTCCAGTTTGCGGTCGTAGTGGACATGGGAGCCGATCCCGGGCGGAACACCGAAGGCGAGCACCTCGAATATGCCACCGAGCGTGTCGCGCTGCTCTTTTGCCTCTTCGATCGCCTCGATCATCGCGGTCTCGGCGGTGCGATCGAGGCATCGGACCGGGCTGTCGTCGATTGCATCGGTATCACCCGGCCCGGGTGGCGAGCCCTCGCTCCTGACCGCACCGATCGAGATGACATGGCTGATCACCTTCACGCCGACCGTCTCGAGGAGGATCTTGGACAGGATTCCGGCCACGGTGCGCGCTGCCGTCTCCCTGGCCGAGGCCCTCTCCAGGATGTCCCTGGCGTCATCGGTTCCGTATTTGAGCATCCCGGCCAGGTCGGCGTGGCCGGGGCGGGGACGGGTCACCTGTTTCTTCGACCCGGCCGGCTCGGGGCTCATCTCCTCCGACCACCGCGGCCACTCGGTGTTCCTGATCAGGACGGACACCGGGGAGCCAAGCGTCTCACCGTGGCGGATCCCACCCAGGATCTCGATCTGGTCCCTCTCGATGGCCATCCGCTTGCCCCGCCCGTAACCCATGCGTCGTCGCGCCAGTTCGGCGGTAATGCGATCCTGCGAGACCTCGAGGCCGCGAGGAAGACCCTCCACGATTGTCACCAGGCCAGGGCCATGGGACTCACCGGCGGTCAAGAAGCGCAACATCGGAGCGATGCTACGTCGGTAGAGGGAAAGCTCCGAGTCCGGCGAGCACGATCGCGATCCAGGCACCGAGGATCATCGAAGGCCCATATGGGAGCTCGACTCTCATCGCATCGCGGATCGACTGCTCGGCCTGCCCGCCAGGCGCTCGCCTGGATCGAGCCTTCGCCACCACGCCAACGAACAACACGATCAGGGAGAGGAGTCCACCGATCAACGCGGTCGTGAACACAGCCCATCCCAGAGTCCCCCAGGAGAAGTAGGCCGTGAACACACCCAGTTGGACCGAGAGCTTCACGTCGCCGTACCCGAAGCCCCGTCCGCCTGCCATCAGGAAGACCAGGTTGGTCCCTGCGAAATAGGCCGCCCCACCCAGCAAGCCACGGATGAAGTCGCCCCCGGACCCATCCAGCAAGGCGGCCAGGCCTAGGGCGCCGATGACGGCGAACGAGCCGCGGAGGTTGAGCCGGTCGACGATTCGAAGAGCGTCGATGTCGGTGATGCCCAGGGCGAGCGTCAAGGTGAGAAACCCGAGATATGCCGCCAGCGCCCAATCGGGCCCGGTCGTGTTGGCGAATCCGACGGCGAAGGCGACGGAGATGACCACTACCAGGAGCTCGCGGCCGACCCGTCGCCCGCAATCCCCACAAACCGGACGAGCCCAGCCTCTCCCGTTGCCACAGTTGGGGCAGGTGCCGGCCAAGGGCCGGAGGGGCTTTTCGCTGAGGGTCTGCGCCGCCAGGTCGTGGGCTATCAATGCTCCGAGAAAGCCAAATGCTCCGGCGAGGATGTTGATCACCGCCGGAGCAAGTTAGTGGACGAGTGTTGTCCCCCGGACAAGGGGGACAACAGCCGCTCAGTCTTCGTCGATTTCCTTGAGCACCGATCCCATGCGGCGCCGGCGGAGCAGGCCATGCCCCTCTTCCTCGACGTCGACCTGTTCGTTGACCTCGAGCTGGGAGAACACCTTCTCGAGGAAGGCTTCCGTGTCCTCTTCGACGCCTTCGGTCTCTGCGGCTGGAGCGGTCTCCTCCGAGGGCTCGTATGCCGGAGCTTCGCCGTATCGGGCCGCCTCCTGATCCTGGGTCGGGTAGGCCTCTGCCGATGCCGGCTCGTAGCTCTCCTGTGACGACTCGGCGGTCTGGGGAGCAAAGGTCGACCGGCTGAACACACCGAACCTGCTGGTCGACTCGGCAGCCGGAGCCACGGTCTCCTCCGCAGCCGGAGCCACGGTCTTCTCAACTATCCGGGCCTCGTCGTACTCATCGACCTGAGCCTCGTCCTGGGGCTCGACCCACCACGAATCCTGAGGGCTGACAGATTCCGGCTCGGTCTGTTGCGGTGCGGGAGCGTATTCCTCGACCGCTTCCTCGGTGATGACCAGGAGTTGCTGCTCCGCCATGTCGGCGGCAACCCTGGCGATCCAGAACTCCGTTGTGCCCAGACGCTCCGCCATCGACCTCACCGACGCTCCCGAGCCGAGCTCGCAAAGCAGGCGCCAGGCCTCGCGGCTGATCTTGATCTCCTCACGGTCACCCGGGTCGCGGTTCATGCGAATGGTCGTGTCGAGATCGGCAATGGCACGGTGAACGGTTGCCCACTCCTCGGCGCGGCGACGCGCGTCGTCCAATGCAGCCTCCAGCTCGAACGGCCGGGGGCTTCCGTACGCCGTGATCGCCTCCTCGGCGACCTCGAAAGTGGCGCCCTTCTCGGTCAGGTTGTACAGGCTTTCAATGGTCATCTCGCGAAGCAGATCGATTATCGCGCTCTCGCGATCGCCAAGATCGGCAAACGTCGACTCGCCGGACACGACCTTCCGCAAGAACGCGTCATCGACGTACCCCGAGTTGACCAGATGTTTGTGCAGATCCCGGTCTTCGGCGGTGGTGGCAAGCGAAATGCCCTTCTTGCCGATGAAGATGCGACCACGAATATCTTCGCCCCGGACGTCGACCGACCCCCGCTGGTCGGACCTCATCAAAAGCCGGAGCACTTCGTCCAGAGGGACAAAACCCAGATTTCCTGAAAGAGCCACCTCAACCACTCCTTGCCTGCCTGCCTACTGATACTTCGCAACCAGATCGGCCTATCGAGAAGGTGTCTTTAGAGCTTTCTCGCCGCCTCCAGCATCACCTCGACCGGGGCCTCCACCCCGGTCCACCACTCGAATGACGCCGCGGCCTGCAGTACGAGAAACTCGACGCCGTCCATCACCGGGACACCGGACCCGACCGATCGCAGAACTGTCGGGGTCGGCTCGTCGCCGTAGGGCAGGTCGATGATGCCGGAAGCCACGTCGGTGATCTCTTCCGGGAGGGTTTGTCCCGCCATCCCGAGCGGAGTGGCGTTGAGCACCACGGCACCTGCCACCCCGACACCGAAGTGGACGACATTGGCCGGTACCCGGACCTCATCGACCAGGTCATCGGCACGATGCGCGTTCCTGGCCGCCAGGTAGACGAGGCGCCCGGCGGCGCCGATCAATGCCGCCGCAGCAGCGCCCCCGGATCCGAGGATGAGGACGGGCGCTTCGGAGTCGAACCTCGGGTCATGGAGCGCCGACCTGGACGCAACGACATCCGTGCTGTGCCCCTCCACCAGGCCCTCACGAAACCGGAGGGTGTTGACCGACCCACTCGCCCGAGCCTCCTCGGTGAGTGTGTCCGCTGCCCCGGCGGCAGCCCGCTTGAGCGGCATCGTCACGTTCATGCCGTGCAAGGTGCCTCGCCGCAACTCCCCCACCGCCGAGTCGAGCTCGAAGACCCCGGCCCTTCTTGCCACATAGCTACCCGTGATTCCGAGATGACGCATCGCCGCGGTGTGTATCGCAGGCGAGCGAGAATGGTCGATCGGGTCACCGAGTACGGCCAGCCGGAGCGGCGCATTCATACGGGAGAGTGTGGCAGCGCTCCCGGTCAGGGAAGGACACCGTCTTCGCGCGCCTTGGCGACGTTCGCGTTGTGCTCCTCGATCGTGGTGGCGAAAGCGTGGTGGCCTTCGAGATCGGACAAAACGTAGAACAGGTACTCGGTGTCCTCCGGGGCGGCCGCACCTTCCAGGGATGCCTTTCCGGGGGAGGCGATCGGGGTCGGTGGGAGGCCGCCCACGATGTATGTGTTGTAAGGGGAATCCACCTCGCTGTCGAACTGTGAGATGTCACGGGTGCCGAGTGCGTAGAGAACCGTTGCGTCGATGTCCAGCTTCATGCCCAACCCGAGGCGGTTGTGGATGACACTCGACACCGTCGGGCGCTCCTCGTCGAGCAGCACCTCGGTTTCGATCAGCGAGGCGATGATCAGGCCTTCGTACGGGGTCATGCCCGCTGCCTCCACGACCGACCAGTCGATGCTGTCCATCCTCTGCTCCATGGTGGAGGAGAGGCGCTGCAGGATGCTCGCCGGCTCCGCTGACCTGGAGAACTCGTACGTGTCGGGGAACAGCAGGCCTTCCCAGTCGGTGAGGGTTGGCTCGTCGGGCATGTCACGGAGCGATGTCTCGACCGTCCCGGAGAGAAGGGCCTCTTCGAACTCCGCGTAGGGATGACCGGAGGCCTCGGCGAGCCTGGTCAGGATCTCGGTGACTCGGAGACCCTCGATGACCGTGACCCGGTAGGTGTCGGCGACCGGGCCAACCACGAGGGCAGCCACGACCTCGCCGGGGTCCAGGAGAGTCTGGAACTCGTATGTGCCGGCCTGGAGCCGGGACGCTGCTTCGTTGTTCCGGACCGCCACCTCGAACTCGAGGGCGGATCGGACCACACCCTGGGCAGCGAGAATCGCGGCGATGTCCTTGGCGGTCGAGCCCGCTGGGATCTCAACCGTCACGTCCTGTCCCGGCACAACGGATGAAGGGGTGCCGCCGGCATCATCGGAGCTGAACGTGGAACCCACCAGCCGTCCGAGGTAGGAGGCACCGCCGACGACGGCGAACCCGGCCACCACGACCAGCCCGAACGCCGAGACGATCTTGGCGACTCGCACCCAGGGCGCGGCTGGTTCCGGTGCTGGCTCGAATGTCATCTTTGGCTGTCCAGATAGTCCTGAAGAATGATCGCGGCGGCCACCTTGTCCACCTTCTGACGTCGCTCACGGCGCTTCATACCCGTTTGGACGAGTTTTTCCTCCGCCATGCGAGAGGTGAATCGCTCGTCCAGTAAGACGACATCTACCCCGGTCGCAGTTCCGAGCTCATCCGCAAGCTTCCTGGCTTCCGAGGCGGATGTCCCTTCACCACCACTGAGACCGGTGGGGAGACCGACGACGATGGTACCGACATCCAGTTCTTTGACCAGGTTCATCACGTTGACGACCGCCGACGATCGAGGCACGACCGACAATGGCCGGGCGCTGAGCCCGAGCGGGTCGGAGACGGCCAGGCCCACCCGCTTCGCCCCGTAGTCGACGCCCAGGACCCGGCTCACAGGCTCCCGAGCAGCCGTCCCGCGGTCTCTCTGGCGATGTTCACCGCCGATTCGAGGTTGCCTCCGTGTGGCCCGCCCGCCTGCGCCAACTCCGGGTCGCGCGACCCACCACCGCCGAGCTCGGCGGCAGCATCGCCGATTATCTCGGAGGCAGATATTCCGGCCTCGACGAGGTCCCTGCTGACCACACCAACCAGGGCCCCCTTCCCCGCATGTGCCGCGCCCAAGACGACCACCGATCGGCCGGAGACGCGGTCCCTGACTCCCAGGGCCAGCTGGCGAAGTGCGTTGACATCCTGATCCGGTGCTGTGGCCACCACCAACGCGACATCCCCCACCGTGGCCGCCTCCGAGGCCAGCTCGGCAGCGAGCTCGCCCCGCCGCTGAGACCGAATCGTCTCGAGGTCATGCTCGAGGTTGACCACTCGCTCCAACAACGCCTCGACGCGGCCGGGCACGTCGACCCCCGCGACCTTGAGCAGACGACCGCTTCGGTCGAGGCTCGAGCGCATCTCGACCAGGTGGTCATATGCGGTGAGACCGGTGAGAGCCTCGACACGGCGCAGGTTGGAGCCGATCGACGACTCAGATGTGATCAGGAGCGGGCCGACCTGGGCCGAGGTGTGGGTATGGGTGCCGCCACACAGCTCGGTGGAGTACCCCCCAACCTGCACGACTCTCACGGTGTCCCCGTACTTGTCGCCGAAGAAGGCGATGGCGCCCATATCGAGCGCATGCTCCTTGCTGGTGACCGTGGTGGTGACTCGGTCGTTGGCGATCAACCGCTCGTTGGCCTCGGCTTCGATCTCGGCCAGTTCCTGTGGGGCGACCTGGGAAAAGTGGGAGAAGTCGAATCTGAGTCGCCCCGGCTCGACCAGCGAACCGGCCTGGCTGGCGTGATGGCCGAGCACGTCACGCAGAGCCCAGTGGAGCACGTGGGTCCCAGTGTGGCTCTTTCTCGTCGCCTCCCGCCTCGGGGAATCGATGGCTCCTCTTGCCTGCTGCCCGACGGCGATGAAACCGGACTGGACGCGGAGCCGATGGCCGTGGAGCCCCTGAATCGCATGCCGGGTGTCCAGGACCACTGCGGTGCCGGTCTCGGTGTCGATCGTCCCCGAGTCGCCGATCTGGCCGCCCGACTCTCCGTAGAACGGTGTCCTGTTCAGGAACAATTCGACCTCACGGCCCTCGTCGGCGCGTTCGATGGTCTCACCATCGGCGACGATGGCAAGGACCAGCCCTTCGGCGATCTCGGTCTCGTAACCGACGAAGTCGGTCAGCCCTGCGACATCGAGCACGGAGCGGTAGACATCCTGAGCAGCCACTTCGTCGCCACCCTTCCACGCCGCCCGGGCCCGGCGACGCTGCTCGGCCATCTCGGCCTCGAACCCGGCGGTGTCGACCTCGATCCCGTGCTCGGCCGCGATCTCCCTGGTCAGCTCGACTGGGAAACCATAGGTGTCGTGAAGCTTGAACACGGTGGCGCCGGAAAGGGTCGTTTCGTCCTCCCTCGACAGCTCGACGTCGAGCAACTGGTGACCGGAGGCGAGCGTCCGCCGGAACCGCTCCTCCTCCCGGGTGACGACCTGGGTGATGAAGTCCTGCTTGTCCCCCAACTCGGTGTACCAGTCCCCCATGGCGTCGACGGTCGCCCCGACCAGACCGGGGAAGATCAGGCCTTCGCCCCCGTATTGCCAGGCGTGACGCACGGCACGGCGCAGGATCCGGCGGAGCACATACCCACGGCCGTCGTTCGACGGGATCACCCCATCGGCGATCAGAAACGTAACCGCCCGTCCGTGGTCGGCGAGGATGCGGAGAGACACGTCGTGCATCTCGTTATCTCCGTAGGTGAGCCCGGTGTAGCCGGCCGCAACGTCACGGACCGGTTTGATGATGTCGATGTCGAAAACCGAGGGCAACCCTTGCAGAATGGCCGCCACCCGATCGAGACCCATCCCGGTGTCGATGCTCTTGGCCGGCAGGTCCCCGATGACGTGATATGGCTCGTCCTGGATGTTCTGCATGAACACCAGATTCCATATCTCCACGAAGCGATCCTCGTCACCCAGGGCCGGGCCTCCGCCCTCCCCATACTCGGGGCCTTTGTCGAAGAAGATCTCGGAGCAGGGCCCGCACGGCCCCGGAACGCCCATCTGCCAGAAGTTGTCTTTCTCGTCCCGTCTTTGGATTCGGTCGGCCGGGGCGTGTCTCGCCCAGATCGCGGCCGCCTCGTCGTCTGTCTCGAACACCGTGTACCACAACCGATCCGGGTCCAGCCCCAGTCGCTCGGTGACGAACTCGTACGCCCAGGCGATGGCGTCTTCCTTGAAGTAATCCCCAAAGCTGAAGTTGCCCAGCATCTCGAAGAAGGAGAGATGACGCTGGGTAGTGCCGATGATGTCGATGTCGATGGTCCGGACCACCTTCTGTACGGTGGTGGCCCGCTTGAATGGCGGCTGCTCGTCCCCCAGGAAATAGGGCTTGAACGGGACCATCCCGGCATTGGTGACCAGCAGAGTCGGGTCGATGGGAATCAGGGAAGCCGAAGGGCGAACGACGTGATCCCTCTCCGCGAAGAAGGAGGTGAACGCGGATCGTATCTGGTTGCTGTCCAACGAAATCGGCCTCGGTGGGGTGGAGGCGAGGTTAACGAGCCTCGGGCGTCTACCCGCCCCTATTAGGCCTGACCGCGCGTGCCGCCAGATCGAGGAGGTCTGCCCCGGTGGCCATGGCCGCTTCCCTCAATTCACCCGGGGTCGGACGGCGTCGAAGGGCACGGACAGTCACCCATCCCCCGGCGATCACGCCGGTCAGGAACCACCACATCCTGTCGAGCACCACCTGACCCTACCTATCGGGCGCGTCCGTCGCGACCCAGGATCCGGTCGATCTCGGCCAGCCGGGCCCGGATGCCCGCCTCGTCCCCTCGCTCCCCGGGCTGGTACACCACCTCGGCCGGGACACCATCCGGGAAGTACTGCTGGGACACCACGCCACCGTCGAAGTCATGGGCGTACCGGTATCCCGACCCGTGGCCGAGCTTCTCCGCCCCCGAATAGCCGGTGGAACGGAGATGGGCCGGCACCGTTGGGGCAGGACCCTCGTCGACCATCTGCCTGGCCTTCGCCATCGCCCCGCCCACCGAGTTCGATTTCGGGGCAGTGGCGAGATAGATGGTCGCTTCGGAAAGGTGATACGCAGCCTCGGGAAGCCCTACGTAGGCCAGTGCTTGCGAGGCTGCCACCGCCAGGGGGAGGGCACGCGGATCGGCCAGACCCACGTCCTCCGCGGCGAGGATGATCAGCCTGCGGGCTATGAACTCGGGGTCCTCCCCTCCCTCCAACATGAGGAACAGCCAGTACATGGCAGCATCAGGGTCCGAGCCACGCACGCTCTTGATGAATGCCGAGATCACGTCGTAGTGCTGGTCGCCGACCTTGTCATAGCGAACGATGCGTCTCTGCAGGGCCTCGCCGACGTCATCCAGGGTGATCGTCGTCCTGTCGTCACCAGAAGCGAGCAGGGCGGCCACCTCCAACGCGTTGAGCGCTTGACGTGCATCACCACCCACCCGATTGCCCAGCTCTTCGAGGGCATCCGCCTCGATGCCGAGCCCGATGTCACCCAATCCCCGCTCGTCGTCGGCGAGTGCCCTCCTCGCCAGTTCCGAGACTTCCTCTGCACCCAGGGAAACCAATCGGAACAAGGTCATCCGGCTCATCAAAGGCGAGTTCACCTCGAAGAAAGGGTTCTCCGTGGTGGCACCGATCAGGATCAGGGTCCCGTCCTCCACGCCGGGAAGCAGGGCGTCCTGCTGGTTCTTGGCGAAACGATGGATCTCGTCCAGAAAGAGGACCGTGCGCCGCTCCTCCATCTCCAAACGGGTCCTGGCCGCGGCCAGGATCTCCCGGACATCCTTGACCCCGGCCGAGGTGGCCGAGAGCGTCTCGAAGACGGCGTCCGCCTGTGAGGCGACCAGCCGGGCGAGGGTTGTCTTGCCGGTCCCGGGCGGGCCCCACAGCAGCATCGACACCGGCCGCCCCGATTCCACCAGGCGGCGAAAAGCGGCATCCGGGGCCATCAGGGCCGGCTGACCCACCACCTCATCGAGTGACCTCGGTCGCATCCTCGTGGCAAGGGGGGCCGCACGGGCCGCAGCGTCGTCGGCACGCGCCGAGAACAGGTCGCTCATCGGCGCCGACGGTAACGGGTTCTGCCCGCCCTATCTCACCCGAAGGTCCTGCCTCATCGAAGGCAGGAACGGGAGCAGGAGCAGCGCGAGGCCGATCGCCCCGTACATGATCTGGAGCAAGGACAGTTCCGGCAGGTATATCACCTCGAGAGCGATCCAGAGCAGATGCCCCGCACCGAGCGAGATGGTGGCCAGCCACGACCAGTGGTACCCGGTGGCCTCTTCCACGAACTCGAGCCAGCCCCAGTGCGACCGGCGCAACATCCCATATCCGGTGATCAGCGAGCCGAGCCCGAAACCGATCCCCAGCACCAGACCGGGAACCACCCAGCTGTCGATGACCGGGATGCTTTCCAGCCAGTCGGCCGGGAGCATCAGCTGGTCTTCCCCGAGCCCGAAAACCATGGCGACGCCACCGGCAAAGGCGGTCACGCCAAGGAAGAAGAGCACGGAGATGGTGGCGACCTCTGCAAGAGGACGATGTGCCCGGACAGATCCGGCAACAAGCGTCATCACGACGCCTCCTTTTCGTCTTTCCCCAGCATCAGCCTGCGTCGTGCCGGCTCACAGAGTCCAAGGTCACAAGTGGAGGGGTCTGTCAGTCTTGGTCGATCTCGTCCCGCCGTTCCAGCGCAGCGGGGCCGAGGGCCACCCCCAACTCGTCGAGTTGGGCTTCCTCGACCCAGGTCGGGGCCCCCGTCATGGGGTCGACACCACTCTGTGTCTTCGGGAACGGGATCACCTCGCGTATCGAGGTCTCGTCCTGTAGCACCATGACGAGACGGTCGATCCCGAAGGCGAAACCGGCATGGGGTGGAGTGCCGTAGCGAAGCGCCTCGAGGAACCAGCCGAATCGTCTCTCCGCCGTGTCAGAATCGATCCCGAGGATCTCGAAGACCTGGCGTTGCACCTGAGGGTCGTGAATCCGCACCGAGCCCGACCCGAGCTCGACTCCGTTGAGCACCGCGTCGTAGGCCTTCGACAGTGCCCCGGTCGGATTGTCCCGCATCTCCTCGATCGACGTCGGCGAGGTGAACGGGTGATGCGAGAAGGTGATCGAGCCGTCTTCCTCCTCCTCGAACAAGGGGAAGTCGATCACCCAGAGAAACGCCAGCTCCTCGTGCCCATCGGGGCGGAGGAGGTCGTTGCGAAGACCACCGAGCACCTCGACCGCCACCCGCCAGCGATCCGCCGCGATGAGGAGCACATCCCCGGGCGCCCCATCCATCGCCGTCTTGATCCCCGACAACTCGGCATCGTCGAGGAACTTGGACACAGGGGAGCGAAGCGAGCCGTCCTCCTCGACCACGATCCACACCAACCCCTTTGCCCCCAGCTCCCGGGCCCGCTCGGTCATGCTGTCGGCCCGGGTCCTCGACCATTCCTGAGGACCGACGTTGAGCCCGCGCACGGTGCCACCTGCGTCCAGAGCGCCCTTGAACACCCCGAATCCCGACCCGGTGAACAAGGTCGAGAGGTCCACGATCTCGGCCTTGATCCTGAGGTCGGGCTTGTCGATGCCGAACCGGTCCATGACCTCGTGCCAGGTCAAGCGGAGAAACGGCTGCGCCACATCGACGCCGCGCAACTCCTTGACCACCGCCACCAGGACCCCCTCGATGGCGTCGAGAACATCGTCCCGATCCCAAAACGAGCCTTCCAGGTCGAGTTGGGTGAACTCGAGCTGTCGATCGGCCCGGAAATCCTCGTCCCGATAGCAACGGGCTATCTGGAAGTAGCGCTCCACGCCGGAGATCATCAGGAGCTGTTTGAAGAGCTGCGGCGATTGGGGGAGGGCGTAGAACTCGCCCGGGCGGAGACGAGAGGGAACCAGCATGTCCCGGGCCCCCTCCGGAGTGCTGTTGATCAGGGTCGGCGTCTCCACCTCGAGAAACCCCTGCTCGTCGAGTGTGCGTCGGATCGCCGCCACCGCCCGGGAACGCGCCCGGAGGTTGGCCGCCATCCGGGGTCGTCTCAGGTCCAGATAGCGGTAACGGAGCCGTGCCCGCTCGTCGACATCCACCCGGTCGTCGATCATGAACGGGAGGGTGTCCGCCGGCGCCAGCACCTGGACGCTCTCGACTCCGATCTCCACCCCGCCGCTGGGAAGGTCCGGGTTCTCCGTCCCTTCCGGGCGGGCACGCACCACACCCACGACAGAGACGCAGTACTCCATGCGCAACTCGGCGACCTGCTCGTGCTCGGAGGGGTCGGCCACCGCCTGAACGACGCCGGTGGCGTCCCTGATGTCGAGAAAGGCGATCCCGCCATGGTCACGACGACGTTGCACCCACCCGGCGATGGCCACCTGCTCGCCGATGTTCGCCTCGCGTAGCGAGCCGGCGCCATGGGATCTCATCCGAGCCGCCCCATCAGCCAGGATGCCAACTCCGGCAGCGGCACGTCGCCCCGCTCCTCTCCGACACGGGCATCGACCAGGGCGCCTCCCGCCCTGAGGACGACCACGGCTCTCGCCTCCGATCGGGAGGCAGCCTTGAACTGCGCCTTCACCGATCTTCCTTCCGTATCGAAGTCAACTCTCAGCCCTTTCTCTCTCAAGCGCGACGCCGCCACCAGAGCGTCGGCCGGCGTGGTCTCCGAAACCAGGTACACGTCGACCTCGGGCTCGGGCACCAGGTCCGAGGACAGGATGATGCGGTCGATGCCAAGGGCAAAACCCACCCCAGGCGTGCGACGGCCACCGATTGCCTCCGCCAGCCCGTCGTACCGGCCGCCACCACCGACCGCATTCTGTGCCACGGTGAGGTCGGTGGCGATGTACTCGAAGGCCGTCCTCGTGTAGTAGTCCAGACCCCTCACCAGCCGTGCGTCTTCGCGAAAAGCGATTCCGAGGCCGTCCAGGGCGGATTTCACCTGCTGGTAGTGGGTCGCGCACGGGTCACACAGGTGGTCCTTCATGGCCGGGGCGTCGGCGAGGACCGGGGCGCACACCTTGCAGTCGAGGACCCGCAGCGGGTTGACCTCGATCAGGGACACCGAGTCATCACACAGCCGGGAGCGGCGCTCCTCCAGGTAACGCCGGAGCAGGTCGACGTACCCGGGACGGCACAATTCGTCGCCGAGCGAGTTGAGCAAGAGCTCGAGACCGGTCACCTGCACCGCGCTCAGGTAGCGATAGCCGAGCTCGATGACCTCGGCATCGGCGGCCGGGCCTTCCACGTCGAGATACTCCACCCCAACCTGCCAGAACTGACGTCTCCGCCCGGCTTGGGGCCGTTCATACCGGAACATCGGGCCCGAATAAGCGCCCTTCCACGCGCCACTGGTACCGGAGTTGAGGAAGGCGCGGACCACTCCCGCGGTTCCCTCGGGGCGCAGTGTCACCGAACGGCCACCCTTGTCGGTGAAGGTGTACATCTGTTTGGTGACGACTTCGGTATCTCCCCCCACTCCCCGCTGGAACAGCTCGGTTGCCTCGAATATCGGGTTCATCACCAGCGGATAGCTGTACCGATCGGCCCAGTGCTCCCACTCGCGCAGGACCGCGCGCCAGAGATGCGATTCGGGAGCGCAGAAGTCGTCGGTGCACATGGACGGCTAGAAGCTCAACGAAATAGGAAGAGAAA
>Ga0105100_10000901_pt1 | contig 17443 bp, 16 predicted proteins | sample PPLLak12cMay2015_2_FD_87033 | JGI IMG/M metagenome (GOLD analysis project Ga0105100, IMG submission 87033) | Freshwater sediment microbial communities from Prairie Pothole Lake near Jamestown, North Dakota, USA - PPLs Lake P8 Core (1) Depth... | ecosystem: Environmental > Aquatic > Freshwater >...
AAGAAATGTTCGATTGGGCGCGCGCCCTGGCGTGGTGCCCCCCGCCTGCTGGTCGCAGCATGGCAGTGCTAACCAACGCCGGCGGTCCCGGGGTAACAGCCGCTGACGCTCTGGAAGCAAATGGATTGAGCCTGGCAGAGCTAACCCCCAAGACAGTATCCGCCTTGCAAGCGGGCTTACCTCCCGCCGCCAGCCTGCACAATCCGGTAGATATGCTGGCATCTGCCACGCCCGAACAGTATGCCAGCTGCCTTGCCATCCTACTGGCGGACCCACAGGTTTTCGGCGTGCTGGTCATCTTACCTCCCCCACCGATGCACACTGCGGGTGCAGTTGCCAAAGCCCTCATCCCGGTGATTCATTCCGCTACCAAACCGGTTATCATCGCGTTGATGGGCGAGCGCTTAATCCAGGAAGCAGTCGAGCATTTTCGCGCCGCACGCATCCCGGAATATCGCTTCCCTGAGCGGGCTGCGTCTGCCCTGGCAATCCTGGCTGAGCGGGCCGAGTTCCTGGAGCGCGCCGGCAAGCCCGGAGCACAGGCTGACTGCGATCAAGCCGACCCACATCCCCGACCGGACGTGCTGGCAACATACATATCTCAACAGGAACGGCTACCCAATGGCGACCTGCCACAAGAAGTCACAGCCCGCCTGCTCCAGGCTTATGGAATCCCAACCCCGCCGACTGTCCTGGCGGCAACCGCCGAAGAAGCACTCCGGCTGGCAGAATCCTTTGGTTTCCCTGTGGCAATGAAGATCGCCTCCCAAGATATCTCGCACAAATCTGATGCGGGCGGCGTATTGCTCAACATCATTGATGGGGAGGCGCTTGTCCAAGGCTTCGATACCATCCTGAATAATGCCCGCCAGATGCGCCCCGAGGCCAGCCTGCTTGGCGCCCATATCCAGCCTATGGTGCTGGGGGGTCAAGACGTCATCCTCGGCGCGCTGCAAGATCACGACTTTGGCCCCCTGGTGATGTTCGGATCTGGCGGGGTTGAAGTCGAGGGATTGAAAGACGTGACCTTTGCCCTGGCACCGATCACCCAGGAAGATGCCGAGTATATGCTGGAGAGAACCTGGGCAGGTCGCAAATTGCGCGGCTACCGGAATATCCCCCCGGCAGATCGAGAATCTGTGGTGAATGCGCTGCTATGCCTAGCCCAGCTGGCGGTTGACTTTCCTGAGCTGGCTGAGATCGAGATTAATCCCCTGCGCGTGATGGGCGAGAAACAAGGTGTTCTGGCCCTGGATGTCCGGGCCCGTCTGGTTTCCCGATCTATTTGAACAATTTATCTCCGCAGATTGTATATACTGAGAGGTTCCGGTTCTCACTCATCTTCAGCGGCGCTTAAGCGTCTTGTAGCAGGTACATTATGAATGATACTACGCGAAAAATTATGGGGCTGGTGTTCGGACTGATTACTGGACTCGCTTATGGGCTGGTTGCCCAAATGATTAATCCGATTTTCCTGCGGGGAATTCCGCTTTTCTACACCGACCCGCCAGTAACCGGCATCTTATTCACAACAATTACCGCTGGCGTGGTAGGTCTGATCACTGCCTGGCCAGAAGACGGGATCCCGGGAGTGCTGTTCGGCTCTCTGGCGGGTGCCCTTCTGACAACCTTGCTTTCCTTGCGTGGGATGAGCGGCGGTATGGAGTTTTATGCCGGTCTTTTTGTTCTCTTGGTGATGACCTTCTTGCCGCGTGCCTTCATCTTCCTGCCTGTGGCAGGCCTGATCCGTTGGGTGCTGGCTGTATGGGCTGAGGAGTTTCGGAGCATCCAGTTTTCAGTTCGCAAGCTGGTCTTGAGCCTGTTCGCTCTGATTGTGTTCGTTGGGCTGGTCGGCACGCTGTCGCTCTACTCAAGCTATGCCCGGGAATCGCTTGCAAAGACGAATCAACTAGTCCAGGCTGGCATGCAGGCTGAGGATACAGACAGCTTGCCCGAACCTTTGAAGAAGGTAACCGGCTTCACTCAGGCTGCTCGCGGGGCATACACGCTGGAACTAACCGATAACCCCGATATTCTCCCTATCCAGCGTCCAATCGCTCCTCCCGGCGCACAGGAGTACGGTGTCATCATCCGCTTTGACAACGGATTCCGCTTTGGCTGCACTTTTACACTCACTTTCCCTGAGCCTTCGTGCGGGTTGTACTAAGCGGCTTTGTGCATTCAGGGAAGGATGGGACCGAAGCTCACCTCCTGAAGTTTGGCATCAGGTAAAAACCTGCTCTACCAGGGCGACTAATTGGGGTAGCCCCTGGGCCAGGGGGCGGGTGCGGATAAATTCAGATTGGGTATGCGCCCCAAAACCGGTGGTTAGCCCCAGGCACACAGCCGGCAGGCCGCGACTCAAAGGCACGTTAGCGTCTGTTGAGCCAATATGCAGGTACGACTGGACACCCTGTGCTTCAAGGCATTGCCTGGCAAGGCGTACCAGGCGATGCTCGCTGGAGATTTCCCCTGGAGGCCGGCACCCGATTACTTCCGTCTTTACCTCAACCCCGGCTCGGCTGGCTTCCTCGACAATCTTCTCCACCTGCTTGGACAGGCGCTCCAGCATGCTGATATCCTCCGAGCGCAAATCCAGCTCCAGATCAGCAGCTGCAGCAATGGTATTAACCGATGTCCCGCCGCTGATCGTACCCACATTGAGCGTTGTGCGGGGCTGGGCAGGCATCTGCAAAGCGGTCAGGCGGGTGATCAAGACCGCCAATTCGTGCACTGCGGAAGGACGACCGTAATCTACCCAGGAATGCCCGCCAGTGGTTTGAACTGTAATCCGGTAACGGCGAACCCCAAGGCCGCGATGGTAGACATGCCCCAATGCCATTCCTTCCAATACCAGGTAGGCCGTAACCTGATCACCAAAACGGTCAACAACCGCCCGCATTCCGCGCAGATCACCCAACCCCTCTTCGCCCACATTTGCCACCAACCACAGGTCGCCCGGCAAGGTGTTACCTCGCAGGCGCAAAGACCACAACAGCCCGAATAGTCCCGCTACCCCCAGGGCATTATCCCCGATCCCGGGACCAGCAATCTCCTCCGCGGAGCGCCGGACCGCCAGGTCGGTGTTCTCAGGGAATACGGTATCCAGATGGGCAGAGACCACCAACGGCAAGGCATCACCAGTCCCTGGCAAACAGGCGTACACATTGCAATCCGCATCCATGCTGACTGCCGATAGGCCTTCTGCAAGGAATTGTCGGTGAACAAATTCAGCCCGGCGGGCTTCTGCAAAGGTTGGCGCGGGGACCTGCTGGATGGCTACCGCCAGGTCGAGAACCCGGTTGATCAATTCAGGCGTCATCGTTTTCGATACCATCATACTTTACGCACAGCCTGGCGAACTGCCTCCAGGCGCGCCTGTGCTAATCCTGGGAGAGCATCCAGGGCGTAAAAAGGTCCTGTGCCCTCAACGACCAGGGAAGCAGAAATATTGCCGTATAAAACAGCTTCTAAGGGGTCGTAAGTACGGCGCAACCCTGCCAGGAACCCCCCGCAGAAGGCGTCGCCTGCCCCAGACGGATCCACCAGGCGAGATGGATAGGCGGTGACTTCCCATTTCGTTCGTGTGGAAGCATCATAGAGCATCTGCCCGCCTTCACCCCGCTTGATCACAATGATCTCGCAGCCATACCTGGCCAGTGCTTCTGCCATTTCCCATAAGTCGGAGCTATGCCCCTGAAACAGCGCACAGAGCTCCTCCTCCGAGGGTAGAAAAGCGGTCAGGCCGGTAATCAGGGCGGGCACATCATTCCAGTAGGTGGGATTCATATAGCCTGGCGAAGGATCGAGGGTGATCGTGGTAAATTCCGCCTGGCGCAAGACCGCCGGAAGCAGGCTGTGTGTCAGGTAATCCACCGGACACAGGTGTGCTACGCTGGCATCCAGGTAATCCCCCGGAATATCGCCCTGGCGCAGGGAAGTTGGCAGCAACCCGGTACGGCTATCCAGGTAAGACGGGGCGCGATATCCAAGCAATGCTTTTGGGAAAGTCATCCCCAGGCGAGCAAAATGGGAAACCGGATCTTCCATCGAACGCGCCGTCCGGCTGGTGAAGGCAGCAAATGAGCGCACATCCACCGCCAGGGGCAAGATATTCACCCCGCGAATGTCCAACCCGCGCTGCTCGCACTTTTCCAGCCACTCTTGCGGAAAATCCTCACCCACCCGGGCGATCACTGCCGGCGGCGGCTCGGGCTCCCAAATCGCCACGCCAACGGCTGCGTAGAGGGCATTGCCCCCCAGGACATCCAATTCTGGCCGGTCCCCTGGCAGAATCAAATAATCTCGGCTTAGTTTTCCAGCAATCAGGAAACGCGGTGAGGCGATATCCACGCTGAAATTATACGCCAGGAAAGGCGATTATGGAAACCGGCATCCTGGCAGATCCCATAGCTTGTTCACCGGCTCAGGCGGGTGGCGGCTTATCTTTGTGGGTTGCCAGGGCAAGGAACACATCTTCCAGGGTGGGCTCGACCAGCTCGACCCGGGCGTCCGCAATGCCCGCCCTCGCCAGCTCATCAAGCAGATCCTGCGCACCAATACCGGCAGGCGTGATCGCCCGCAAATGCTCTGCCACCAGGCCTGCTCGCAGCACGCACGGGCATTTTATTAAGGCATCCAATGCCGATAAGATCATCCCCGCGCTGTCCCCATCAATCCACACATCCCAGGCTAACCCGGGCAGGCTGCTCTCCTTTAGCGCAGAGGGAGTGTCCATCGCCAGGAGAGATCCGTTGCGCATGATTCCCACCCTGCCACAGTACTCGGCTTCATCCATGTAGTGGGTGGTCACCAACGCTGTCACCCCCCCCGCCACCAGCTCGTAAATCAAGTCCCAAAAAGACCGCCGGGCAATCGGGTCAACCCCGCTGGTTGGCTCATCGAGGAAAAGCAGCCTGGGACGGTGGACGATGGCAGTCCCCAGCGCCAGGCGCTGGCGCCATCCGGTAGATAGGTTACCGACCCGCTCCCTGTGCAAAGATCGCAACCCAATCAGGTCCAACACTTCATCCAGCCGCTTGTGGTTGCGCACGCCGTAGACCCCGGCATAAAAAGAAAGATTCTCGCCAACGGTCAGATCATTATATAGGGCAAATTTTTGGGACATATAGCCGACATTCAGGCGGATCTGTTCCGACTGGCGGCGAATATCAAATCCCAGTACCTGGGCACTCCCAGCGGAGGGCAGTAACAGCCCCAACAACATGCGGATCGTGGTTGTTTTTCCCGAACCGTTCGGTCCCAGGTAACCTACAACCTCCCCCCGGTACACCGCAAACGAGACATGATCCACCGCGATGAATTCGCCGAAGGACTTGGTCAGCTCATTTGCCTGGATGACTTCTTCGCCCATCGAATTCTTATCCTTCCTGAAGGGCAATAAAAATGTCTTCCAGCTGGGCAGGGATCGAGCGCAAAAGTGTGATCTCTGCGCCAGCCGCGGGGATACGCTGGTGCAGATGGGCGATCACTTCTTGTGCAGTACCGGGACGGACGCGCAGGTGCAAGCGGTCGCCAAACATCAGGGCAGCGTCAACCGCCTGGTCCGTTTCCACCAGGCGGCGCAGCACCTTCAGAGGCTGGCCGCGCAGCTCAAGGATACAGCCATCCAGGCGGCGCACCAGCTCGGCTGGTGTCCCTTCCACCATGACTTGCCCGCTGCGCATAAATCCCACCCGGTTGCAGCGTGAGGCTTCATCCATGTATGGAGTACTGACCAACACTGAGACCGCATCCTGCTCGCCACCCACCAGCAGGCGGATGATCAACTGCCAGAAATCCTGGCGCGTCACCGGGTCCACCCCGGTCGTTGGCTCGTCTAGCAAAAGGACGCGTGGGCGATGAACCAGGGCTACCGCCAGGCCTAATTTTTGTTTCATGCCTCCCGAAAGATGCCCAGCGCGCAAGTTCACGAATGGGTCCAGTCCAACAAAGTTGAGGATATCCATGCAGCGCGGTTTCCACTCTGCGCTGCTTAAACCGCGCACTTCGGCAAAAAAGCGCAGGTTTTCTATGACCGTTAAATCCTCATACAGCGAAAATCGCTGTGGGAGATAGCCGATATGCGCCCGGGCCTGTTCCGTCTGGCTTGCCAGATTGTACCCGGCTATCCGAATGGAGGCTTTCATCCCGCCGGGATCTCGATCCGGCAGGATTGCACCACACAACAGTCGCAAGCACGTCGTTTTCCCGGCGCCATCCGGTCCAACCAGCCCATAAATCTCGCCTGGTGCCACCTGCAAACTAACCCCATCCACCGCTCGCAGGGTGCCAAAACTTCGCCGGAGCTCATTGGCTTCAATGAGAAAGTCCAAGCCAGGCCTCACTAAACATCATCGAATGTGACATCAGCTGGCATGCCCGGCTTTAGCCTGCCATCCGGATCATCAACGATTAGCTCAAGCGCAAAAACAGTCGTCCGCCGACCCTCCTGGGTTTGCACGTTGCGGGGCGTGAATTCAGCCTGATCGGCAATCCGCGCCACAGTCGCATTGAACTCCTGTCCGGGAAACGAGTCAACCGATACCCGCGCCGTCTGCCCTAACCGTACATTGCCATAGCGGTCTTCGGGAATATACACGGTGATCGTCAGGTCATCCAACCTGCCTAGGGTTAATAGCGGCGCGCCGGGTGCCACCACCTCGCCCGCCTCTACCGAGCGAGAAAGCACAATCCCGTCGCTGGGAGCAGTCAAATTGAGCTTCGCCATCTGGGCCTCAATCACACCAATTGCAGCCCGCGCCATCTCGACCTGAGATTGTGCCACCGCCAGCTGCTCCTGGGTAGGCCCGGCTTTTGCCGCGGCCAGCTTCGCTTGGGCGACGGTCAAACGTGATTTCGCTAGCTCAAGCAGGTCAGGGTCTGGTCCTTTGGCGAGGTTCTCATATTGGCGCTCAGCTTCTTTCAGGTTTTGTCGCGCCAGTTCCAGGCCAGCCTCAGCCTGGGCCAGGGTGATCTCGTCCGCGCCGCCCTCCAGGTAATTCAGCCGCTTGACAGCCAGGTCGTGCTGTTTTTCCAGTAGCAAAACAACCAGCAGAGAGGCAGCTCGCCTGGGATTATCCTCCGATTTTCGCAATAGCGGCTTTAGCTGCTTTTCAGCCCGCTCCATCGCTGTATCTGTCAGGGTGACCAGCGATTTGGCAATATCAATATCCGTCTGGCTGGCAGTCGAATTCAGGCTTTCATTGATGCGCTCAGCATCGCGCAGCAGGTCGCGGCTATCCGCGACGGTTTTCGCTGCTTGAGCTGCAGCCAGCTTATTCTTGGTGTATAGCTCATCCTGCGCCTGCTGGGCAGATACCAGCTCAAGCTCCGCGGCAGCGATTGCCAGCTGCCGCTGCTCGTCCGGCGCCCCAGCCGCTACCAGGTTGAAATTCGCCTCAGCCTGGGCGAGGGCTGCCTGCGCCTGGGCCAGTTGAGCTTCCAGCAAGGTATCTGAAAACCTTACCAGGACTTGCCCGGCCTGTATTTCCTCCCCCTTCTGGGCCAGGACCTCCACCACCTGCCCGCCAACCTGCGGGGCAACGATCACCTGGGTCGACTCGATCGTCCCAGAAGCTGCTAACGGGCCGATTTCCGCCCGCGCGCTCCTGCCGCTCAACATCCACCAGGTAAATCCAATCCCTGCCAACAACAATATGGGTAGTAATACGAGCTTGCGCGGAAATTTGTGCATGGGTACCTCCTTGGCAATACTGCCAAATAAAAAGCTATCTTCACTAATCCAGCCGCTTGCGAAAACGCATGGCTGCTATTGCCATAATCCCAATCCCAAAGATCACGAGGGCGATAATCTCATCCCGGAGGGGATATATATCGATTCCTTTCAACATCAGAGAGCGGATGATCACCAGGTAGTAACGCAGTGGGAACAGGTAAGAGATGAACTGCAAGACTCTCGGCATCGCTTCCAGGGGGAAAAAGAAACCCGAGAGAAAGAGGCTGGGCAGAAGCGTCATCCAGACGATTAGCATCGCTTCTTGCTGCGTATTGGCAATCGTGGAAGCCAGCAACCCGATGCCAAGACTGGAGAGCAAGAATATCCCAGAAAGCCCTAAGATCAATCCCAGGTCACCGCGCACCGGCACATGGAACCACCAGTAACCGATCAGCAGCACCTCCAATGTGTTCAATATCGCCAGGATGACGTAGGGTAACAGCTTGCCAACCATCAGCTCCCACGGGCGGATGGGCGTAACGATGAGCTGCTCGATGGTGCCTCGCTCCCTCTCGCGGACGATCGCGGTTGCTGTCAGGATCGAGGTCAGCGCAGACAGGATCATCCCGATTAATCCCGGAATCATGAAATAGGCGCTGAGCAGGTCGGGGTTGTACCACACCTGGGTGCGGATCTCGACCGGCAGCAGCACGGATGCCACCAATCCCCGCCGGGCGAGGCGCTCGACCAGCAGCTGCGTGGCATACTGCTGACCGATGAGCTGGGCTGCCGCCAGTGACGTGGAGGCAGCTGTCGGGTCAGAACCATCCAGGATAAAGGCAACCTCGGTCGATCCTTCGGATAACAGGCGCTGGCTGTAATCGGGTGGAATGATCATCCCGGCGCGCGCTTGGCCATTATCGATCAGCTCACGCAGCTCCTCTTCGGAGTACACTTCGTACGCCAGATGGAAATAATCTGCTGCTTTGTAAGCATCCAACAGCTGGCGGGCTGCCGGACCGCGATCCTGGTTGTAGACCGCCATAGGCACATTGCGCACATCGTTGGTGGCAGCATAACCCAGCAAGAATAGCTGCATCACCGGGATTACCAGCACCAGCACCAGGGTGCGCGGATCGCGCAGGATCTGAATGAACTCCTTGCGAATCAGCGAGATCAGGCGCAAATTAACCATGCCCGCCCTCCGGGTGAGACTCGCTTTGCAGAACGCCATGCAAAAAAATCTCTACAAAATGCTCCAGGGCATTTTCTCCCATTTCTGGTGGCAGCTGCTCGCCAATGATCAGATCGGTCATGATGTATGAAAAGAAAAGCCCAATGAAGGCGCGTACGAGAGTCATTACAGGTATCGGTCGCAGCTCTGCTTTGCCTTCCACGAAACGCTGGGAAAAAGTCACCACGCCGGGAAAAAACACCTTAAAGATCTGCGGCAGGTGTTTCCCTTCAAACTCAACCAGCTCGATGAACATCAGGTTGAGGTATTTTGTCTGGTTCTCTGTTATGGCTACCATGCGGGTAGCAGAATCCCGGATAAAACCCTCGATGGTTTCGCCCTCAGCCGCCAGCAATAGCGGCATGATATCGTGAAAAGGGTGCCCTTCCACCAGAACGGCGATGAAGATATCTTCTTTGCTGGCGAAGTGATTGTATATTCCCCCCAGGGCAATCCCCGCCTGGGCAGCAATCTGGCGCATGGAGGTGCCATGATAGCCCTGGCACAAGAATAAGCGGTGGGCAGCCTGGACAATCTCAGCCTGGGTACGCTCGCCTCGTGTGGCGGTTAGTGTGATCATATGGCCTCCTAAAAAACGTACGTTCGTTCATATCATAGCTTCGGTTGTATCGCCTGTCAATCCTGACATTTATCCTGTTTTTATCCACGCCCAATAAAAAAATCCAGCCCGGTGTCCAGGGCTGGATGCTTGAAGAAGAATAAGCCAGTGCTAAGCTAGGTACAGGTCGTCCGTTCGGGCTGCCATAATGAAATCGTTCTGGTGCAAGCCCTTAATCTTATGGGTCCACCAGGTCACGGTCACCTTGCCCCACTCCGTCAACAACGCCGGGTGATGGTCTTCCGCCTCTGCCAACTCGCCTACCAGATTGGTGAAAGCCAGTGCTGATGCAAAGTTCTTGAACTTAAACACACGCTGCAAGCGCGGGATGCCCTCCGCCTCAATCACATCCCAGTCACTTACCTGTGGCTTGAGTGTAGCGATCTCGTCTGCCGCCAATGGAGGGCTGTCTCCTCGGCAGGGAACGCACTTCAGCTCTTTAAGCGGCGGCATGGCTTATTCCCTGAGCTGAGAGACCGAGCGCAGCAAACCAAACACCAGCAATCCCAGCTTAACGATATCACCGGCATTGATCTGAATCTGCTCACCCCTTCGCTCGGCTTTCTGTGCCAGCAGGTACGCCCCTCCCAAACCCACGGCAACTCCAAGCACCGCCCCTACCAGCAACACTTTGGATTTCATTGGATCACCGCTAAGGGTGATATCAGTTTCTTCGCTCATGACGATTCAACTCCCATCGTTTTATTTTTGATCGCGCGACCGCCGAAAGGATTGCCGGACCGACCGGCGGAACGCCGCAAATGACGCATTCATGCTATGAACGCGCAGGAAAGGCTCGGTGCTCTTATCTGAAATTTTGCGCACCTGCTTACTGAGCAACACAAAGAAATCCTGCACCTGCCGGCTGTAGCTGGGAAAAACGGGCAGCAGGCGAACCAGCATATAGATCAACGCGATCTGAACCAAAACCAGCATTGATCCCAGGATCAGCATCGGCACAATCAGCCACATTATCGATATATCCGACAGGGTGCTAAGCTCAGCTCCCCTGCTAAAGCCCGCAACCAGAACCATTACGCCTGATACGCTTACCAATAGGATCGAGATGGCGATGGGCAGCTTGATTTGCCATAACGATTGCTGGCGATGGGCAACTCGAGTGACTGGATTTGGCTCAGGCAGGGGAGGCTTAGCGGGCTGCTCGGGCACAGAGGGAGGAATGGTGTGCTCTGTCATGTTCGTATTTTAGCATATTCGATCATTTACTGCACATACAACCGATAATCCGCAGCAGTATTATATCAAAAGCAGGGCTAGCGAGTTGACCACCTGCTATGGACATGCTAAAATCCAGCCACCTGATCAGATCACCCGGATGCACGGAATGAGCGATTACCCCTTAAAGGTCCTGTTGGTGGATGGCAATCCCGAATACGCGAAAATGCTGCTCGCCGAGTTGGACCGAGCCGAGCCTGGCAAGGTTGATGCCGTCCACACAAGATCGCTGCAAGCCGCGTTACATCTGCTGAGCCGGGATCACTTTGATATTGTTTTGCTCGACCTGTTCCTGTCCGATAGCCAGGGCTATGAGACATTCAGCGAGATCTGTAACCAGGTGCCCCACCTGCCGGTTGTTGTCCTGGCAGCCCAGGATGATCCGGCTTTGGCAAAACGCCTGGCGCATGCCGGAGCGCAGGATTATCTGATCAAAAACGAGACTCAACCCAGGCAGGTGATGCGCGCGATTGAATTTGCTTTAGAACGCCATCGCACCACCGAACAAATGCGGCGCCTGACCCTCATCGATGAGCTGACCAGTCTGCTCAACCGGAGAGGTTTCTTCTCCCTGGGCAAACAGCATATTAAGATCGCCCAGCGGGCCAACCGGCAGATGCTCCTGTTTTATATTGACCTGGATGGATTGAAGAATATTAACGACCAGTTTGGTCATCATGAGGGGGACCGGGCACTTAAAAACATCGCCGTGATCCTGGAAGAAACATTCCGCTCCTCAGACTTAATTGCCCGTCTCGGGGGGGATGAGTTCACCGTGCTGGCAATCGATGCAGCCCAGGAGAGCGCTGAGAGTATGCTGCTGCGCCTGGGTGATAACCTCCTGACAGCAAACCTGAAGAATCCTTCTTACCAGCTTTCCCTGAGCACCGGCTTTGCCCGCTTCGATCCAAACAGCGCCCCCAACCTTGAGAACATGCTCATCGAGGCTGACAACGCCCTGTATCGCTACAGGCGAGATAAGAACGGCTCTTGATTGGCTTATTGGCTGCGAGCCAGTAGCGCTACCCAATCTCCCGACTGGCGCTTATCCACCAGCAGCAAACTGTGTTTGATCAGCGCCGCTTCCACCTCAGGCGATTGCTCTTCCAGGATGCCAGACAGGACCAGCAACCCGCCCGGGGTAACCAATTCCACCAGACCTTCATCCAACAGCCTGATAACCACCGTCGCCAGGATATTTGCCAGCACCAATGGCGCTCTCTGGATCGAAAACGCACCCGAGCGGATCTCCGCCACCGAGCCCAATCCTCCTTCTTGCTGAGCCTCCACTCCGTTCAGAGCAGCGTTCTCCCGGCTGGCAGTGATTGCATCAGGGTCTACGTCTACCCCCAGGGCACGCCTCACCCCCAGCTTGATCGCGGCTGTCGAGAGGATACCCGAGCCACAGCCCACATCAATCACCGCCTCCAGCATGCCTCCGGCACGTTCAATAGCCTCCTCCAGCAGTTCCAGGCAGAGCTGGGTGGTGGGATGCGTGCCGGTTCCGAATGCCATGCCCGGGTCGATGCGCACAGGGACGCGGTCTGGGTCCGGCGACTCCAGCCAGGCGGGGATGATCATCAGCCTTTTGCCGATCGCAATCGGACGGTAGTGCTGCTTCCAGGTCTCGGACCAGTCGGCCTGTTGCACCAGGCGGTATCGCGGCTCGGGTATCGGGCTGATCCGTCCCAGATACCATAGCGCTTCTGCCAGCTTCTTGCGGGTCTCTTCTACGTTATCGTCGGCGAGCAAATAGGCACAAACGCGCAGCGGTCCTACCGCATGGCCCTCGCTATCGTCAGCGTTGCTGGTTACCGCAGTGGATTCGACCACCACCCCATCCGGTGCAAAACGCGCCATCACTTCAGACACGGCTTCTGCCAGCTCGCCGTCCAAAATTAAGGAGACTTCCAACCAGGATAAATCAGGCATAGGTTTCCTAACCACAGCGGACGGGTGTCACCAACCGTCCGCACATATTCTTAGTAATCCTCTAACCGCCGAGGGTCTCTTTCAGCCAGTCCAGGAAGCTACGCTCCTGCGGGCGCACGTCGCTGCCCAGGCTTTTTGCCAGTTGTTCAAACAGGCGGCGCTGCTCGTTCGTCAAACGCGTGGGGATTTCCACATTGACAATCACCAGCTGGTCACCGCGCCCGTTACTGCGCAGGTGGGGCACACCCTTGCCGCGCATGCGCAACACCTTACCCGGCTGGGTGCCACCCGGAATTTTCAGAGTTGCCTTGCCATCTACGGTGGGGATTTCCACCTCTGCGCCCAGGGTAGCCTGGGCGATATTAATATCCAGATCAAGCAACACATCGTTATCCCGGCGGCGGAAGAACTTGTGCGATTTGACCTGGACAGCAACGTACAGACTGCCATTGGGGCCGCCATTGACACCCGGCTGGCCTTCACCCGCCAGGCGAATCTGGGTGCCGTTATCTACCCCTGCCGGGATGTTAACCACTTTCTTGCGGGTGCGCCGTTCCAGGCCTCGCCCCTGGCAGGTGTGGCACGGGGAGGCGATGGTCTCACCGCTCCCGTTACACGTGGGGCAGGTAGAAACCTGGACCATCGAGCCCAGGATCGTCTGGCGCACCTGGCGCACCTCGCCATTGCCATTGCAGGTGGAACAACGCACCGGTGAAGTGCCCGGCTCTGCCCCCGAACCCTGGCAGGTGGCGCACACCTCATCCCGGGTTATTTCAATCTCTTTCTCAACTCCAAAAACCGCTTCTTCAAAGCTCAGCTCTAGGCGGTATTGCAAGTCTGCCCCGCGGCGTGGCGCATTGCGGGTACGCCGTGAGGTGCGCCCAAACCCGCCAAACCCGAACAGATCGCCGAAGATATCGGCAAAATCCGAGAAATCGACCGTGAAATCTGTCGTCCCGCCCGGCCCGCGCACCCCGGCATGACCGTAGCGGTCATAAGCCGCCCGCCGATCAGAGTCGGAAAGCACCGCGTAGGCCTCGTTGATCTCCTTGAAACGCTCTTCGGCGTCCGGCTCGCTGTTCACATCCGGGTGATACTGCCGCGCCAGGCGCCGAAAAGCGGATTTCAGGTCTTCATTGGAGGCGTTCTTGGGCACGCCCAGGACTTCATAGTAATCGCGCTGCGTCATAAATTATACGTTGCGGAATTCTCCGTCAACCACATCTTCACCTTCGGGTCCGGGTGTTTCCGGGCCAGCCTGACCGCCATCGGGTCCAGCAGCAGCCGGACCGGCCTGCTGGTAAGCCGCAGCCCCAATCTGGGAGATGATCTGGTTCAGGGCTTCTGTCTCCCGGCGGGTGGCTTCCACATCCTCGCCTTCCATTACCTGGCGCACTTTTACCACCTGATCGTCCACGCGGGTCTTCATCTCAGCAGGCACTTTATCACCCAGGTCACGCAGCACCTTCTCAGCCGTATAAACCGCGCTATCGGCGGCGTTGTGAGCTTCAATGCGCTCCTTCTGCCGGCGGTCCTCATCGGCGTGAGCCTCGGCTTCCTTACGCATGCGCTCCACCTCTTTATCTGACAGCCCGGAAGAGGCAGTGATGGTGATGTGCTGGCTGCGATTGGTGGCTTTATCCAATGCGGTAACCTTCAAAATGCCATTGGCATCGATATCGAAGGTCACCTCGATCTGCGGAATGCCGCGTGGTGCTGGCGGAATACCATCCAGGACAAACTTGCCCAGCGATTTGTTGTCAGATGCCATGGGTCGCTCACCCTGGAGCACGTGGATCTCAACCTGGGATTGGCTATCCGCCGCAGTCGAGAAGATCTGGCTCTTGCGAGTCGGGATGGTAGTGTTGCGCTCGATCATTCCGCTGGCTACGCCGCCCAGTGTCTCTACGGAGAGGGTCAGCGGGGTGACATCCAGCAAGAGGATGTCCTTCACCTCGCCACCCAGCACACCCGCCTGGATAGCAGCACCTATGGCTACTACCTCGTCGGGGTTAACGCCCTTGTGCGGCTCTTTGCCAAACAGCTTGCGCACCGCTTCCTGAACTGCCGGCATGCGGGTCATGCCGCCAACCAGGACGACCTCGTTGATTTTAGCGGGATCAAAATCGGCATCCTTCAATGCCTGGCGCACCGGTCCCAGGGAGCGCTCGACCAGGTCAACGGTAAGCTGCTCCAGCTTGGAGCGGGTCAGGGTCATCACCAGGTGCTTTGGACCGCTGGCATCGGCGGTAATATAGGGCAGGTTGATCTCGGTTTGCATCATGCTGGACAGCTCAATCTTCGATTTCTCGGCTGCCTCTTTCAGGCGTTGCAGCGCCTGGCGGTCATTGCGCAGGTCGATGCCGTTCTCGCGCTTGAACTCATCAGCGATGTAATCGATCAGCCGCTGGTCAAAGTCATCGCCTCCCAAGAAGGTATCGCCACTGGTCGAGCGCACCTGGAAGACGCCGTCGCCGACATCCAGGATGGAGATATCGAACGTGCCGCCGCCCAGGTCGTAGACTGCGATCACCTCGTCCTTCTTCTTATCCAGGCCATACGCCAGGGAAGAAGACGTCGGCTCGTTGATGATGCGCAGCACTTCCAACCCGGCAATTTTACCGGCATCTTTGGTGGCATTGCGCTGGGCGTCGTTAAAGTACGCCGGTACCGTAATGACCGCCTGGGTAACTGTCTCACCCAGGTAGGCTTCGGCATCACGCTTGAGCTTGCCAAGGATCATCGCCGAGATTTCTGGGGGTGAGTATTCTTTGCCCCCCAGAATGACGCGGATGTCACCGTTTGGCGCTTCTGCCACCTTGTAGGGTACCCGCGAGAGCGCTTTCTGCACCTCAGGATCGTTGAACTTGCGCCCCATGAAGCGCTTGATTGAAAAGACGGTGTTTTCCGGGTTGACCACTGCCTGGTTGCGCGCCACGCGCCCGATCAACCGCTCGCCATTCTTATTGATCGCCACGACTGACGGCACCAGGCGCTCTCCCTCTGCGGAGGGGATCACGACCGCCTCGCCGCCTTCCATGACAGCCACCACCGAGTTGGTTGTCCCCAGATCGATGCCTATGATTTTTCCCATGATAATATCCTCCAAATAATTTCAAGTCACTGTCGGGGTGGTTTGCGTTTTCGCTACAACCACCTCTTTTTTAATGAGCTATCGCGCTACCCGCACCGTAGCCGGGCGCAGCACTCTATCGCCGATCCAATAGCCGTTCTTGACCACCGCAATGATCTGACCGCTCTCATACTCGTCGTTGTCTTCCTGGGAGATGCCTTCGTGCAGGTTTGGATCGAAGAACGTGCCCTCAGCCTGGATGCGGGTAACGCCCTCAGCTTCCAGGATCGAATTGAACTTGCGGTACACCAGATCGATCCCTTCTGCCCAGGCAGCGCCTTCGCCATCCTGGGGCCGGTTTTGCAACGCCCGGTCGAGGTCATCCAGCACATCCAGGAACCGTTTGAGGACGCTGGCTGCAGCGTTTTGGTACACCTGAGCCTGCTCACGCTCGATGCGTTTTTTATAATTGGCAAACTCCGCCCGTGCACGCTGCCAGCCATCCAGGTACTCTTCTGCCTTGACCTGCCAGTCTTGCAGCTCCTGCACCAGGCGTTGAATCTCCTCACTGGAGGCAATCCCGATCGTTTCCACCTGGTCTTGTGTGCTCTGAGGCTCGGTTTCGTTTTCAGGGTGTGTTTTTTTAGATTTTTTATTTTCTACCATGCGTTTCTCGCTTTTTCTATAAACCTGTTCCGGGATTCACTCGGTGTGCAAATCCACAACCAGATCGCTGAGTAAGCCGGCTACGAAGCGGACGGTCGAGATTGTCCGCCCGTAAGCCATGCGAATGGGGCCCAGCACGCCCAGGGTACCCGTCGCCAGTCCTGGGGCGCCGTAACGGGCCAGGACCATCGAGCAGTCGCGCAACTCTTCCCAATTATCTTCCCCGCCAATCAAAACCTGCACGCCACCCACGTTAGTGGTCAGCACCGTGCGGGTGAGCAGATCTTCCAAGAAGGAACGTTCCTCCAGGATACGCAATGCTTTGCGCGCTACTTCGACTTCGGCGAATTCCGGCTCAGCCAGCACGTGAGATAGACCATCCCGGTACACCTCACCGCCCAGGATATTGCCCGAACGGTGCATATCATCCACGATCAGGCGGAGCACATCCTGCTCCAGGGCGTCCATCTGCCCGGGCAGGGAGGCGATCCGCTCGGCATCCAAACCCTGGCACTGGTTGTTGATCATGGTTGCCACAGCGCTCAGGCGGTCCTGGGAGACCGGCTCAGCCAGGGCAAGCATCTGCTGGCGCACATCCCCGCCAGAAAGCACCAGCACCATCAGCACCTGTCGCCCGTAAGTGCCGATCAATTCCAGGTGCTTGAAGCGAGCCTGCTCAACGTGCGGGGCGGTCACCAGGGAGGCTGCCTGGGATTGGTGCGCCAGAACCGAAGCCGCCAAACGCATCAGGCCGTCCACATCTTGACCTGCCTGAAGGAATTGGTGGGCAATGGTGTGCTTGGTAGTGGAGGGTAGGTCAGTTTGCCCCATCAGTTGGCGCACAAAATAGCGGTAGCCTTCTTCGGATGGCACCCGCCCGGCTGAGGTGTGCGGCTGGCGCAGGTAGCCTTTCTCTGTCAGGGCGACCATCTCATTGCGCACCGTGGCAGAGCTCATGTCCAGGGTGAATTTACTCACCAGGTGACCTGAGCCAACTGGTTGGGC
>Ga0105100_10000904_pt1 | contig 17427 bp, 13 predicted proteins | sample PPLLak12cMay2015_2_FD_87033 | JGI IMG/M metagenome (GOLD analysis project Ga0105100, IMG submission 87033) | Freshwater sediment microbial communities from Prairie Pothole Lake near Jamestown, North Dakota, USA - PPLs Lake P8 Core (1) Depth... | ecosystem: Environmental > Aquatic > Freshwater >...
CAGGAGGTTGAATATTGCAACGGCTCTGCCGGTACGCCAATGGGAAAACTCAGGGCTGCCAATGGCCATATAGAACCATGGAAGGTAAAGTGGTGGTCAATAGGCAATGAGATGTACGGCGACTGGCAGCTCGGGCACATGTCAATGGAAGATTTTGTCAGCAAACATAATGCTTTTGCTGACGCCATGAAGGCAATTGATCCTGAAATTAAGCTCATTGCCGTTGGTGACCTGGGTGAATGGGACCGGATGGTGCTGGCGAATTGTTCCGGGAGTATGGATCTCATCAGTGAGCATTTCTATCGCCAGGACTGGCATGGCGGAGGACTTATGACCCATGTGAAACAGATACCGGATGCCATCAGGGAAAAGGCTGAGGCACATCGCCAATACCGGAATGAAATACCTGCCCTTGAAGGTAAAGATATACGCATATGTATGGATGAATGGAACTATTGGTACGGTCCGCATATCTATGGCGAACTGGGAACCCGCTATTTCATGAGAGATGCCATGGGAATCGCTGCCGGCATCAACGAGTACTCCAGGCAGAGCGAACTGATCTTTATGGCTAATTATGCCCAGACGGTCAACGTTATAGGCTGTATAAAGACCAATACCACCAGCTCGGTATTGGATGCTACAGGGCAGGTACTGAAACTCTACCGTCAGGTGTTCGGCACCATACCTGTGACCATAACGGGCGATACCAGGCCGCTGGATATTGCAGCCACGCTGAATGCGGCAAAAGATAAGCTCATTGTTTCCATTGTCAACCCGACATGGGACAACGTGATGTTACCGGTTGAATTGCTGAATGGCTCTGTCGCCGGCGAAACAGAACTTTGGCAGGTTACAGCCCCGGATGATATGGCATTCAATGAACCAGGCAGACCTGAGAATGTTAAGATTAAGGGACCTGTGACATTAACCACGGGTAAGACACTTCATATAAGTCCTGCCAGTATAAATATTTTTGTGTTTTCTGTAAAATAGGAAGTTATGAAAAACACCATAAGCCTTACTTTTCTATTATTGTCATGCTGTCTTGCAGAATCAGCATCGCAGTCCTTTGAACAGCTCGCCCCCACCCCTCCCATGGGCTGGAACAGCTGGAATAAGTTTGGCTGTAACGTAAGTGAAAGTCTGATAAAAGAAATGGCCGATGCCATGGTGAAGAGCGGCATGAGGGATGCAGGTTATCAGTACATCGTTATCGATGATTGCTGGCAGATCAGCCGGAACAGTGCCGGCAGCATTGTGGCGGACCCGGAAAGATTTCCATCCGGGATGAGGGCACTGGCCGACTATATCCATTCGAAAGGACTGAAATTCGGGCTTTACTCATGCGCCGGATCAGCTACTTGCCAGGGCAGACCGGGAAGCCGTGGTTATCAATTCCAGGATGCCCGGCAGTATGCTGTCTGGGGAGTTGACTATTTGAAATACGACTGGTGCAATGATGAAGGTCAGGATGCGAAGGCAGCCTACAAAACAATGCATGAAGCCTTGCAGGCGTGCGGAAGGCCAATCGTCTTCAGCATCTGCGAATGGGGTGATAACAAACCGTGGGAATGGGGAAATGGTATCGGACATCTATGGAGGACAACGGCGGATATCAGAGATTGTTTCGATTGCACGATAAACTGGGGGGGACTGGGAGTGCTCCAGATACTGGATAAACAGACCGGACTTGAAGAATATGCAGGGCCCGGACACTGGAATGATCCTGACATGCTTGAAATAGGCAATGGCGGCCAGACCATAACGGAATACCGCACGCATTTCAGCTTGTGGTGCATGCTTGCCGCACCGCTGATGGCCGGGAATGATCTCCGAAGCATGCCGGACAGTATCACGGATATAGTGCTGAACCCGGATGCTATTGCTGTAAATCAGGATACATTGGGTTATCAGGGATTTAAGTTTATTGATTATGGTGATCTTGAGGTATGGGTGAAAGCCCTTTCTGGGGGTGATGCTGCTTTTTGTTTCCTTAACCGCAGCAGCCAGCCTGTTGATCTGAATTTTAACTGGAAGAAAATGGGCCTTTATCATTTTTCAATAGCCGGGAACGGGTTCAACCCGTGGAAAAACAATTATGCGGTGAAAGATCTGTGGAGACATAAACAAATTGGCACAACAAAGGAAAACCTGACAGCAAAAATGGCGCCACACGAGGCCTTGCTCGTAAGGCTGTCTGTGATCAGAAACCCGTAGGGGCGATCCCTGTGATCGCCCTTATGAAGGTCAAGACGAGGATTTGAAAGGTTCGTTTAAAAGATTATGATTAATTTAAACCAAAAATAAGCCGATGAAACAATCTTTTATAACATTTGTCTGCCTCCTTTCCCTGCCCTTGATGGCCCAGGACAAGATTGATTTCAACCGGTATTTTCATGACCAGACCTTACGCATTGACTATTACCATTCAGGCCATGGTTCGGACGAAACCATAACCCTGGACAACCTTTATATCCAGGGAATCTGGGCCGGGAATCCCGCCAACCTGTTGGCTCCATATGACATGGGCAAATATTCCGCCAAAATATATGACTTGTTTTCCAACCGGCTCATCTATTCAGTCGGTTACAGTACTACTTTCAGCGAATACCAGACTACGGCCCCGGCTATCGACGGGATCAGCCGTACCTATCATGAATCCGTACTTATTCCGCGTCCGAAAAATAAATTCCTGTTCATAATTGAAAAAAGAGACCGGTATAATATACTCTGTCCTGTTTATAAACTGGTTATTGATCCCAATGATTATCATATAATTACAGAATCACCGAAAAGAGCTGATGATGAATTGGTAGCCATTGTTAATAACGATAATCCGCATAAAACCGTTGATCTTGTCATTGTTGGTGAAGGGTATACCGAAGGTGATAAAAAGACTTTTAAAAAGGACCTTGAATATTTTTCAGCAGTTTTTTTCTCAATCGAACCCTATGCCGGCATGCAGGATAAATTCAATATCACGGGTATTTACACGCCCTCCAATGAAAGCGGTACCGACGAGCCACGGCAGGGAAAGTACCGGAATACGCCGCTGGGCAGTTCTTTTAACACTTTTGATTCCGACCGGTACCTGCTGGCCGACGACAACAAGGTATTGCGTGATGTGGCTGCACAGGTTCCCTATGATGCCGTTCTTGTGATGGTTAACATCGACCGTTACGGCGGCGGGGGCATTTTCAACTGGCAGACGGTATTTGCCACAGGCTCACCGCACCGCGACTATGTTTTCCTGCATGAATTCGGCCATGCTTTTACCGGTTTGGGTGATGAATATTATACATCCGATGTTTCCTACGAAGATTTCTATCCGGCCGGAATCGAGCCCACCGATCCCAATATCACTGCCTTACTTGATCCAGGAAATCTTAAGTGGAAGGATCTTGTTTCTCCTGGCCTTGAGATCCCCACCGCATGGGGCAAGGAGAAGTTTGACAGCTTAAACCAGTCAATGGGTAAGCTTACCAGGGAGAAGGAAGATACGCTTCATTACTTAAAAAAATCTGGGACTGATGCAGAAGTCATCAGGCGCATGGAAAGCCTTTATAACAACAAGCTTTACTCACTCCGTGCCGCTGCTGATTCCTTCCTGTTTAACCATCCGCTGAAGGGCAAGGTAGGCGCCTTTGAGGGTGCAGGTTATCAGTCTGAAGGACTATACCGTCCCACGGTCAATTCGATGATGCATCATTTTGATGCCGGGGAACGCTCATACGGCATAGTAAATGAAAGAGCCATTATAGAGATGATAAAACATTATACAGAATAATACACCCTCGCAGGGTGTTCAAAACTAAAAACCAAGAATATGAAAACCGGATGCAGAAAGAAAACCGTTTTATTTTTATTGGGGACTTCCCTGATATTTGGCTGTACCACCAGGGAACAAACAAACACGCAGCCTATCATGCCGGTGCCCTTTACGGCGGTAAAGCTTACCGATAACTTTTGGGCCCCGAAAATCAAAACAAACTTCGAAGTCACCATACCCATTGCTATCGGTCAATGTTACAGCACAGGGCGGGTCGATAATTTTAAAGTTGCAGGAAAACTGAAGAAAGGAAAATTCGCAACAGAATATCCCTTTGATGACACCGATATTTACAAGCTCATTGAAGCCGCCAGTTATTCGCTCCAGACTATTCCGGATAAACAGCTTGAGGCACAGCTCGACACGCTGATTTATTATGTCGGCAAAGCGCAGGAACCTGACGGTTATCTGTATACAAACCGTACCATCGATTCGGTTCATACGCATCCATGGGCAGGCAACAAGAGATGGGAAAAAGATCCCGAGCTCAGCCATGAACTGTACAACTGCGGCCACCTCTACGAAGCCGCTGTAGCTCATTATCAGGCCACGGAGAAACGGGAGCTCCTTGATATTGCTATAAAGAATGCTAACCTCCTGTTAAAAGATTTCGGACCGGACAAACTTCATATTTATCCCGGGCACCAGGTTGTTGAAATGGGACTGGTAAAACTATACAACGTTACCGGAAAGAAGGAATACCTGGAACTGGCAAAATTCTTTCTCGACGTTCGCGGTCCCGGAGGTGATGAATACAACCAGGCACACCAGAAAGTGGTCGAGCAAAGTGAGCCCGTGGGTCATGCCGTAAGAGCAACCTATATGTATTCCGGGATGGCTGACATAGCAGCTATTTATAACGATACGTCCTATTATAATGCTACACAGCGCATTTGGAAAAACCTGGTGACCCAGAAGATGTATATAACCGGAGGTATCGGTTCGGGCGGCGGAAACGAAGGATTTGACCCGCCCTATGTCTTACCGAACATGTCGGCTTATTGTGAAACCTGTGCCTCAGTGGGTGATATTTTCTGGAACCAGCGCATGTTTTTGCACGACGGCGACGGCAAATTCTACGATGTTCTTGAACGTACGCTTTTCAACTCACTGCTTTCAGGTGTCTCGCTGTCAGGTGATCGTTTTTTCTATCCCAATGTCCTTGAATCTTTTGGACAGCACCAGCGCAGTGCGTGGTTTGGATGCGCCTGTTGCCCGCCAAATGTTGCCCGTTTGCTTCCCTCGGTTCCGGGCTACATTTACGCAACTACAGAGAAGGATATCTATGTCAATCTCTTTATGGATAACACAGCAAAATTTGCCTTCGGAGGCCCGGAAATAGAAATGGTGCAGAAAACGAATTACCCCTGGGACGGAAGTGTTGAAGTATCCGTAAATCCTGTTGAAAAAAAGAAATTCACATTAAGGATCCGGATCCCTGGCTGGGCACGAAACGAAGTGCTTCCGGGAAACCTCTACACATACAGCGACGGCCTGAAACCGAAGGCCGTACTTAAAGTAAACGGGAAAGCAGTTAAACCCAAAATCGAAAAGGGATATGCCGTTATCAGCCGCGGCTGGCAGAAAGGTGACAAGGTTACGATAGAACTACCCATGGACGTGAGGAGGGTGGTTGCAGACAACAGGGTGCAGGCCGATAAGGGCAAAATTGCTATCGAACGGGGACCCTTGGTGTACTGTGCTGAATGGCCTTACACTTCAGGCGGCCGTGTTCTCAACCTGCTTTTCGACGAAAAGGCGGATTTTACAGCCGCATTTAACGATACCCTGCTTCGCGGCATTGAGGTAGTAAAAACAACGGCAAAGCCGGCAAAATACAATCTGAAAAAGGAAATCGAAAAAGGCGAATCTCAGGAGATTACGCTTATCCCCTATTATGCGTGGAACAACAAGGGAGCCGGTGAAATGGCCGTTTGGCTGCCGGTGAGCGACAGCAGCGTAAGGCCTTCCCCTGCCCCAACCGTAGCAAGCAGGAGTAAAATCACGGCCAGTACGCCAACGAAAGCCCTCATGGCGATCAATGATCAGTATGAGCCGAAAAATTCCATCGACAGGGAATGGCCTTTCTACCACTGGTGGCCAAAAAACAATTCCCTGGAATGGGTGCAATATGACTTCGGGGAGGAAGCCACGGTTTCATCTGCAAAGGTATACTGGTTTGATGATGAGCCCTTTGGTGGTTGCCGTATTCCTGAAAAGTGGTTCATTGAATACCAGGCCGGTAATGACTGGAAACCGGTTAAGGCAAAGGGAGACTACCTGATTGCCAAAGATAAATGGAACGTAATAGAATTTGAACCTGTAAAAACAACGGTAATGCGGTTGAAAGTTAAGCTTCCGAAAGAATTCTCGGCCGGTGTGCATGAGTGGGTGGTGGAATAATATCCCGGCTTTATTTTGAGTTATAATGCAGAAGGTCATAAATGACTTTCTGCTTTTTTTTTGCATTCTAAATCTTAAATACCAATTTTTTTATTCTATATATTTGGAAATTCTAATACAGTTCATACAAAAAAAGACCAGTTGAATCATGAAAAAATTGTCATCGATTGCATTAACCTTGTGTTTTACCGTTATAAACCTTTTCCTGAACGCTCAGGAATACAAAGTCAGCTCCCCCGATAACCGGCTGATCATAAATGTCTCTTTCAGTGAGAAAATAATGTGGACAGCCAGGTACAAGGGCAAAGTCATTTTGGAAAACTGCCCCGTTTCCATGACCGTCAACAATAAACATCTGGGGATAGAACCGAAGGCCACAAAAAAGAACACACGTTTTATCAGTCGTGAAATCAGACCGGTTGTTCCAACCAAAAAGGCCGTGATCATGGACAGATTCTCAGAGCTTTCTGTCAACTGTAAAGAAGGATATACTATAACCTTCAGGGTATATAACCAGGGCGTTGCATACCGCTTTGAGACCTCCATGGAGGGCAATCTTGAAGTTCAGGCAGAAGAAATGGAGATCCATTTCAGGGATAATGTAATTTCCTATTTCCCTGAAGAAGATAGCTACATATCGCATTATGAAAGACTGTATAAGAAAGTTGCCCCGGCTGACATCTCTCCGACACAATTTTGCTCCCTGCCTGTATTTTTCAGGAATCCGGACCATGTAAATATATTATTCACGGAAGCTGATTTGTATGACTACCCGGGAATGTTCCTCTTTGGATGTGGGAGTAACGCACTGAGAGCGGATTTCCCCAAGTTTGTACTGGAAACTTCCGCACCGGAAAGAAGTAAAGACAGGGATGAGATCATTACCAAAGAAGCAAATTATATCGCCAGCGTAAAGGGACCGAGGACTTTTCCCTGGAGGGTTTTTTATATTTCCGATAATTTTGCTGACCTGTTGGAAAATGACCTGGTGCACCAGCTGTCCACCCCGCTGAAGCTTGAGGAAACGGACTGGATTAAACCGGGCAAGATAGCCTGGGACTGGTGGAATGCCAACAATATATATGGTGTCGATTTCGAGTCGGGGATCAATACGCAAACCTATAAATATTATATTGACTTTGCTTCAGCCTATGGACTGGAATACGTCATCCTGGATGAAGGGTGGACAAAAACCAGCACCAACGTACTGGAATGCAATCCCAACCTTGATGTTAAAGAGCTGATCCGTTATGGAAAAGAAAAAAACGTTGGCATTATCCTATGGCTATTATGGAAACCGCTTGACCAGAATATGGAACAAATCCTGGATACCTACGCACAATGGGGAGTAAAAGGCGTCAAAGTGGATTTTATGCAGCGCACGGATCAGTATATGGTAAAGTATTATGAACGTGTTGCCATTGAGGCAGCCAAAAGAAAGCTGCTGGTCGATTTCCACGGAGCCTTTAAGCCGGCAGGGCTCAGCAGGGCATACCCTAACGTGATGTCACATGAAGGGGTTAAAGGATTGGAAAACTGCAAATGGTCGAAGGACATTACTCCCGAGCATGATGTGACACTTCCCTTTATCAGGATGGTTGCCGGACCCATGGATTTCACGCCGGGCGCCATGAACAACGCACAGGAGAGTGATTTCTTCCCGCGGTTTATGGTTCCCATGAGCCAGGGCACACGTTGCCATCAGGTGGCCATGTATGTTGTTTATGAAAGTCCGCTGCAGATGCTCTGCGATAATCCGTCAAATTATTACCGGGAAAAGGAATGCACGGAATTTATGGCCAGAATTCCAACTGTATGGGACACTACTGTGGTATTACAGGCTGAGATTGCCGACTATATTGCCATTGCCAGGAGAAAAGCAGATCAATGGTACATCGGGGCTATGACAGACTGGACAGCACGCGAACTGGAAATTAATTTCTCCTTTCTGGGGGAAGGAACATACAACATTGAAATCATGCAGGATGGCGTAAATGCGGGCAAAAATGCCGTGGATTATAAGAAAATTGTCTCAACCGTTACCAGCAAGACCCGGATGAAAATCAACCTGGCAAAAGGAGGAGGCTGGGCGGCGATTATTTCGAAATGATCAATCCTTTTCTCATTTTGAGAAAAAAGGTTAATTCTAATAACGGGCCCATTGTGGATTTTCCTCGTTATAAAGTTAATATTGAATCTTTTACAGGCATTATATTCTCTTCTTGAAAATATCTGGCACGTTATTGGAAAAACATGGATGAATGATAAAACCATTTCACCATGAAAAAAACAATCAATGTACTGGTCGTTGAGGACAATGAATATTTCAATAACCTGCTTTCCAAAGTCCTGCAACAAAGCGTCAATGCTGTTCAGCCCGGAAGAAATTATAAACTGGTTTTGCATTCCTTTACAGATTCACTGGAATGTGTTAAAAAAATCAAATCTCGCGAACTGGAGAACAAGGATACTATTGCATTTGTGGATTACTATATGGGCAACGGCATCAATGGCGCTCACATAATCAAACTGCTGAAAGAACAGAACCATGATGCTATGACTGTATTATTGTCCCAGTCGAAAGCCATCGAAGAAAAGAGCAACCTGAATCATCCCGATTATATCGTTATGAAAGATGCGTTGGCTCCTGCTCTATGCCGACTTTATCTCGAACAATTTATTGAAAATAAAATTTCGTAGATTTGGCTCAACTTGTCACTTGTCACTTGTCCACTTTTTGTTGATCATTGCCGAATCTATAAACGTAACATGGCCTTCAAAAAACCCTCCCTTCAGGTCAAGATCGGATTGCTGATGATACTGGCCATCATCCTGCTTTCAGCCACCGGTTATTTATCTTACCGAAGTCTATCTTCCATTGTTACGTCGATTCAGGTAGATGCAAAACCCGACCTGAGGCTGCTTGGCATCAAGGAACTATCCATGGATCTTGAGAAGGCAGAGAACAGCATTCGCATCTACTCAGTTACCCGGGATGTACAGGATTTAAAACCATACTATACCGTCATTTCAGGCATTGATGGGAAAGTAGATGCTTTGCGTACCGAATGCATAAATGATTCACTGCTTCTCAGGCAGGTTGATATCATCACCGGGCTGATTGAAGAAAACATTGTTATTTGGAACCAATTGCTTTTTCTCAGTAATAATCACAATGTTAACGATTATCTGAAACAATTGTCGGCACATCTCGACAGCGCTTCTTTAAATAACAGGGAAGCTGAAAAAGGCATTCTGAAAAGAGTTTTCAGCCGAAGTAAAAAGAACACCATAAATGAGCAGGTATTGATTGATGATCTTAACCGGATAGAAAAGCAGGACAGTATGGCCAATAAAGAGCGGATGAGACGGGAGGCTCAGTTAGCCAGCACCGGCAGTAAGATCAAGATACAGTTTTATGACCTGATTGCCAGGATGGAGGGAGAAATCAATGCCCTCATGCAGGAAAAAGCCTCTGCAGCCAGCAGACTGGCGGGTAAAACATATCGCTGGCTGGCTATGTTCTCTTTGCTGGGCACATTAATGGTAATAATAGTATTGTTCATTATTGTCCGTTATGTAAGAAAAACACGTGCCTACCAGGTAGCCCTTGAGAATTCAAAGGACGAGGCAGAAAAACTGGCGAGGACCAAGGAAATGTTTATGGCCAATATGAGTCACGAGATACGGACTCCGGTAACGGCTATTTCAGGGTTTACAGAACAGCTTTTGCATGAATCTCTGGATGAACAAACCAACCGCACGCTCAGGGTCATTAAATCGTCTTCAGATCATCTGGCCAGGATAATTGATGATATTCTTGATTTTTCCAAACTACAGAACGGTAAGGTAGCCCTTGAAAAAGTGCATTTCAGCATAAGGCAGGTTCTTGAAGATGTATATGCCCTGTTTGAAAAGCAGGCACGGCAAAACAATACCCGTCTGCATTACACGTTGAGTCCTGATGTCCCCCCGGTGCTGCTGGGTGACCCTTACCGCCTGCGGCAGATTATGATCAACCTGGTTGGCAATTCCATCAAATTCACCCGGGAAGGTGATGTTCATTTTGCCGTGAGTTGCAAGAAAAAAGAATCCACAGCCGTTATCCTGATCATGGAGTTCATTGACACAGGCATCGGCATTGACGAGGCCAAACTGAATACGATCTTTGAGGATTTTACACAGGCAGAGATGAGTACGACCCGGAAGTATGGAGGTACAGGACTGGGATTATCCATTGTCAGGAAGATTGTTGAATTGCACAACGGAAGCATCCATTGCGCAAGCCGGAAAAACGAGGGTACAAAAATAACCTGCCGTATCCCCTACCTCACCGGTGATGAAAAACAACTCAAAAGAGATGTTGAACCTCCCCTGACGGTTCCTGAAGAAATAAAGAAGATGAATATACTGGTTGTCGATGACGAAGAATACAACAGGCTCCTTTTTAAAACGATACTGGAAAGGTGGAAAATAAAATACCGTATAGCTGTCAATGGAGCGGAAGCGCTTGAAATAATAAAGACAGGGCGGTTTGACCTGCTCTTTATGGATGTCAGAATGCCCGGAATTGACGGACTAAAAGCCACAAAATTTATTCGTGAAGAATTGCACATCAATGAAAGTGTGATGCCTGTTGTCGGTATTTCTGCTGCCTGCACGAATGAGGACAGGCAAAAATATGAACAGGCAGGAATGAATGCTTTTATGACAAAACCTTTTACGGAGGCAATGTTAATGACCACCATACTTTCCGTAGCCCGCCGGGATGCATCTTCAGTATATACCGGGAGCGAAACTGAAAAAACAGATTCATCAACCGTTACGGAAAAGATCAACCTGCAAAACCTGTATCATATTTCCGGAGGTGATGAGAAATTTGTGAGGCAGATGCTCGAAACCTTTATCGAAACCACAGAAAAAGGACTCACCGCGATGCAAGAGGATGTTATTGCTGAAAAATGGGACAAGGCAGCGGATTTGGCACATAAACTATCACCCCCATGCCGGCATATCGGTGCCATGGATCTATATAACAGTCTCAGAATGATCGAAGAAAATATTCAAAGCCACGCTGATACCGGTTCTGTTAAAATATTGGCAGGGGAATCCACCCGGGAATTTTCGGTCATCAGGGGATTGCTGGCTGAATGGTTAGCAAAAATTGATTGAAGGAGAGATAAAAAGAACCAGGAACCAAGAGCCAAGACACAAGATGAAAGATTAAAGACTGTAGGCAGGCTGCAAGACTGCAAGACTGCATGACCGCCTGACCTGCCTGCCGGCAGGCAGGCTGCATGACTATATAAAACCAATCCAGCTGTTCATGATACTAAATATTTGCTGGGTTTCTCAAACAAATAATTTATTTTTGGATCGGCGCAGCAATAAACTATCTTTGGTACATGCCCGAAAAACCCTTTACAATATTTGTAGTTGAAGACAATGACTGGTACAACAGGCTGCTGGTCCACACCCTTTCGCTGAATCCTGATCATGTGGTAAAGAGCTTTTCTAATGGAAAAGAATTCCTGGACAACCTTCATGAGGCTCCGGATATTGTTACCCTTGACTACAGGCTTCCCGACATAACCGGGCTTGAGCTTCTTAAGAGGATAAGGCAGGAAAACAGCGATCTCCAGGTTATCCTGATTTCTGAGCAGGAAGATATCAATACGGTGGTCAACCTTTTGCAGCACGGAGCTTATGACTATATAACCAAATCGAATGATATAAGGGACAGGTTACTGAATACCGTTCAAAACATCCGAAACGGTATTGGCCTGAAAAGGGAGATATCCAGCCTTCGCAGGGAAATACAAAAGAAATATAGTTTCCGGCAAAGCATTCTGGGTGAAAGTCCAGCGATCAAGTCAATATATGAATTGATAGAAAAAGCCCTGGGTACCAATATCACCGTTACCATTTCAGGCGAGACCGGAACCGGAAAAGAACTGGTGGCAAAGGCCATTCATTATAATTCAAAACGCAGGGACAAGTCATTTGTCGCAGCAAATGTTGCTGCTATCCCTGCTGAGCTCATCGAAAGCGAACTATTTGGCCATGAAAAGGGTTCATTTACCGGGGCAGCCTTCCGGCGTATCGGAAGGTTCGAGGAAGCTGATGGCGGAACCCTGTTCCTGGACGAAATAGGAGAAATGAATCCTGCCTTTCAGGTTAAATTGCTGAGGGTATTGCAAGAGAAAGAATTTGTGCGGATTGGCAGCAATAATCCGGTGAAAACCGATTGCCGCATAATTGTTGCAACCAACAAAAACCTCAAAGAGGAGGTAAAAAAGGGAAAATTCAGAGAGGACCTTTATTACAGGCTGCTGGGTTTACCCATTGAGTTACCGCCTTTGCGGGAAAGAGGGAATGATATACTGATACTGGCAAGGCATTTTATCGGACAATTTTGCGCTGAAAATGAAATGCCGCTGAAAAAACTCTCAGCACCGGCACAGAAAAAGCTTTTACAATATTCTTTCCCGGGAAACATTCGTGAATTAAAGTCGGTGATTGAGCTTGCCCTGACCCTGTCGGCCCGGGATGAAATAGAACCTGCAGACCTTGTCCTTGATGCAGGCGATCCCTTGTCGGTAGCGGTTCATGAAAATCTCACCCTGCGGGAATGTGAAATGAGAATTATCAAAGCAGCCCTGAAAAAAAATAACGACGATATTAAGTTAACAGCAACCCAGCTGGATATAGGAGTGTCAACCATATACAGGTTGTTAAAGGAAGAGAAGGAATAATATCAGGGGCATTTAACATTTTTTTAATAGTCCATATTCTCAAAATGAGAATATTTTTCTCAGGTTGAATCATTCCTGATTTCTTGCATTATATTAATTACCTAATTATAAGCATAATATAATAATAGTGCATTTGCGGAACATCATTTGAACTAAGTGCCAGAACTCAATAATGTATACTCCATGAATAATATCACGCGGAATTATCACGAAGTCGTCTGTAAAAACTGTCCCTATTTCAGTTTTCAGTGCGATGGCAGGAATTGCCCGCTGCATAAATCATGGCAGAAATCGGGGCAGCCATACGGACAGCATCATGGTTGTCAGCGCTTCAGTAATTACTATTCCGGTGAATATGCAAACCTGGGATATCATTATTTCAGAAAACAATGCCATAAACAAATGAAATAAACCCTTTAAACTTAGGAGGAAACAAAATGAAAAATGAAGAAAGCAACAACAGAAATTTCACGAATGAAAATGCAAATACAAGGGAAAGCGAGCAGAACGCCAGGAAAGAAGGCATTGCCAAGGGTGCCGTAACGACAGCCATTATCTGTCTGATCTTACTGGTGGCAGCCGGCGTTATCGGATATTCCCTGTATAACCGTGAGCACAAAAAACAACTAAGCCTTATGGAAGGTCAGAAACAGGCGTTTGACCAGGAACTAACCGTACGCGATTCAGTGATCAACGAATGGGTTGTGACATTTGACCAGATTGAAAAAGATCTGAAAATGATCACACAAAAGGAAAATATGATCACCCTGCAGGCTTCGGATGCAGAATTCTCGAAAGAAAAAAAGCAGCAGATCCTTGAAGATGTTAAGTATGTTAATACCCTGCTGGAACAGAACAAAAAGAAGATCGCCACGTTAAGTGCACAGCTGAAGAAATCAGGCATTGAAATAAAAGGACTGCAGGATAAGATCGCTGAGCTTGATGCATCAATGAAACAACGGGATACTGAAATATCAGCATTGAAGATGGCCCTGGTGGATAAGGACTTTGAAGTAGGGCAGCTTAACACCCGGCTGACTGACCTGCAGATGACCGTTGTTCAGCAGGATGAAAAGATCAGTAACCAGACAGGTGAGTTAAATAAAGCTTTCCTGATTTATGGGACCTATAAGGACCTGAAAGAAAGAGGCCTTGTTTCCAAAGAAGGAGGATTTCTGGGCCTGGGAAGAAAGGAAGCGTTGCAGGAAGATTTTTCTGACAGCACGTTTACACAGATCGATGTAACTGAAACAAGAACTATCCCTGTAAATTCAAAAGATGTCAGACTAATCACCGAACATCCTACTACTTCCTACGAGCTGGTGCGTGAGACAGATGACAAGATCGCTTACATCGAAATAAAAGATCCTGATCAGTTCTGGAAGATTTCAAGATATGCCGTTGTCGAAATCAACAAATAAAATATTGTTAAGCGAAGCAATTTTCGGATACCATTTGACCTCACATTAAAACCATATAGATTCAGTTTAGTCACGTGTATCCGTTCACAGGCATAGGTTATAGCAGGTTAATTCTGACCTCACAGGATCACAATTCTGTGGGGTCGTTCTTTTCCTGCACCCTGACAGGGTCCCCCCACCCTGTCAGGGTGTCAATATGCAAATCAATAAAAAAGGGGGAATGACGACCCGGAAAGATAATTTGGTCTTGATCATAATATTCTTATTAAAAAATGATAAATTAGATTAATCTTTTGAGGGTGCAGTTCTTACTATGCATTGATATTTATTTATTTTAACCAAAACCATTATTAATATTTAAATTGAATCTTATGAGAAAAGTATTATTTATCACGGCAATGACAGCCATTTTATTGGTTGCATGCAATGGGAAAACCAAAGAAAAAAAGGCTGCTGAAGCTGCACAAGCTGCAGAAATTCAAAGGATTGATTCCGTTACTGCAGAAATTGACAGTATTAAAAATGTAATAGACAGCGCAGCAGTAGAGGTTGATGAATTAATAAATGAGTTGTAAAACCATAACAAATATTATTATGAAAAATATCAAATACCTATTATCATTGCTGCTGATCATCAGTTTAGTTACGGCAGCCGGAACGAATACTTATGCACAGCAAGTGAAGAGCAAGGGAAAAAAGGAGCAGAAGAAAGTTGCACCAAAAGAAAAAATAGAGAAGCATGAAATGCATCCAAAAGATACGCTGAGGATGAATCCTGACAAACCAAAGGGTGAAAAAGGGGATGCTGAGTTGAGAGATAAGCCTCAGGGTGAAAGGGGATCCGGTGAAAGGCCCGAACCAGGAAAAGACAGACCGGAGCATAATATGGGGAAAGACAGTACCCGGCACGAAACGGGAAAAAGACCGGATGCTGAGATAGAAAAAGATAATGAAGGACATGCTTATGGAAGAAATAAAGGCGACCTGGAAGGCAAAGAATTCGGGCAAGCCCGGGCAGAACAGGCAAAAATGGAACAGCATAAGAAAGAATTTGAACTGGGGAATTCGGTGATGGAGGGTGAAGCCAAGGTAAAAGAAAGCAGGGAAAAAATAAATGCTGCCAGAGAGAAACTGGAAGCAGACAGAAAGGCGAAAAAGATCTCAGAGTCTCAGTATAAAGAGAAAAAGGAAAAAATTGACAAGGCAGAAAAAGCCGTTAACGATCTTGAAATGGAGATTCAGAGAGGAAAAGAAATAAAACAGAAATAATACTTCCCTCGTTTCTGAGGAAAGCTGCCGGCATCTTTGAAAGTATACGGCAGCTTTTTTTCCCTGGTTTCAGTTCGTCTCCGACACCCTGACAGGGTCCCCCCACCCTGACAGGGTGGTACAGAAACAGAATGAGGAAAAGTCAAAAATCAGCGTACACTCAGATAGCCAGATGGTCTGTTTATTTAGTTGAAATCCACTATCTTTAGAATCACTATTGTCTTTATACTAACTTCTAACTTCTATATTCTAAAATTACCCCATGCAAAAAACCGACTGGAATCCCGAGCAATATTTAAAGTTTGACAAGGAAAGAACACAACCTTCTATCGATCTGTTATCGCATCTTTCAATCTGGCCCGAGACCATCATTGATATTGGTTGCGGACCGGGAAACAGTACCAGGATCCTCTTTCAGCGATGGCCTTATGCCAAAGTCACGGGTGCAGACATTTCACCCGCCATGATTGAAAAAGCCAAAAACGATTTCCCTCAGCATGACTGGAGAATCCTGGATGCCGGCAGTGATGAGATTGCCGGAAAGTTTGACCTGGTTTTCTCAAATGCAGCCATTCAGTGGATTCCCAATCATGCTGAATTGCTGAATAAGTTCTTTCATCTTCTTACGGATAAGGGTACAGTTGCGATTCAGTTACCCCTTTTCCGGGATATGCCTTTAAGTAAAGCTATAGAACAAATTGCCATGAATATCCGGTGGAATAAGTTAACAGCCGGCGTAAGCAATCTGTTTACCATAAATGACGCTTCCTTTTATTACCATCATTTATCCTCTCTATTTTCCTCAGTGGAAATCTGGGAGACATCCTATATGCACATCATGGATTCTCCTTTGTCGATACTCGATATGATAAGAAGCACAGGATTGAGGCCTTATCTTGACGGACTAGGAACCGATGAGAACAGAAAGAGTTTTGAAGACGAGATCCTTAAGGAAATTGAGAAAGATTATCCATCGCAGAAAAACGGAAAGGTCATTTTCCCATTTAAAAGGCTGTTCTTCATTGCTCACAGATAAAACCGAACTCCGGTCTCATATCAGTAATTTATAATTTGCATAACCCCAACTTATAAAATGAAAACATTCCGGTTAATTCTTTTCTTTATAGGCCTGCCTGTTGTTTTTTCAAACCAGTCAACATTATTTGCACAGGAATTCCTGCAATTCAGGGAGCAATTCAGGCTGGAGAAATGGAAATTCAACAAGGGGGAGATCCATTCTGCTGAAAGCGGCAACACCATTGATGAAACCGGATGGCAGGATGTTGCAGTCCCCCACACCTGGAACGCACAGGATGTGTTGACCGATGGTCCGCGCTATTACCAGGGGATCGGATGGTACCGGACAAACTTCATACTGACCCGCAATGAGAAATTCAACCGTTATTTTATCCGATTCGAAGGCGTGTCATTGGTAGCCGATGTATTTTTTAACGGAAATTATTTAGGAACGCATAAAGGAGGATATTCAGCCTTTATTGTCGAAATCACACCTTATATAAGGAACGGCGATGTGAACTATCTGTCGGTTAAGGTAAACAATGCCACACAGCTGGATGTTGCCCCTTCCGGCACATACCTCTACCCATTATTCGGCGGCATCCACATGCCCCTGACCCTTTTCAGCACCGGTGAGATTTGCACTTCAGTGCTCGATTATCCTCTCTCCTGCGATCATAGTTCTCACCAGCGCGTTAAAAACAAACCGGCACTAGTGGCGGTAACAAAA
>Ga0105100_10000905_pt1 | contig 17421 bp, 27 predicted proteins | sample PPLLak12cMay2015_2_FD_87033 | JGI IMG/M metagenome (GOLD analysis project Ga0105100, IMG submission 87033) | Freshwater sediment microbial communities from Prairie Pothole Lake near Jamestown, North Dakota, USA - PPLs Lake P8 Core (1) Depth... | ecosystem: Environmental > Aquatic > Freshwater >...
AATGCATAAATAGGGAGGATATTGAAATGCAAGAACCCATTGAATATTTCATTGTAAAAAACAATAAAATAGCCGATGGGTGGCTACAAAAACTTTGTGCGCAGATGATATCTGTAAAAGTGGCGGAACAATAAGCGTAATGGATGGTGTTTAGGTGCACAGAATCCTTTTAGGAATACAGCATTTCTTCAACCCATTACATGTATATTGTAGACTGATAGATTTTGGTTTCGGCAAAAAATCAAGTTTAAAAATTTGTAAACTATATGATATAGCCTTTTATTTTCATTTGTGTAATATAACAAAATTTTTGTATTACAGACTGAATAGGAGATATTAATATGGACAAAAATGCTTGGTTAGAAAACAAAAAAGTAGAACTTCAAAATGGAATAGATGATTTATTGAAAAATTCTTCGGCCGCCGAAAAAGAAGTTCTCATCATTATGAAGGAATTAGCCATGCGCCTAAAAATCAAGGAGACCAAGTAAAAATGCCATACAAAATTTCAGGTGACTTAAGTGATGTGGCCAGAATTATTGTTATCAAAGAATCCGATTGGTCCATCGAATTAAACACTCTTGTCACTGACGATACATATGAAATTGATCCGGTTGTTGGTGGTAAGAAGATGGTCATGGCGCGAAAATCTGATGGTGAGGTTTTGGCTTATGGTAACATAGAGCCATCATATTATGAAGAAGAACCCGAAGGCGGAACTGTAGATGTGAGTGTATCGGCCGGAGCAGATGACGGATATATTTGGGATGGTTCATGCTACCCAAGTGAAGACCGTTTCGCATTTGGTGAACTTTATGGCTATGATAGAGCGAATTGTTGGATGAAGTTCAATAACATAACAATACCACAGGGCGCAACAATAACCGAGGCAACGGTCACGGTTGTTTGCAAGGGGGAATACCCATTTAATGACAGCATAGTTACAGCAACAATATATGCAAATGATGAAAATAATGCTGTGGCACCAACTAGCGTTTCAGAATACAATACATTATCAACAACATCGGCATCTGTGGTGTGGGTTACATCGGCTACTTGGGACGCCGGACAAGAATTTTCTACACCAGATATTAAGTCGTTGGTGCAAGAAGTAGTTAATAGAGCCGGTTGGGAATCTGGAAACTCTATCATGATATTGATAAAGGGTAATAATAACTACGATTATCCTGGTAAGGATTGTGCATCATATGAAAATGAAACTTATGGCCCACCGCAACTAAGTATTACGTATGAATAAAAATTAGGGGGGATTATAAAAAATGTCATATAAAATTTCAGGAACTTTATCTGACGCGTGTAGAATTATCATTATCAGGGAGTCTGATTGGTCAATGGAATCAAATTCAGAAAAAAGTTCAGGCGCGTATGAGATAACCAGTTTAATTTTGGGTAAAAAACTCGTTTGCGCCAGAAAATCTGATGGGGAAGTTGTTGTTTATGGTTATGTAGATCCAGAATATAATCCAGGAAATCGTGGTATATTTGCTGGTGGTTCTACTGGCTCTGAATCCAATGTAATGGAGTATATTACTATTTCTACGACTGGAAACGCTACCAATTTTGGTGATCTAACAGCGGCCAAACATGCACTAAGCGCTTGTTCAAGTTCCACACGTGGTGTTTTTGGTGGTGGTACTACGGGCTCTATTACAAATGTTATAGAATATATAACCATTTCTACATTTGGAAATTCTTCAGGTTTTGGAAACTTGACAACGGCTAGAAACTATTTAGCGGCGTGTTCTAATAATACAAGAGGTATTTTTGGCGGAGGTGGAACAAGTCCGATATATAATATTTTGGACTATATAACAATTTCTTCGACCGCCGACGCGCAAGACTTTGGTGATTTAACAGCCGCAAGATATGGTGTTGGTGCATGTGCGAATTCTACACGGGGTGTTTTTGGTGGTGGGTTTGTAAGTGCCGCAAATAATACCATCGACTACATAACGATTTCTACTGCGCCCACCCACAATGCTACAGACTTTGGAGATTTGACTGCAGCTAGATATGGTGTGGCAGCATGTTCCAGTTCAACAAGGGGCGTTTTTGCCGGTGGAAACACAGGCTCTGTTTGTAATATCATTGACTATATAACAATTTCAACGCCAAGTGTAGCAAACGACTTTTTGGATCTAACTGGCATTAGACACTACCCAGCAGCCTGTTCAAACTCTACTAGAGGAGTTTTTGGTGGTGGATTTGTTTCAACAGGTGTGTATTCAAATGTTATAGATTATGTGACGATAGCATCCACTGGAAACGCTACGGATTTTGGAGACATGACAGAAATAAAATATGCATGTGCTGCATGTTCTGATGGGCACGGTGGTTTAAGTTAATCTATAAAATCAAGGAGACCAAGTAAAAATGCCATACAAAATTTCAGGTGACTTAAGTGACAATGCCAGAATTATAGTTTTGAAAGAAAGTGATTGGTCTATCGAAAGTAATTCCGAAAAAAGTTCGGGTGCTTACACAATAACGGAACTTTCTTCAGGAAAAAAATTAATTTGTGGTAGAAAATCTGATGGTGAGATTTTGGCGTATGGAAACGTAACTCCAGGTGTTGTATCTGGAGATAGAGGTGTGTTTGGTGGCGGATGGCTTTGGCCAGACCTTTATAATATTATTGATTATATCACGATTTCAACTACATCCAATGCGACTGACTTTGGAGATTTAACTGTTGCAAGATATGCACTAGCAGCAACGTCCAATGGTGCTAATGATAGTGGTGTTTGGGGTGGTGGAACAACAGGGAGTGTTTCAAATGTAATGGACTACATAACAATTTCGTCGGCACCAAGTAATGCTACTGATTTTGGGGATTTATTGGTGGCAAGAGGATGGGTCAGTGCTACATCCAATGGTATAACAAATAGAGGCGTGTTTGCTGGTGGGGATACCGGGTCAGTAAACAACACAATTGATTATATAAATATATCGTCAGCAGCTAATGCACAGGACTTTGGAGATTTGCTGGTTACAAGAGGTTATACCGGTAGTGCTTCAAATATGGTAAGGGGTATTTTCGGTGGTGGTTATAACCAAACAACAAATTATAATACTATTGAGTATATAACAATAGCATCTATAGGGAATGCAAATGATTTTGGAGACCTAGGCGCTGTGGTTAGATCTTTAAGTGGAACATCAAATGGGACTAATGACCGAGGTGTTTTTGCAGGTGGATGGGCGGGCGTTACAAACGTTAATACCATTGAGTATGTTACAATTTCTTCAACAGGAAATGCAAATGATTTTGGTGATTTAACTTTAGCAAGGCGTAATATGGGCGCTACGTCCAATGGGACTAACAATAGAGGCGTTTTTGGGGGCGGACATTCACCTGCCGGAATTAACAATATAGACTATATAACAATATCAACAACAGGAGATGCTTTAGATTTTGGTGATTTAAATAATTCTGTTACAGACTCACAAGCAGCATCAAATGCATAATAAACTAACCTCTATATAAGTAGAGGAAGACCACGATACTTGACAAATTGAATTTAATGATTATCATGAATTATGGCCTTTTCCGCAGATGCGGACAAAACGAAACGGGAGGTAAAAAATGGCCGTAAGAAAGATTAATTACAACAAGGACAGATACAAGAAGTAACTGTCGAATTTTACTGAGTAAGGAGTGGATAAACATGGAAAAAAGAAAAGGATGGTCTTACACAGAAGAAAAGAAGCTTATTGATGCCTACCACACAAAAACCATCAAAGAACTAGAGGTTATGTTTCCTGGAAGATCTAGGGAAAGTATCAATAACAAAATCAAAAGATTAAAAGCAGAGGGAAAAATAAAGGATGGAAAAACAGACACAACAAAACAACGATCTTACCATCAACGTGGAAAAGACGTGTTTTTTACTGTTGACCAGACAAAATAATTAAAAGTTGAGGACAGGCAGTTTAGTAAAATTCATCAGTGGAGGTACGGATAACGATGGATATGAGCAAGTTTGCCTGTTTACCTGAAGGAAGTATATGCGAGAGGTGTATATTTTGCATGAGCAGGTTAATAGAGCCTTTAGATGAAGAAGCTTTTGAGATTATTTCTCAAGGAGATGATGAACAAACTGTTCTTGTACATTCATTGTGTTTGATGTCTGATATAGATCTAAATGACCACGTAGTAAAAGTGTGTAACAAATTTGATGACGGAACGGGTGGGAATCCATTTTTTGCGAATAAGTTTTTAAATTTATAGGTTTAAAGGAGAATTATTGAATTATGGGATACATAGGAATTAGTGAAGATGTTGTTCGTAGGTCTGAAGGTTTTGCCAGTTTGTCTGTATCAAAAGAGATGGGCCTCTATTTTTACATTAGGTCTTATATTGTAAGAGGCTATATGAAGTCTAATAAGTTTCTTGGGCTCTATGAAAATTTTTTTCTAAAGGGTTTATTGGCGTCCAGATGGAGTCAAATAGACATGGCAAAACACTTCAACGTTTCTCAGCAAACAATTTCAAGGTGGGCCAAAAAACTAGAAAAGAGGGGTCTCATAAAAATTTACAAGGTTTATTCCGCCGGCAAAATATATAATATATACGTGCTAGGAACAATAAATCTTGATAATAAAAAAGAGCTCCTCTTTTTTGATGAGATTTTTGCGAAAGAAATTGGAAATAAAATGCTAGATTCTATGCGTGTACACTCAAATAATGAGTATCCGGACACTCACTAGATGAGTATATATAATATACAAGAGCTTTAAGAATATACAAAAGGAAAAACAACTAGTGTTATTTTAATAATGATAAAGACCTTTAGCAAAAGGATTTGAAATGACCGCTCGGGGGTCGAAAGGAAGATTTTATGAATTATGATTATTCTGATTGTTTTGTTGCTGAGTCTCAACTGCAGGTAACAAATTCTTTTGGTTTTTCACACAACTTTCTAACTATATGGAAAGGCATTACTGTGATGTTTGTTTATGATTCACTTTCAAACAAAATTATTAGTTTGTTTTATCCGGACGTGTTGAAGGAAGATGAGGTTGATTTTCTTTCAAATATTGCTTATGAGTATTTAATATCTGAGGAGGACGAATAATGGAAAAGGAAGAAACAAGAATTGCCGTAATTGATGAAAGTATTAGAGATTTGGCGCTTAAAGATATTAGTGATTTAATTGATAAAGACAACAAATTTTTACAGATTTTTACCCGGGCAGCAGATCCGGACACAAAATCATTGGTAGAGTTTCATACCATTGATGAAAATAGATTGGCCAAGATAGCGGAAGGCATGCCAGAGATAAATAGGGCATGTAACGTTTTCGGCCGCCAGAATTCACAAGCCACTGGAAAGCTCATGTCTTTGGCAATGATTTCTCAATCTCCGTACAGAAGGCTAAAACAAGTTCTTGCTAAGATAGAAAGAAAGAGAGGTGCACTTAAAGAGAATATTTTTAAGTTGCGCCGTGAAAAAATAGCACTCAATAAACTTATCAAAAAAAGAGATGCTGTAAAAGACAAAATAAAAGACGCATCTATTGAAGATCTAGAAAAGGAAGATCTTTATCTAGATTTAGAATCTATTCAAATAGACATAGAAGAAAAGGTGTCTAACATATCTGATTCCAACATTTACATAGAGGGTGCTCTTAAAGAGATCGGGATGTATCAAGATGCGTATAATGAAATAGTTAAAAACTATAATATACCAGAAAAATGGAATGAAGATGATTTCGAGAAGATGGAGGTTGAAGAACACGTAAAGACGGCATTTTTACATTCTCTCCGTGACGTTCAAATGACAGGTCGTTTGAATGTTGGAACAATGGAATACTTGGAGCAGTTTGGTGTAAATCCTACAATAGCATTTAAGTTAGTTCAAGAATATTTAACGAGTGTGGACAAAAGTGGTATTGTGGCAAATGAAAAAGGTGAGTTGATTATAAATGCTGATATAGATCATTTGTATAGATTTTTGGATGAGATGTATAAAGTTTTTGGCCAGGAATGGAAAAAGGCTGCAAAAAGAATTGGTATAGATGATTACATTTCAAAGGACTTTCTATACACGGGTGCCCTTGACAAAGATGTAGCCACGGAGGAAAAAGATGGAGAAGAAGATATCTATTAATTTGTTTATAGGAACACCGGCGTATTCCAGTATGGTACACACTGACTATTTACACTCTATTATATCGTACCAAGAACGTAAATTACCAATAACAATAATGACTTTGGGGAATGAAAGTTTAATACTTAGGGGTAGAAACACAGTAATTTCATACTTTCATTATGATAAAAGATTTACTCATTTGTTGTTTTTGGATGCCGACATCTATCTTCATGCAGATGATTTGGTAAGACTTATAGCGCACGAAAAAGATGTAATTGCCGCGCCGGTTAAGTTAAAAGGATTTAGTAGGTCTGATGGCATGCCTATGTATAGTATAGGCAAGATTTTGGAAAACAAAGGTAACGGGTTGATTACGACCGACAGAGCCGCAACGGGTGTTTTCATGCTGTCTAGAAAGGCCGCAGATGCACTAATTGCCAATGCAGAGAGTAAGGGCGATGTTTACCACGGAAATCCAAACTCAAGAGGAGATTCAAACATAGAAATTCCACAGTATGATGTCTTTAAAACTGGTGTTTTTGATGGTGAATATTTGTCAGAAGATTACTATGTTTGTAGAACATTACGTGAACTTGGATTTGATGTTTTTGTTGACATGAATGCAAAAACAAGGCACAACGGGATGTTTGTTTTCTAGGTCTATTGAACCATTGATGCACTGAATTCCTGAATTTTATTAAAGATTTCAGGGGGTGCTAAGGTGGCACAGAGAAAACTCTCTCCGGAGGAGCAGAAAAGACATGATTTATGGAATAACAAGTTTCCGAAAGAACGTGTTATTTATAATGCACAGTACAACAGACCGAGAGATGTAAGAAATTTTATATTTGAGGATAGTTATATTTTGGAGGATGTTGTAGAAAAATACAATCTTAGAGACCCGGACGACGACGTTGCAATGTATAAAATTTTGATGTTTATAATGGAAAATCTGAAATACACCGGTGATAAGGATACAAAAGGGCAAAATGAGTTTTGGCAGGATCCAGAAGACACAATAACATTAATGAGTGGTGACTGTGAGGACGGTGCAATCTTAATAAAATCATTATCTTTGGTTGCAGGAATTCCAGATTATAAAGTTCGTATTGCGGCCGGTATGGTAAAGGGTGGTGGTCATGCATATATTTTGTATACCAGAAATGATGACTCACAATGTATTTTAGATTGGTGCTATTGGCCAAATAGACTACCCATAAATGACAGGAGGCCGTTCGACAAGGAAGAGAATTATTATGATATCTGGTTTTCTTTTAACAAACAATTTACTTTTGCGAAAGAAGAGAGAAAGTATGGTAAAAATACGTAAAACACTTGACAAATACAAAACAATGATTATATTATGAATGTGTAATAATGTAACCTCTATATTAATAGAGGATAGACCACGATTAACAGACTGAAACACAAAGGAAAGGAGCAGGAATTATGTCAGAAATTCCGTTTGTAATTGAAAAGGACGAGCAGAACCATGAGAGAGTTTATGACCTTTATTCACGTCTTTTGAAGGACAGAATTATTTTTATTGGTGCGGGTTTTAATGATCAGATGGCAAATTCTATCGTAGCTCAATTGTTGTTTTTGGAATCTGTTGACAGAAGCAAAGACATTTATATGTACATTAATTCTCCTGGTGGATGGGTTACATCCATGTATGCTATTTACGATACAATGAAGTATGTAAAACCAGACGTCGTTACGGTTGGTTTTGGTCAGGTTGCCAGTGCTGGAAGTTTTATTTTGGCCGCCGGCGAAAAGGGTAAGCGTTACGCACTTCCTAATACAGAAATTATGATACATGAACTTAGTGGTGGTTATGAAGGTAAGGCCACAGATATGGAAATACAGGTTTCGCAGGCATTAAAGTTGAAAGAAAGAATGGCCAAACATTTTTCAGAAATGACCGGCCAAACTTTGCGAAAGATTAAGAAAGACATGGAAAGAGATTATTTCATGTCTGCGTTAGAAGCAAAAGAGTATGGTTTAATTGATGCAGTACAGACTGGTAAGTAGGGGGTTATTGCTTTATGCAATATAATAAATCCAGTGTTAACAAACCTGGCAGGAAGATTACAACATCTAGTCCTATAGACGTTAGACGCCGGAACGAATCTGGTCATGAAAACACGCAGGTTGTGGAACAACTTAGACAGCAAATAGATGAGTTGAAGGGGTATTTTACAGCCAGCACAGGTGGTCTTTCACCAGAAAGGGTGGATGAAGAAATAAGAGCTGCAGTTAAAAATGCTATAAATGAAACAAAAGCTTATTATGAAAAACTTCTTGGTGAGTCTAAAGACAGAGAGGATAAATTACGTGTCAAGTTAGATAGTTTAAGGTCAGAATCAGCAAAGACGTCCGAGTCAGAGAGGTTGTCAGCCGAACGAAAGTTGAATGATGGTAAAGTAGAATTAGAGAAAAAATACAACCGCCAGTTGAGTGACCTTTCTGATAAATTAAAACTCGCCCAAGAAAAATTAAATGAAAGGGACGAGGAAATATTAAAGCTTAAAACAGATCGAGATAACACAGTAAGAGATCTTTTAGAAAATCACAGTAGAAAGTTAGAAGAGTTAGCCAGAACACTATCAATTGAAAGACTAGGTGTTGATGATCCTGATCGTCCAAGAATGGACGATGTTTTTGTGGATCCTTTGGATAAAAGTTCCGGTGAAGAATATGAAACACACATTGAGCTGGAGGATGTGACCTCGAAAAGGAAAGAGGACATGGGGTCTAAAGTAAATAAGCTCAAAAGTTTAATGGGTACGTTTGCGGATAAGGAATAAAGGAGGAGTTATGGGAAATAAAGGTTTGGATATTGGCACTAATATGCTTGTTGTTGCATATATGGGCGACGATGGCACAATAAAGTATAAAATGCAGCGTGACGCGTTTTATAAAATTGTACCAAAGTCTCAAGTTAATGAAAGAAGTATTAGAATGTCTCTGGAAAAAAGGGGAGCCAATTTTGTTGTTGACAAAGAAGGAAGTTTCATCGTTGTTGGTGAAGATGCTTTGGAAATTGCTATAGAAAGAAATGATGTTGCCAAGAGGCCACTTAGAAAAGGTGTCCTTTCCCCAAAAGAAAAAGAATCGCTTCCGATGCTAAAACTTATTATTGAAAGTTTGGTCGGAAAAGGAAATCCAGGAGACAAAGTAGTTTACTCAGTTCCATCACGCCCAATAGACGGTGAATTTGACATCGTTTACCACACAGAAATAATGAAGGTGTATTTATCTGAGATGGGGTATCAGCCATTTCCTATAAATGAGTCTTTCGCCATAGCACTGTCCGAACTTCTGGACGACAATCTAACTGGAATTTGTATAAGTTATGGTGCGGGTATGACAAACACGGCTGTGGTGCATCAGGGCGATTCTCTGGTTGAGTTTAGTTTAACCAAAGCAGGTGATTTTATTGACCAAGCTGTTGGGACGGCTTTAGATATTTCTCCAAGTTTGGTTCAGTTAGAAAAAGAGGCTGGAATTGATTTATTGAAGCCGGTAGGAAAAATAGCAGAGGCCGTTTCTGTTTATTACACAACACTTATAAACTACACACTTAGAAACATCGCATTTGAGCTGGATAAGAGAAAGAAAGACCTTCCTATTTTTAGGAACCCAGTTCCGATCATTGTATCTGGTGGTTTAACCCTGGCAGAGGGTTTTGTTACAAAGTTTAATGAGTGTTTAGGTACAATTGAGTTTCCACTTTCTGTAAAAGAAGTTCGAAGAGCAGACGATCCTATGAGGGCTGTTGCTGCCGGCGCTTTGTTGGGCGCACAACTATAAAATAGAAGAGGAGTACTCAGACGGCACTATTTGGAGCCAGACAATTTCTGGTTCTGGTTTTGCTGAGAATTGGCCATCTTACACAAACACTGTTGTTTAGGTAAGTTACTATTTCATAGAGGTGAGATATGAGAAATCTAAAAGATAGAATACCAGGAGCACCAACAGACTTTAGGTATGAAGAGTTCATTAGGTCAGAGACAGCTGCCCGTCTCGGTATAGAAAATATTCCAAATGATGAACAGTGGGAGAGAATAGAGCTTTTGACTTCTAGAGTATTACAGCCAGTAAGAAATAGATTTGGCCCTATAAAAATAACATCTGGATTTAGATGCCCAGAACTTAATGTGAAAATTGGTGGCAGCTCAAACAGCAATCATTGTCTCGGCGAAGCTGCTGATATAGAACCTGTTTATAGTGGTGTTAAACTAGTTGATGTTGTGAAGTATATTCACGATAACTTAGATTTTAGAACAATAATTGCGGAATATTTTCCGGTAGGATGGGTGCATGTTGATTTTAGAGAGGGTGGAAACACAAAAGTATTGATGTTAAAAGATAAAAACCACAACTATGTTGTTATAAGTATAGACGAATTGATGCGTCTATACAGCATTTAAGATTCAGGAGGTAAAAAGATGAGTGAAAGAGTTAACGGTATTGTGAAATGGTTCAGCAACGAACGCGGGTATGGCTTTGTCCTAAAGGACGGAGTTAGTGACAACGGAGAATATTTTATCCATTTCTCTTCCATTATTATGGAAGGATACAAGACACTCAAACCCGGACAGAAAGTTACATTTGAGCTTTTGAAGACAGATAAGGGAGTACAGGCTGTTAATTTGTTAATGGCAGAATAACACGAATTAAAATGTGGCTACTTCGTGTTACACCTCAACTGACTTAAAAAATAAGGCCTTAGTCAGTGGCCTATAAAAGAGGAGGAAATGGAGAATGATGTATAAAGAAAGATTTATAGCAGTAATCAAACATAATGGCAAGATACTTAGAGAGAATGGTGACCATGTGTGTCTGCCTTTTGAATCTGAGTATTCTATTATGTTGAAGAATTTAGAATCTAGAAAAGCCGTTGTGAACATTAGCGTAGACGGCGAAAACGTTCTGGATGGAAAATCTATTATAGTTGACCCAAACTCTGATATAGAACTCAAAGGTTTTATGGAGTGTATGCGAGTTACAAATAGATTTAAGTTCATTCAAAAAACAGATGAGATTTCGGATTTTCGTGGCGACAAACTTGACGATGGTGTTGTAAGAGTTGAGTTTACGTTTGAAAAGAAAAAGGTAACTAAAATTGTAGAAGAGGTCAAAGTAACTCATACACATCCTACAATTTGGTGGCAGACTGTGTGTCCACTTTGTGGTACTTGTCCATGTACATGTCATAAATGGTATTCATTTAATAATGATGGTGGCATGTATTATAGAGGACTTGACTGTGGTAGTTCTAGTAATTACAATGTTAGTTGTAATCTAGATAATATGAGTTTTACCACAGGCGATCTTGGTACACCACTTAATGACGAGGGCATCACAGTTAAAGGATCTAAGACCACACAGGATTTTGTTTATGGATACACCGAGGAATTAGAAGAGAGTTCATCTGTTATTGTATTAAGATTGAAGGGAACTAAAACCACTGGCAATAGAGTTGAAAAACCTATAACAGTGCAGTCCAAGTTGGTGTGTCCAACTTGCGGCCGAAAATCTAAATCAAGCGCCAGATTTTGTAGAAATTGCGGAACTTGTTTAGAATAGTTGATTAAGTGTAAAGAGGTAGCCACAACAAGAAAGGAGCTAAAATGCTATTAGCGGAAATTTTGGCGAAAAGAAAGGACATAGAAGACAAGATAGTAAGCCTTAAAGAGTATTTATTTTACATTGCTTCAGAAGTTGATAAGCAAGATGTGGTTAAGATAGACGAGACGGTTACGGAAATCTATTCTCTTTTGGATGAGGAACAGCAGGCGTTGTTCACAATAGACAGGGTAAATCATTCAATAGACTTGAAGATAGGTAGTTCAAAAGTTTTGTTGTCTGATGCCATTCGATTGCGTAGCACAATTAAAAGAAAAATAGACATTTTATCTACACTTATCGACATGTGTAAGTACAATAAGAATAGTGAATTTTCTATTCCGGAGTTACTTAAAAATAAAGACAAGTTGTTTGCAGAGTACAATATTCTTACTAAGGCAATCAAGGTTAGAGACTGGACAATGGAGCTTACTGACTAATGTCTTATCAAGATAAACTTTGGGTAAAATTTGATGAGCTTGACATTGTTTGTTTTTGTGATTATAATAATAGAAAGTGTCCTAAAGAAAAGAGGGAAAACTGCAGTCTTTATTTGGCAAAGTTTATACCTTTGGAGGAAGAGGAAACTTCTGGCGAGAAACACATAGACGTGGCAGATATTGCAAAGAGCATAGAGACCAAGCTAACACACGAAACACGTAAATTTCAGTCCGAGCTCAAACGCAATTTGCAAAAGATGAAGAAATTTAAGATTTAGGAGGATAGTGAATGTGCATTATCGGTGTATCGGGAAAGGCTCGTGTTGGAAAAAATACATTTGCGGAGATGTTGGCAGAGGAACTACATAGACGTACCGGCCAGGCATACGTTTTAATGGCTTATGCTGATGAGCTCAAAAAAATGGCACAAAAGGAATTGGATCTTTCTTGGGAACAGCTTTGGGGGAATGAGAAAGAAGCGTGTGATAGTAGATTTCCAAAGCCACAGTATTTAAGCCAGGAAATAAACGGCCTGGTTCAGATACATTGGACGGGTCGTGAAATAATGCAGGAATTAGGTGAGTTCTTTAGAAAATTTGATAATGATTTTTGGGTTAAGAGGCTGTTTAGAATAATAGATGAGAATGATTATAGAAATGTTATTCTTACAGATGTTAGATACCCAAACGAAGTTGACCCCGTAATTGAAAGGGGCGGGTACCATGTTAGGATAAATAGACCATTACCAGAAAACATTGTCCATGGTCCAACACACGCATCGGAAATAAGTTTGGATGCACCATATAAAGTAGATTTTACAGTTATGAACACAGGCACACTAGACGATTTAAGAAAGTTGGCAAGCGATATTGCCAACGGGATAACACAACTAGAAAAATTTAGGAGGTAAATGTTATGGCAGCTAAGAATTTGAAGTTTGACGTTATGGCGGACGAAATTATGCATTTTGGTATGTCTGTTTCTAAGAATGGGTATAAGTCTGCTAATATTGTTATTAAGAAAGGCGACAAGGAGTACATGCACATCGGTTACGAATGGGAAGGCGACAATATTCCTGATTTCGTTATGACTCTTATGGGTTTTGTTAAGGGAAACGAGGCTGATATTACCGCAAATAAGGAAAAGCTTACCGACGACGATAAAGAATACGCCAAGAAGAAATGTTGTGGCGGAAAGAAAAAGTAAATATATAAAAGGGTGGATAAATGCCAATACCTATAGAAGAGTTTGCTGACCCCGTTCTTAAGCGTCTTAGAACTAGGTACACAATAGCAGGAATAGAAACCCCTAGTTCTAGATTCAGCCAAATTACGTGGGAAGTAGCCAATGATCTTAGAAAATATAGATATGGTGATTGGCCAAGGGCCGGTTATAATCCAAACCACCAATCTACACGTGTGGAAAGGATTAGACTAACTGCGGACGATTACACACTAAAGCCTTACTAATGGAAAGGAGAATTAAGACATGGTTTCGTTTGAGGACAGGAAGAAGGTTTTTGAAAAGGAATTGGAGTTAATTTTAGACGACCAAGTACGGACTTTCACAGAGCTGTGTTTAAGCGCTGCTCCGGATTATTTTTTTACTGATTGTCCTGCTTCTACCACTGGAAAGTATCACCCACTAGATGAACTTAGTTGGGATGGTACTATGCTTCACACTAAAAAGGTTTTAACGGTGGCTTATGAACTCTGTAGAGGCCTTGGGTGTGAACACCATAGGGACGAAGTATTGAGTGCTTGTATTATACACGATCTGTTGAAGCAGGGCCTGGTGCACTCCGGCCATACAACAAAGGACCACCCAGCTTTGGCTGCGGATCTTGTTGATAGGGTTCAACGTGAAACAGAAACATTGAGGAATGATTCGTATGACATTATAAAGGGGTGTGTTGGATTTCATTACGGATTGTGGTCACAGAACCCATGGCTGAAGAGTTTGGATGAATATACACCAGAGGAGTTGTGTGTTTATCTTAGTGACTATATTGCATCTAAACGTTGTGTAAATGTAGATTGTAGGAGATAATTGTAAGGAATGGACAGTTGGAGGTTAATAGATGAGCATAGACAAAAACCTTTTAAAAAACGTCGATATTGGGACAGGAGAATTAAGCCCGGGCGCGACTAAACCAAGATATGAACCAGAGGGCGGGTGGAAAAAGCATAAAGAACGTATTCATCGCGAAAGTAATACATTAGATAAAAAGAATTTGCCATTTACATTTTCTAAACCAACCAGGCCAAAGAGACAGATACTCGTTAAATGTTTAAATTGCGGTAATGTTGTTTATGTGCCTGTCAACACCGTAGGTATGGTTTGTGGTTGTTGCAAAAAATACTCTGGTGTTGAGGTAATAGAAAATGACTAAGAGAGGCAGGCCAACCGGATTTCGCTTAAGTGAGGAATCAAAGAGATCTATATCTGAGTCCAAAAAAGGCCAAAAGCATAAACAAGAAACAAAGGATAAGATATCAAGAACACTAAGATTTCGTTTTAAGGATTTCAATTCTTTAAGCGAAGAAATAATAAACAGGTACTGCCGGTCCGACGACGATGATTTATGCGATTGGGCGAATGACGTTCGTGAGGAGCTCGACCTATCTAAAGATGTGTTTACTAATAAAACAATGAACAATACAAGAAGGATGGAGTTGACGTGTGGTGACAACATAGAGTTTTTCAGTCACAGTTTAACGCCAGAACTTATCTATATGATAAGAGAGTTGCTTGAAGACGATAGTTTAGATGTAGAGGATATACTAGAGGATTTATACAGAGGATAACAACATGGCAAAGGTAGGACGACCTAAGAATGCACCATCGTATAAGGATATTTTAAAAAACATAATTCCAGTAAAAGATATATTTGCAGAGGATGAAGAAAAGATATATGAGTCTTTGGTTGATGTATATTTGTCGGATTTTGATGAAGGTGAACTTACATCCGGAGATATGGACGACATTATGTCTATGGCAATGAATCGTGTGCTTGAGTTGCGTCTTTTAAAGAGCAGTAAGGGTAGTACTGATAAACAGCTTGATATTTCCTCGGCTATAGAAAGACTTAGAAAGCAAACAGAGAAGATAAAGGAAAATTTGTCTACACGTAGGAAGGACAGGATAAACCCTAATGAGTTTAAAGGTTTTTCTATAGTAGATTTAGCTGTGGCATTTGATGAGGAAAAGAAAAAACGTTTGGAAGACAGAGTCAAAACCTTGAGTGCAGAAGCAGACGCCCTGTTGGAAAAGAGAAAGGAGTACAGTGGGAACAGGTATGACGTTGATGTAGATTCTACAGAAGGCGGGGATTAATTTTGAATATAGACCATAGCGATATAGACTTAGTTTATAGCCAGGGCAGGGATTTAATTGATTTCTATATAAAAAATCCGTGTATTGCAGCATATGAACTGTTGAAAGTAGATCTGGCGCCTATACAGCGTGTTGTATTTGAGGATATGTGGTTTAAGAACTACGCTATTGTTACTGCAGGCCGTGGTGTGGGAAAAACATTTCTACTTGGTCTTTTGTCTACACTTAGTTGCATGCTATATCCAGGATATCGTGTTGGTTTAATTGGGCCTGTATTTCGTCAGAGTAAAATGATTTTTTCAGAAGTAGAAAAACTTTACTCCAGATCGAATATTCTTAAAGATGCTTGTGAGAAAAGACCCACAAGAGGCTCAGACACATGTTATTTAAAGTTTAAATCAATTAGGGGTTTTAATGGATCATATATTGAGGCCTTGCCATTAGGCGACGGGTCCAAGATCCGCGGTTCTCGTTTCTATTTAATACTGGTTGATGAGTTGGCACAAGTCCCAGATAAAGTTTTAGATATGGTAGTTCGTCCTATGGGTGCTACAACATTAGAACCTATGGAAAATGTGAGGAGAATAGAACGCCAGAAAAAACTTATAGAGGCTGGTTTAGCAACCGAGGATGATTTTCAAGAAGAAGGCGTGAACAAGATGATTATGACGTCGTCTGGTTATTATAAGTTTAACCATATGTGGCGTCGAATGAAAGACTACTGGGCGCAGATGGATTTATTAGGTGATAAATCACCTTATGTTGTACACCAAGTTCCATATTGGGATTTACCGGACGGATTTTTAGATAGAAAGAATATTGCTGAAGCAAAGCGTATTATGTCGGACTCAGAGTTTAAGATGGAATACGAGGCTGCCATGATTTCTGATTCAGAGGGATTTTTTAAAGCATCTTTATTGGAGTCGTGTACATCAAATAGTGGATTTAGTTTAGAACTTCGTGGCGTTCCTGGTGAACAGTATATTTTGGGTGTTGATCCAAACCAAGGTGGTGTAGGTGCAAATTGTGGTGTTATTGTTGTAAAACTAGGCCAGATAAATAAGATAGTTAATGTGTTGGAATTGAAAGGTAGAACAACACAACAGATTACGCAAGCCATTCAAGGCCTTTGTGATGATTACAATGTTGTTAGGGTGTTTATGGATAAGGGCGGTGGTGGTAAAGCCATAACAGATCTTTTGGAAGAGGGTTATGGTGGTAGTGAACCAATAATAGACACTACAAATGATGAGAATGTTGATAAAGTTGGCCGTCATATTTTGGAGCTGGTAAATTTTAATCCAGCGTGGATAGCCGATGCTAATTTTACTACCAAAGCATTACTTGAGAATAAAACCTTAAGATTTCCTGAGCCACCAACATCTACATTGGATACAGAAGCCAATGCATTTGAGCGTGTAAATACATTAAAATCACAGATGTTGAATATTATTGTTTCACAAACATCAAGTGGTTTATTGCATTTTGATACACCAAAGAAAGGACAGAAAAAGGACTTGTATTCTGCAATGATTTTAGCGGCGCACGGAGTTCGTCTTTTTGAAAAGATGTCTGATGGACAGACCGAAATTAATGTATGTAATTCTGGTTTTGTTAGAAGACATGAACCAGGAGCAAGATTTTCAGCACCTGTGGGGTCTAATTTGGTATCAACACAAATCGATCCTATGCAGGCTGCAATTTTAAAGCCGCGAAAAAAGAGAAACAAGTAACATCATTTGTATTATAGAAGACCACGGTGGTCGTTAAAATTAGGAGGTGCAATATGGTTGCTCCATTACTTTTAGCAGGACTTTCTTTACTTCCAAAGATTCCAGATATGTGGGCGGCAGTTGCTGGTTTGTTTGGTAAGAGTATTCCAAAAGGCGTTAAAGA
>Ga0105100_10000907_pt1 | contig 17404 bp, 13 predicted proteins | sample PPLLak12cMay2015_2_FD_87033 | JGI IMG/M metagenome (GOLD analysis project Ga0105100, IMG submission 87033) | Freshwater sediment microbial communities from Prairie Pothole Lake near Jamestown, North Dakota, USA - PPLs Lake P8 Core (1) Depth... | ecosystem: Environmental > Aquatic > Freshwater >...
CAGGACATCGTGCTGATCACCTACGGCGATATGGTGCAAGCGCCGGGGCTGGCCCCGCTGGCGTGCCTGCACGCCGTGGTCGAGCGGCACACCGGGTCGGCAATCCGCGGGATTCACGTGCTTCCCTTCTTCCCTTCCTCGTCCGATGATGGCTTCTCGGTCGTTGATTACCTGAGCGTCGATCCGGCGCTCGGCGCCTGGGACGATCTCCACTGCCTGGCACGTGACCGGCAGCTGATGGTCGATGCGGTGCTCAACCATGCCTCGGCACAGAGCGAATGGTTCCTCGCCTTTCTGCGGGATGAGCCCGCATTCGAAGATTTCTTCGTAGTCATGCCCTCGGGAGTCGACCTTGGCCAGGTGGTCCGCCCGCGCACCTCGCCCCTGCTGACGCCCTTCGCCGCCGCCGGGGGCGAAAAGCTGGTATGGACGACCTTCAGCGCCGACCAGGCGGACCTGAACTACGCCAACCCGCAGGTGCTGCTCAAGATCATCGAGGTCGTGCTTGCCTACGTCAGCCATGGCGCAAGCCTGCTCCGGCTGGATGCCATCGCCTACCTGTGGAAACAGCCGGGGACGCCTTGCATTCACCTTCCGCAGACACACCGCATTGTGCAGCTGTTGCGCACGGTGCTGGACGAGGTCGCACCGCATGTCAAGCTGGTCACTGAGACCAACGTCCCCCACGCCGAGAACGTCTCCTACTTTGGGAACGGAGAGAACGAGGCGCAATGGGTGTACAACTTCGCGCTGCCGCCGCTGGTGCTGCATGCGCTGTGGCGGGGAAGCAGCACGGTGCTGGCGGAGTGGGCTGCCGGGCTAGAGCTGCCTTCCGGCGCGGTGACGTTCTTCAACTTCCTGGCCTCGCATGACGGCATCGGGCTGAATCCGGTGCGCGGCATTCTGTCACCGGAGGAAATCGAGGGATTGGTGAGCGGCGTCTTGGAGCGGGGCGGCGAGGTCTCGTCGAAACGCAACGCGGATGGTTCCGAGAGTCCATACGAACTGAACATCAACTACTTTGACGCTCTGTCGGACGGCGGTGCGCAAGATGTGAGCCGGCAGGTGGACCGCTTCATGCTGGCGCAGGCCATCATGCTCGCCCTGCGCGGCGTCCCCGGCATCTACTTCCACAGCCTGTTCGGCTCGCGCGGCTGGCCAGAGGGTGTGCGGCAGTCCGGCACCAAGCGTTCGATCAACCGCCAGAGGCTGTTGCGCTCCGATCTCGAGGCGGAGTTGGCGCAGCCAGGGTCGCTGCGGCGCAACGTGCTTGACCGCTTTCTGCGGCTGTTGAGGGTGCGGGCCGGCTGCAGGGGATTCCATCCTCACGGAGAGCAGCAGGTTGTGTCTGCCGGCGAGGGCGTGCTGGGTCTGTGGCGGGCTTCGCCGGAGGGGGAGCAGGCGGTGCTTTGCCTGCACAATCTGCGCCCACAGCCGCAGTCGGTGAGCGGGGTAGGAGCGGCCGGGGTGATGCGGGATCTGCTGACCGGAGAACGCCTGCAAACCGCTGAGCGCATCCCGTTGGACCCGTACCAGGTCCGCTGGCTGCGAGAGGAAGCCGTGCGGAATGGATGAGCCGCGGTCACCGTTCCTGGCGCTGCTGCGCAATCGGATCGACCTGGAACGCATCCCGTTCACCGAACGCGGCTCGCGGCTGATGCTGCTGCGCAACAGTGAGGGATTCGCCATTCGCCTGGCGGAGCGATGGTTGAAGCGGGATCTGGAGCCCGGGGCCTATCGTGTTCGACCTGCAATGGTGGATGGGCTGGGGTTGACCGATGGGGACGGCAACTCGCTGGCAGTCGAAGCAACTACCTACCCGCATTGCGTTGTCGGGCGCACGTCCGTCGGGGAGTTCGTGATCACATTCTTCGACAGTGAGACACTCTTGGTATCGCTTCCTGCCGCCCGCTGCGGGGTGCGGTTTCGCGCCCATCTAGACCAGCTGCAGACCGACCGCCGCGGGGGCGTGCTGCGTTTGACGGGGGAGATCAGGCGAAACCTGGCCTACACCACCAACGCTGCGATTGTCGGGCATGAGGCCGGCAACGGCGGCGCGAACCGACAGCAAGTCCAGTTGCTGCTGGACGCCACGGGCGGGGGACGGGCGCTGCTGATCAACATCACGCCCCGGCTGGGCTTCAATCGCTGGGTTCCCTCGGCCGCCGACGCGCTCAAGTCTGCGGAGGACCGCTGGCATGCCTGGTTCGCCGCCGCGCCGAGCGTGGCCGATGCGCTGCGGGCGCAGTACTACTACGCCTGGTGGACGATGCGCGCCGGGCTGATCTCGTCGCGCTACTTCATCACCCGCGAGGTGATGACGCCCTCCAAGCTGCACTACGTCGGTTCCTGGCAGTGGGACAACTTCTTCCATGCGCTGGCTTACCGCTACGTTGAGCCGAGGCTGGCGCAGGATCAATTGCGCATTCTGCTCGACCACCAGCGGGACGACGGCATGATCCCTGACGCGGTGCACGACGAAGGGACCGTGACGCATCTGACCTATCCGGTCGAGGCCGATGTCACCAAGCCGCCGTTGATCGCCTGGGCAGCCTGGAAGCTGTATGAACAGGATCACGACCGGGAGTTCCTCGACGAAATCTACCAGCCGCTGGTCCGATCGAACACCTGGTGGTTCGAGAAGAATGATCTCGACCGGAACGGGCTGTGCGAGTACCAGCACCCGTTCTCCTCGGGCCTGGACGACAGCCCGTTGTGGGACGGCGGGATGCCGGTGGAGGCGCCCGATCTGAACACCTACCTGTGCCTGCAGCAGGAAGCGCTGGCGCGCATCGCCGGCGTGCTGGGGGAAAGTCAGGATGCTGCGCTGTGGGCGAAGCGGGCGGACGGCACGGCGCGGCGCATGATCCGCAAGATGTGGAACCCGGCGATGGGGCTGTTCCAGGCACGGCGCAACGGGAAACCCATCGAAGTGCGTACTCCCTTCGGCCTGTTTCCGCTGCTCACCGGGCGCATGCCGGCCGAAATCGTCCGGCGGCTGGCGGCGCACCTGACCGACGAGCAGGAGTTCTGGCCGCGCTTTCCGGTGCCAACGGTGGCCGCCAACGACCCGGCGTTCGATGCCGAGACGATGTGGCGCGGGCCCACCTGGATCAACGTGAATTACCTGCTGATCGAAGGCCTGCAGCGCAGCGGCCTGGCCGAGATCGCCCGCGAGCTGCGTCAGCGAACGCTGGAGCTGGTCTGCCGGAGCCCGGACCTGTATGAGTACTACCACCCGCTCACCGGGGAGCGGCCGGCCAAGGCGGCATCGACCTTTGGCTGGACCGCTTCGCTGTTCATCGATCTGGCGATTCAAGCCAGCCGGGAGAGCCTACACGGTGACTGATGTGGCGGGGGACGGCGGGGGAGGGGGAGAGGACATCCACCGGGACGGCAGGGTCAGGCGAAATCGATCTCCGAGGAATCCCCGACGTTCAACGCCCGGTAGCGCCCGATGACCCGCGCCTCGCGCCCAATAATCGAGGCCGCAAGCGCCGTGTCCAGAATCTGGGAGCCATCGTCGATGATCGAGTCCCTCACCAGCGAGCGGCGGACCTCGCAGCCTGCGCCGATCGAGACATGGGGGCCGATCACGGACTCGCTCACCTGGGCGGTCGGATCGACGTAGACCGGCGGAACAACCACCACGCCCTGGCGCTTGAATGCTTCGGCCGTATTGTCTCGACCGGTGTCGAGCAGGTAGCGGTTGGTCTCGAGCAAGGCGTCGGGCTTGCCGCAGTCCTGCCACACCTCGACGGCTTCGACCCGCATGCGCAAGCCTTCGTCGAGCAGGTTGTTGATCGCATCGACCAGGAAGTATTCGCCCTGCAGGCGCTGACCGCTCGCCATCTGGGTCTCGATGGCGCGCAGCAACGGGGCTCCATCCCGGAAGTAGTAACAGCCGACGACCACCAGGTTGTTGGCCATGTCCTCCGGTTTCTCGATTAACCGGGCAACAGTCCTGTCCGCACGCAGCTCTGCCACGCCGAAACGCCGCGGGTCTGGCACGGGCTTGACCCAGGCGACGGCCTGGGCGGCTTCGGTCTTGAGGAAGGAGTAGTCGGTCTCGATCAGGGTATCCACGTAGAGGATCAGCAAGGGCCCGGCGAGGTACTCGCGCGCCAGCCACACGGCATGGGATTGGCCGAGCATCTCCGCTTGTTCAACATAGCGGGCCTTGAGGTGGGGATAGTGCTGAGCGACATACGCCTCGACCTGCTGGCCGAGGTAACCGACGATGAAAACCACTTCTTCCACGTTGGGGACGGTGGCGATACCGTCCAAGACATGGCCGAGCACGGTCTTGCCGGCAACGCTCACCAGGGGCTTGGGTTTGGACCAGGTGTGCGGCCGCAGGCGAGTGCCGTAGCCAGCCATGGGGATGACGATTCTCATAGTGGGGGTCGCTCCTCGTGCCAGTGGGTGGCTTGCTGGTAGGCGTGCGTCGCCCGGAAGAGCTGGGCCTCGCCCAGCGGCGGGGCCATCAGCTGCATGCCGATCGGCAGGCCCTCGGGGTCGCGCCCGACCGGGAACGCCATCCCCGGCACACCGGCCAGGTTGGCAGGAAGCGTGAAGACATCTTCCAGGTACATTGCCAACGGGTCATCTCCGTGAGCGCCGATGGGGAAGGCGGTCGTCGGCGCGACCGGGCAGGCAATCAGATCCACTTCGGCGAAGGCCAGGTCGAAGTCGCGCTTGATCAACGTGCGCACCTTCTGCGCCTGGCCATAGTAGGCATCGTAGTAGCCGGCGGAGAGCGCATAGGTGCCCAGCATGATGCGGCGCTTGACCTCGGGGCCGAACAGGCGCCCGCGCGTCTCCAGGTACTGATCGAGCAGATCGTGCCCGGCGAGCCGCGGGCCGAAGCGGATCCCGTCGTAGCGCGCCAGGTTGGCGGAGGCCTCCGCTGGGGCAATCACATAGTACACCGGAAGGGCCAGGTCGGTGTGCGGCAGGGTGATCGGCACGGCCTCGGCGCCGAGTGCCACCAGGGTCTCGATGGCCTGGCGTACCCCGCGCTCGACCTCGGCATGGATGCCCTCGATGAAGTACTCGCGCGGGACGCCGAGGCGCAGACCCCGCAGATCACCCTCTACCTCGATGGCGGGGAGTATCTCCTGCAGCGAAGTCGAGTCGAGTGGATCGAATCCGGCCATGCCCAAGAACACCGGCAGCAGGTCATCCGCTGAGCGGGCCAGGGCGCCGATGCAGTCCAGCGAGGAGCCGTAGGCGATCAGGCCGAAGCGCGAAACCCGACCATAGCTGGGCTTGAGTCCGGTGATGCCGCAGAAGGCCGCCGGTTGGCGGACCGATCCCCCGGTGTCGGTGGCCAGCGCCGCCAGGCACAACCCAGCGGCGACAGCCGCCGCTGCGCCGCCCGACGACCCACCGGGCACGCGCTCCAGATTCCAGGGATTGTGGGTGACGCCGAAGGCCGAGTTCTCGGTGGACGATCCCATGGCGAACTCGTCGGTGTTGACCTTGCCCATGATCACGGCGCCCTGATCCAGCAGACGTTGCACGGCGGTGGCGGTGTAAGGAGGCCGGAAGCCCTCCAGGATGCGCGAGCCGCAGGTGGTGGGCACACCCTCCAAACACAGAACATCCTTGAGGGCCAATGGGAGGCCGAGCAGTGGCGGCAAGGGCTCGCCGTTTGAGCCGTCTGCCTGCGCGAGACGGTGGTCGGCGGCATCGGCCTGGGCCAGGGCCAGTTCAGGGGTCAGGGTCAGGTAGGCATGCAGGCTGGGATCGACGACTCCGATGCGGTCGAGATGGGCCAGGGCGAGTTGGCGCGCCGAGAACTCACCGGCGCGCAATCCGGCGGCGGCTTGCAGCAGGGTGAGATCGGTCAATCGCCTCATGCCGCAGACAGAGGTGCGGGCCGTTCAGGCCTCGACATCGAAGATGGGTGGAATGCGGAAGTAGTCCCCCTCAGCCTCGGGGGCGTTGGCCAGGATGGAGGGACGGCTGGCGGCTGGGCGGGAGATGTCCGGACGAAGGCGCGCCTGGAGCGGCAGCACGCTGGCCGTGGGTGGGATGGCCGTAGTGTCCACCTGGGAGAGGCGCGCGGCGTGCTCCAGGATCGACGACAACTGCTGTTGAAAGCGTCGCTCTTCTTCAAGCGTCAGCGACAGCCGTGCAAGGCGAGCGATGTGGCGGACTTCGTCGAGCGTGAGCGTCATGGGAGTGCGATTATAGCAGACGCACTTCGGGCGCCGGTTTGTCGGGGATCGGCTGCCGCGAGAGCTGGGTGGGCTTCTGGGATTGGGAGGGCCTTCAGGCAGCCGGGCGGATCTGTGAGGGATCGGAGTCCTCGAACACCAGGCGTGCGCCCAGCTCGCGCAGGGCAACATCGACCATTCCATCCGGCACCACGTAAACCTCAGACACCGGGCGGGCAAGGCGGGCCGAGCGCCTTCCCTGCCGCGCGCCATCACGCCAGGCTTTCCGCCTGGCTCCTGCCTCTATGAGGGTCTCCATCACGCAATCCACCATATCCAGTATCCCTGGGGGACCCCGCCCTATATATATGGTAGGGGGATTCGAGGCCCGCCCGCCTTACAGGTGCTCTACAGCCGTATTCATAGCACATTTGTGTTAGGGATGGATTAACTTCAAGGACCCCCAGAATGGGGCTCCCCGTGGTGCGGCGCCTTACAAAGGTCAAGCCTGACCATTCGGGCAGCCTCAGGCGGGCAAACTCTCCCCTGGCCGGGAGGCGGCCAACCGCCAGGCGGGGTGGAGGAAATGCGTCGGTCGGTCAGGAGGCGGTAGGGCTCCCGGGCGGCGGCAAGGGCTCGATCGGGACGATGATCAGCAGCAGCAGGTAGCCAATCAAGCCAGCTCCACTGGCAAGCGCCAGCACGATGAACAGCACACGGATCAACGTCGGATCGATCGTGAAGTACACACCCAGGCCCCCGCACACCCCGCCCAGCATGCGCTCCGATCGGCTGCGGTACAGGCGTCGAATCTCGGACGACACTTCAACCTCCATGACCCTTCAAGCATCTGTACGCAATGGGCCGAGCCCGGTTGCGCCCGGAGCTGGCGCACGGGTCGGGCAAAGGCGCTCGCCCCCAAAAAAAAGGGCCGTGCGGGGCATCGCGCCCCGCACGGCCCAGGTATGCAGGTCGGCAGCCGCTCAGAACCAGGCTGGCTCGGCGGAAGCCTCCACTCGGATGTCGTGACGCAGGTCCTTGACCGCCAGGGCCCAGGCGCCCAGCCCCCACACGGCGGCGGCGAGGGTCACCAGCGCCCCAACCCAGGGAATGGCCGTCAAGAGGACATACACAACCAGGCCAAGGACGAATGGACCGAAGCGTGCATCGGCCGCGGCCGGGCGCAATCTGCGCAAGATTCCACGGCCGATCCACAGGCTGATGGCGACTGGTGCCAGCCAGACGATGGCCACCGCCGCAGCCAGGAGGAGCAGACCGAAAACGACCATCCCCAAGAAGGCCGAGGTGGTCGCCAGCGCCTGCATCGTAAACACTCCGAACAAGCCAGCCAGCAGCAGCGTCAGCCCCAGGATGGCGGCGCCCACCGCCAGGAAGAGCAACAGCGCCAGGAGACCCCAGCCCAGGCTGGCCAGGGGCTGCTGTTCCAGGGTTGCCACGGAGTGCTTGAGCGGCCGACGGGCGAGCCAGAGCAACAGCAGGCCAATCAGCAGCAGGCCGATGAAGCGCCGCAGCCGCCCCAAAATGAAGGACACGACGGAGAGCGTCTGGCGTCGCTCCGCCTGCTGAGTGGCCTGCTGAATGAACTCGACCTGGCCAGCAACAACGCCCGGGGGCACGTCGGCAGCCTGCGTCGAGGTGTAGTCGAGATTTCCGGCTATAGCTGCGCTTGGGCCAAACGTCATGCCGCTGGGCACGGTGGGCAGGGTTGGCATGCCGGGCATGAACTGCATCGGGAAGGTTGATGGCTGAGCTTCAGGCCCGCCAACGCCCACCTGTGCATCTCCGCCGATGGAACCATTGAGCTGCAGAGCACCCGTGCCGGCCAGTAGATCGCCGCCGACGTCGGCGGCCATCAGAGCCTGGCCTCCGCCCCACACCAGGTCACCCGCCACCTGGGCGCCCTGGAAGGCATTCAAGCTGAAACCGGCGAGCACGGCGTCCCCGGCGATGCGGGCGCTTTCGCCGAGTTCGATCACGGCAGCCGCGGCGCGCACGTCGTCCAGCACGATCCCATTGATGCGAATTGTCTGGCCGGCGGCGAGCACGTCGCCCTCGACCCGGCCGTTGATGGTGATGGTCGAGCCCATGGCGACAAGGTCGCCGAGCACGGTTCCATCGACGATAAGGTTGCCGGCGCTCACATACAGGTCATCCTCAATCACCTCATCGGCGCCGATCACAACCTCCCCGCCTTCGATGAACTCGGCCGCCTGAGCCGATGGAACTGCCACCAGCGCCAAGAGCGCCAGCAGCGTCAACGCGCACATTGCTTCCCAGAGTCTGGATTTCCTCATGCTCTCGCTCCTCTCCCGCTCTTCCGGGATCCAGTGGATCGCCGTTATGCAAGCAAGGCCAGCCATGCGCCAGACGGACAGCCCTATTTTAGATGCAACTGGAGGAAGGCGGGTCTTCCATTGGGACGGCGAGGGAGGGACGATCGATCGCTGTGCAGCCCGCGGACTGCAACGCCCGGGGCGCAGCCGAGATGCTCATGGGGGTGATCCAGAGTCTTCGCCCGAATGCATCCGCGCTCGGACCAGTGCGCTTAGTGCTCCCCGGTGTGGCGCCCAGGTCCCGTGAGGACCGATTCCGCCATGACCGCGTCCGCTTCGGTGGGCAACCCTGGATCAGTACGCTTGACCCCACCGAACGCGGCCGGAATCGGCAAGTCCCTCAGGCCTTCATCCCTGGGACCCCGCCGGCCCTCAAGGACAGGGCCCCGCCGCCGGGGCCGTCCCCTGAGCGCAGTCGACTACGTCCGACAGCGCCGTTTCAAGCTCTCGCGAATTGGCGCGGCCCGGCGTGCCGCGGATTGGCCAGCCGTCGGCATCCAGGCCGCGCCCGTCCTCCCCATCGAAGGTCACCCATCCCCGGGCAAAGCGCTCCATCGATGCGCGGCTGCCCTTGTCGCCGCCGGGCCACGCGCCGCCGGTGGCGTTGACCAGATCGATCTCGCGCCCGGACGGGTCGATCAGGCGCAGGCACTCGCCATCATCGGATAGCGCCCCGCGATAGATGATCTCGGCGCGCCGGTTCGAGATCGTGTCGTCGTCAGTCCGCTCCAGCAGGACGTAGCCGCCAGGCGCCAGGGTCCCGGTCAGCGGTACCCAGATGTCGTTGTCGTCCGTGAGGGCCCAACCCTGGAGGGAGATGGGGTCTTCGCCGGGGTTCATCAATTCGATCCACTCGTCATTGGCCGAGGCGCGGGTGCCGGCCCAGGCGACCTCGCTGATCAGGACGCCGCCAACGGGGAAGGTTGGCGGCGTGTAGAGCCGATTGGCTCTTCCAGGCGTCGGCCACAACCCATAGGCGAAATGGTCCGACCCGTCCGGCAGTCGGCCATACGAGAGGTTGTAGGCCCTGACCCGCAGGTAGCTGATCGTATCGACCTTGTGCCCATTGGGCGCCCGGAGGCTGACGGTGTCGCCGGTGTCGTTCAGCGCCAGATGGGTCCGACTGCGGAAGAACACGGCGTAGCTGTCGGCTTCAATCCGGCGATAGGGCAGGACGAAGGGTTTTGAACCGCCTTCGGCGATGTCATCCAGGATCCATCCGACCAGCTGCACGTCGCGCGGACCGCGGTTGTACAGCTCGATGAACTCATCGTCATAGTCGATGCCGCCCTTCCCCTCCCAGTCGTAGTGCGGACGGATCAACACTTCGTTGATCACAATCTGGCCGGGGATTCCAGTCGGCATGGGTGTGGGGAAGAGCAGCGAATTGGGCTGGCGCGGCGTGCCGGCGATGCGGTTGCCGTCGGCATCGCGGCCGTTGCCGAAGTAGCCGGTAAACGTTCCCCAGCCGCCGCTTTCCTTGCGCTCCATGCTGGCGTGCGACTTGTCATTCCCTGCCGGCCAGGCACCGCCGCTCCGATTGGCGGCGTCGACCCGTGCGCCGGTCGGATCTAGCAGTTCGAGGCATTCGCCGTCATTGCTCAGGGAGCCGGTGTAGATCTGGTCGGCCCGGATATCGGAAACCGTCTGATCGTCGCTGCGCTCGAGCAGAAAGAGTTCGCCCGGCTGCAGAACGCCGGAAAGAGCGACCTCGATGTCACCGCCATCGCTCAAGCGCCAGCCGGCGAGGTCGATCGGTTCGGGGCCAGGGTTCCACAACTCGATCCACTCGTCCGAGGCTGAGGCGCGGGTTCCCGACCAGGCGATCTCGTTGATGCGCACGGCGCCTTCGGCGACGGACGTCGGAAGGGGAGCCAGGGTTGGGGTGGCGGTTTCGGTGGGGGTCGGGGGGACACAGCCCAGCGCATTGGCCTGTCGCGGGGTGCCCTGGATCGGCGCGCCGCCCGCGTCGATCCCGTTGCCGCCGCAGCCCGGATAGGTGCCCCAGAGATCCTCCGGACCGAGGCGCTGCATCGAGGCGTGCGTGGCGCGGTCGCCGGCCGGCCAGGTGCCGCCGGCGGTGTTGGCCGAGTCAACCGTTGCGCCGGAGGGGTCAAGCAGTTCGAGGGCTTCCCCCTCATTGCGCAGTGAGCCGGTGTAGGTCAGGTCGGCGGGGATGTCGGAAACGGCGGCGTCGTCCGTTCGCTCCAGCAGGTAGTACTCGCCCGGCCCCAATGTGCCGGTCAGAGAGCGGTTGATGTCGCCGCCATCGGTCAGGCGCCAGCCGGCGAGGTCAACCGGCTCCGTGCCGGGATTTAAGAGCTCGATCCACTCGTCCGACGACGAGGCCAGTGTGCCGGCCCAGGCAATCTCGTTGATCCGGACGGCGCCAATCGAGAAATCGCGCATGGCCATCAGGTGGAGAGTCGGGCTTGGGGTCAGGCTCGCCGTCGGTGAGCAGGTGGGCGTGAGGGTCCCGGTCGGGGTTGGGCTCGCCGTCGGCGAGCAGGTGGGCAGGAAGGTCTCGGTCGGAGTTGGGCTCGCCGTCGGTGAGGAGGCGGGCGTGAGGGTCTTGGTCGGCGCTGGGGTCTGGAACCCGGTTGGAGTGTCGGTGAGGGTCAGCGTGCTCGGGATAGCCGCATCTGTGGGGGTTGCTGAGGGCGAGGGCTGCGCGGGCGGCGTGTCGGACGGCATTGCCTCGGATGAGGCGGTTGGGCTTGCCGGCTGGCTCTCAGCGTCCACTGGAGCTGGCGGGGCGGACTCGATTGGCTGGCCGGGGGCGGGAGCGATCGGTTCATCGCTCGGCGGGGGCAACTGACGGATATCCGGCGTCAGCGCGACGGTGGGCACGATCTCGGGGGCCGGTGCGGTGAGCAGGGGTGTCTCGGCCTGCGGTGAGGAGGTCGGCAGGGCGCCCTCGGGCGTGGGTTCAGCTTCCGTTGCGGCGATGGGTTCGTCCGCCGGGTACAAGGGCGTCACAATCGATTCGGACAGTGGAGCCGTCGCCGGAGGTGGCAAATCCGGGGTGCTGTCCAGCGAGGGCGCAAGCGCCGGTCCGGTCGAGCGGATCACGTCGGGAGCAGGAATCGGACTGACTTCGCCCGGGGTTGGTTCCGCGGCAGAGGCGGCTGGCAACAAGCACAGCAAGATCAAGAAGGTTGCCGCGAGCAGGATGAGTGCGGAAGTGCGAAAGCTGCGGGCCATGTGCGCCCCCTGGTGAGCCATGCCGTCGGTCAGGTGATGATCGCGTGGCGCTGCGCCTCAGCACTGCCGGGCGGGGATACGTCTCGGATCGAAAGTCCTCCGGCCAGTGGGCGCGCCCCGTCTTGGCCAGACCCGCCAGGGAGAATCTCCCGGCGCCAGGCACGGAGTGGCTGCAGACAATGGACAGGAAGGAGAAACACACCCGCGGCAGTTGCCGACGCGGGGATCAAGCCGACGGCCCCCATGCATCCCCCCTGGCCGCCAATCGTCAGGGTAGGCACCCTGACCTGTGCCTACTCTAGCATGCGGCAGGACGGCGAGTCAATCACCTGCGGGCGATCCGGGGGTTGGGGCACTATGCGCCCGCCATCTACAATGGAAGGGGGTCTGCTGACAAGCAACTTGATGGCTCAACTGTTGTCTCAGCGCCCTGTGCGACAGCGGCTGTGGACCCCCGTGCCCCTTTCGGGCATCCCCCTCGCGGGGGAGGGTGTGGGGGGAAGTTCACGCAGCCCTGGCAGCAGCGTGAGGGATCCTGGGCGCTTGGTGCTGCATCGCTTCGGGCTCGTCCACCGCCGGTGCAGGAGCAACCAAGCGTCGCGGCCAGTTGCCCGGCCTGGCGAATGGGGAAGGACTTTGCGGAACGGATCAAGCGCCAGAGTTGTGGGCGGCAGATGCCGGGCGGCCGAGGGGAGTGGCCCGGGCGGGCAAGGACTCATCCGGGATTAACGATGGCCTGCTATAACCGGTGGCCATGATCGCGCACTGGAAAGAGACTTGGCGCAAGCAGCGGCGAATGCGCTCGGCGGAAGATCTGTGGCTCTGGCGCGAGCAGGCGGCGATGCTCGCCGCCGCATTCAGCCGCGCCTTGCGGCAAGCCGGCCCCGATGCGCCCTCGGATGTCATGCTCAACCGGCTGGACTGGGGGCTGGAGCACCTGCGGCGGCTGTCGACGGCCGTGCGCCGCCCGCTGGTGCGGCATGACCGACCGCTCGCCGACCAACTGGAAGCCTGCCTGACGCAAGCCTACCGGCTGCGCAACCACACGCTGAGTTACCTGATCCGCTGGGAGAGCTACCGGGAGGCCGAGCACGACGCCGGCGGTGGCGACTTCGCCGCCCGGCGCCGTGCCCACGATCTTCGACGCGAACGCGACGAGGCGCTTCTCCCAGCGTTGCGGGACCTGCGTCAGCTGAACGCCACCCTGGAGAAGCTCGGTCCACAGCTGCACCGCGTCGCCAGCGAGTGGGCCGTTCCCCAGGCGCCCCCTTCCTTCGCCGCCTGACCGCCCTGCGGACGCCGGTGTGTTACACTCCGCAAAGGCGGCCCGGGAAGCTCACCCACAGCCGCAGCGGAGGAGGCCCATGGCGAGTGGCTACCTGGAAAGCCTGCTGGGACAGAGCGAGCGCGTGCTGCTGATCGCCCGACAGAACTGGACCATCCTGTTGCGGTCGATTGTGCTCGAGGTCGTGATCATCCTGATCCTGATAGTGGGAACCACGATCGCCGGCGCCTTCTTTGCCCCGCTCTTCCTGGCCTACCTGTTGATCCTGATCCCGCTGGTGCTGCTGATCCTGGACGTGCTGCGCTGGTGGAATCTGCAGTACGTTGTCAGCACCCGGCGCGTGATCCAGGTCTCGGGGGTGTTCAACAAGTCCACGATCGACTCGTCGTTGGAGAAGGTCAACGACGTCAAGATGGAGCAGTCCTTCTTCGGGCGGATGATGGACTACGGCGACATCGAGATCCTGACGGCGAGCGAGCTGGGCGTGAACCGTTTCCGCCGGATCAGTCACCCGATCGCTTTCAAGACCGCCATGCTCAACGCCAAAGAACAGATGGGCGCCAACAACGACTGAACTCCTGCGGAAGGCAGTATCGCTTTGCGGATGAACCCACAAGGCTCGGGCATCGTCCGGGCCTTGTGGGTCCGACAGCGCCTGTGCTGCGGGCTACAGTCCCTCTTCGACCAACAGCCGTTCGATCTCCTGCTGGGTCAGCGGATGATAACCACGCCTGGCTCGCTCGTACAGTGCTCGAGCCTTGCTGCGCGTCCAGGGCGCCTGTGCAACGGCGCGGAACAGCCGCATCAGGCTCAAGCGTGACCCGGAAGCAAGCAACAGCGCCTCTGCGCGCGGCCAGACGGCGCGGTAGCCGCTGCGAATCGCCAGGCTGTAGAACAGCGACTGGGTAACGAAGCGCTGGCAGTGCGGCATGTCGAGCACCCGGTCGAGTTGACGGCAGGCGGCGGGCGGGAGTGTCTCCGGCATCTGCTGCAGGAAGAGCACGATCTGGTCCGGTGACCAGCCAGCGAGCTGAGCCTGCGTCAGACGTCCGTCGGCGATGAACGCGGCGGCAGCGACCTCGACCGCTTCGAAGGCGCGTGAGCGGAAGACCGGCCCGTCGGCCGGGTAGCCCGGCTGGTAGATCCACTCCTCGATCGCCACGCGGTCGAAAGCCTGCGGAAGATTATGGCGGAGATAGTCGAGGAACTGCTCCGTGGTGAGGGAGCGGAAAGCGTGATCCAGGATGTACCCGTGGATGAAGGCGTCAAAGGTCTCACGTCCGACCGATTGCTCGATCAGCATCAGTAGAAACAGCCCCTTGTAGTAGGGGACGCGCGAGAACGTCTCTTCTGGGTCCACGCCTTGCATCGGGAACTTGAGTTGGGTGTACTGCGGCGTGGGCCGGAAGCGTTCGTAATCCTCGAAGAGCAAGTTGCGGTCGCGCACCGCCGCCAGCTCGACGTACTCGCGCCCGTACAGTCGCTCGCAGATGCGGAACTCGGCGTAGGTCGTCCACCCCTCGTTCAGCCAGAAATCCTCCCAGGAGGCGTTGGTCACCAGGTTGCCGGTCCAGGAATGAGCAAGCTCGTGGGCGACCAGGCTGGTATCGGCCCGGTCGCCGGTGAGGAAGATGGCGTTGGCGAAGGTCAGGCGCGGGTTCTCCATCCCGCCGTACGGGAACGATCGCGGCAGCATCAGCAGATCATAGCGGTCCCACAGGTACGGTCCGTACAAGCCCTCGGCGATCTGCAGCATCTGCTCGGTCTCGGCGAACTCCCAGGCGGCGGCTTCAATAAGGGGCGGCTCGGCGTAGATCCGGCAGCGCGCACTGATGTCGCGCCAGGTCAGGTCGCCGACGGCCAGTCCGAACAGATAGGACGGGATCGGCTGGGGCATGTGGAAGCTGAACACCCCCAAATCGCCTTGCGTGCTCTGACCCTCGGGGGCGGCTGCCATCAGCCCAACCAGTGGTTTCGGCACGTGCAGCCGGGCGCGGTAGGTGAAGCGCACCGCCGGTGTGTCCTGGCAGGGGAACAGGCTGCGGGCGTGAATCGCCTGGCACTGGCTGTACATGAACGGATGGCGCCCGCCGGCGGTCTGTGAGGCGTCCATCCACTGCAGCGCCCGGGCCGTCGGCGGAAGCTGGAAGTCGATCTCGAACTCGGCTGTGCCTGGCGGGAACTGCAGCGCCAGCCGTTGTCCTAGGATGGGGTCCGCCTCGCCCAACGACCAGGGCACCGGCGTCTCTCCCGTCTGCGCGCGCCGGATCTGGATGGCATGCGTATCCAGGAAGAGCCGGCCGTCACTGGGGCGGTCGAGGGAGTAGCGGGCGCGGCCGTGGGTCGTGCGGTTGCGGAAGTCGAAGGTGAAATCGAACTCGATATGGCGGATGGAGGGCTGGGCAGGGTCGCGGTAGGAATGCGGATCCGACGCGGTCATTGGCATCCTCCTGGGACTTCAGGCCGAGTGGGCACGGAGGGATTCTCCCCCGGAGAAGGCGGAAAGCAAATCGCGCCGGGCCGACAGCCCGCGTTCTGGCGAGCAGGGGGAGCGCGAGGAAGCCGCGGTTTCGCCACACATGCCTTCGCGGCTATCATGGGTCTACCTCGCCAACCATCGCCGTCCGCCCCGGGCGCGGGAGATGATCCATGACCACAACCCACATCCAGCACCTCGCCGTAGTCACCCTCGACGAAGCCGGGACCATCTTCGACGATGCGGAGCTGGTCGTTGTGGACGGCCGCATCACACATCTGGGCAAGGCCCCGCGGGAACTTGCCGCCGACGAGGTAATAGACGGGCGCGGACGCGTGGCGATGCCCGGCCTGGTCAACAGTCACTGTCACAGCCCGATGACCTTCGAGCGCGGCTGGGCGGAGGATCTGCCCTTTGATCGCTGGTTGAACGAGAAGATCTGGGTGGGCGAGAGCGCGCTCACCCCGGACGACGTGTACTGGGGAGCGGCGCTCGCCGCCTGCGAGATGATTCGCTCCGGGACCGTCGCCTACAACGACAAGTACTTCCACATGGATCGCGTAGCCGAAGTGGTTCGAGAAAGCGGCATGAAGGCGGCGCTTACCTGGACCGTGTTCGGCATCGGCGATCAGGCGGAGGTGGGCCGGAATCTGGAAGGGACGCTCGACTGGATTCGAGAAGCGCATGGGTCCGCCAATGGACGCATCCGCACCTATCTCGGCCCGCACTCGCCGTACATCTGCCCACCGGAATTCCTGGAGAAGGTTGTGCGCTGCGCGCATGACCTGGGGCAGGGAATCCATCTGCACCTGGCGGAGTCGGAGGAGCAGGTTCGGCAGTCGCTCGAGCGGCACGGGTTGCGGCCGGTGCAGCACGTCGATCGGTTGGGTGTGTTCGATGCGCCTGGGGGGTGTGTGGCGGCGCACTGCCTGGCGATCGACGAGAAGGACACCGATGTCCTGGTGGAGAAAGGCGTGCACGTGCCGCACTGTCCGATCACCTACATGAAGCTTGCCATGCCGTTCCCTGCATTGCGCGACCGGTTGGCCGCCGGGGTGAAGGTGTGCCTGGGGACGGATGGCCCCGCCTCGAACAGCGACCTGGACATGTTCGCCACCGTCCGGCAGACGGCGCTCATGCACAAGTACCAGGCGCTCGACCCCGCACAGATCCCGGGCGATCTGGCCCTGCGGCTGGCGACGCAGGCCAGCGCGCAAGCGCTGGGCTTCTCTGAGATGGGTGTGCTGAGGGTGGGCGCGCCGGCGGATCTGATTCTGGTGAATCTTGATGCACCGCACATGCGCCCGCTGCACAGCCTGGTCGCCAACCTGGTGCACTCCGCCAAGGGATCAGACGTCACGGATGTGATGGTCGACGGCCACTGGCTGATGCGCCACCGGGAACTGCAGACGCTGGATGAGGCGCGCATCCTGTACGAGGCCGAGCGGCATGCGCAGGCGATGGTGCGGCGCGGCATGCAGCAGGTGCGGGAGTACAAGGCCTGAGAACGATAGATGGCTGGCCAGTCGGTCGGTTGCGTTCGAATCGAGCGGGCCGTTCCATTGTGGAACGGCCCGTCAACCTCGCTGGCGAGATGCCTCGGCCAAGGGCTAGCGCTTGGCGGTGAGGGCCCCGATGGCCTGCATCAGCGTACCGGCGATCAATGCGCCCGACTCAGCGCGGTGTGACGCCGGCTGCTTCTGCTCGCCGGCGGTCAGGGACTGGAGCAGACCGGCAACCAGCTGCTGCCCCTGCGGTGGGCTGAGGAAGGTGGGCTGAGGAAGTCGAGGCTGGCGGACACAAGATCGTCGGATCCGGCCCGCTTGCGGGAAGCACCCTGCGCCAGCGATCCGACAACTCCGGCCAGCACATCATCCAGTCCGGTGTCGCTGCCGGCCGGTTTGCCGCCGCCGAGCAGCAC
>Ga0105100_10000908_pt1 | contig 17401 bp, 10 predicted proteins | sample PPLLak12cMay2015_2_FD_87033 | JGI IMG/M metagenome (GOLD analysis project Ga0105100, IMG submission 87033) | Freshwater sediment microbial communities from Prairie Pothole Lake near Jamestown, North Dakota, USA - PPLs Lake P8 Core (1) Depth... | ecosystem: Environmental > Aquatic > Freshwater >...
CCAACAACCACTCCGATTTCCCTTGGCCTTTCCAGCGGCCTGGTCCTACAATCAGGATGTACATTCGCAGGCTGCTGCGCCTGTGGATGGCGACGTCCGGTCTTGCACTGCGGCAAGGGTCGCTCGCGGGAATGGACTCGGTGTCGTCTCATTGCGAGCAAGAGGGATCGTCAAGGTCGACAGGGAGGATCAAGGACATGTCAGACGGACAACAGGTTCCGACTGTCGTACTTCTCCGCGGCATTGTCTCGTTTGCCGTGGTTCTGATCGTCCTCGGCGTCATCATGTTCATCCCCGCCGGTGATATCCGGTGGACGAAGGGCTGGCTCTTTCTTTTGACCTTTCTCGCCTTCACGATCGGAGGTGTTGTCTACCTGTGGCGCACCAACCCCGAGGTCTTCGTTGCCCGGAACAAGATCCACGCGGGCACGAAGACCTGGGACAGACTCTTGATGGCATGCCAGTTGCTCTCGCTGCTGGCGATCTTCCCGGTAGCAGCGTTTGACGCCGGCCGGTTCCACGGGTCGAGCGTCCCGCGCTCGCTGACCGTCGTCGGCTATGTTCTGCTGTCCGTCGGGTTCTTCATTGCCGTCCGGGCGGAAAGCGTCAACAAGTTTGCCGAGCCAAGCGTCCGCATCCAGATCGAGCGGGGCCATAAGGTCGTCGACACCGGTCCCTATGCCATCGTGCGCCATCCGATGTACGTGTCCGTGTTTTTCCTATGCGCCGGGGCGCCCCTGGCCCTCGGCTCGTACTGGGCCTTCATCTCCGCGCCCATCGCGATTACAGTCCTCGTCGTGCGGACAGTCTTGGAGGACAGGACACTTCAGAGCGAACTAACGGGCTATAAGGAGTACACAAGTCGGGTTCGCCACCGCCTGATCCCCGGCATCTGGTAGACCGAGGGAGAATGGGAACCATTCGCGAGAATGGACCTGACGATGTTCGTTCCAGGCAAGAAAAGTCGTGAAGGTCGACAGAGAGGGACAGGAACATGTCGGACAAACAACGGGTTCCAACGACGGTGTTTCTTCGCGGCATTCGTAAGCTTGCGACGTTCCTGGTCGTCGTCGGCGTCATCATGTTCCTGCCCGCCGGCGACATCCGGTGGGCCAAAGGCTGGCTCTTTCTTGGGGTCTTTCTCGCACTGACGGTCTTGGCCATCGTCTACCTGTGGCGTGTCAACCCCGATATCTTCGTCGCCCGAAGCAGGGTGACGCGTGAAGGCAGCAAACGCTGGGACAAGGTCCTGGTCACGCTGCTGATGCTCTCCTTCATGGTGCTCTTTCCATTAGCCGCGCTCGACTCCGCCCGATTCCATTGGTCGAGCGTTCCGGCCTGGCTGACAGTCCTCGGCTACATCCTGTTGTGCGCCGGCTTCCTGATTTCCGTCTGGGGCGAGGCGGTCAACAAGTTCGCCGAGCCGACCGTGCGTATCCAGACCGACCGGGGCCACAGAGTGATCGACACCGGCCCCTACGCCATCATTCGCCATCCGCTCTACTTCGGTTCCCTCCTCATGTTCGCCGGCATTCCTCTGACCCTGGGCTCCTACTGGGCCTTCATCCCCGCCGCAGCCGCGACCATCGTGCTCATCGTGCGAACCATCCTGGAGGACCGAACGCTCCAAAAGGAGTTGCCAGGCTACAAGGAGTACACCAGTCGGGTTCCCCGGCGCCTCATCCCCGGCCTCTGGTAGACCGAGGGAAGATACAAGTTGAGCCTCGGTGGTCAGGCAACTGCCCTGGTTTCCCTTGCCTTTCCGCCGCCGTGCCCGTAGAGTAGCAGTGATGGCGAGGACCTGTTACGCCCTTCGGAACGGAGTCCAGATCGTCGGTGTGCTTGTGAGACGGGGCTGACCCCGCGAAGTTGCCGTGGATCGTCGATGTTAGCATCTCATGCGACAGGAAGAACACGGGAGCTGTCCCTCGCTGATCGGCTCTGAGAGAGGGGCGACAACCCTCCACGCCACGGTTGGTTCGAGCAGCATGTTGAAGTATCCCATAGTAATGGCCCTTCTGGCGGCTGCCTTGTTCGGGGCCGCGACACCTGCCAGCAAGTGGCTGCTGGCAGACCTCACCCCGTTTCAGCTTGCGGGTCTGCTGTACATGGGAGGCGCGATGGGCAGTGTCGCGGCGGCCTTGCGCGAGGGTGGTCTTCGGTTGCCTTCACGCGCGGACCGCAGCAACCGCGTTCGCCTGTGCGCGGCCGTCGTGGTTGGCGGTGTCCTCGGACCGATTCTGCTTCTTTCCGGACTCCACCTGGCGTCTGCGGCGTCCGTCTCGCTCTGGTTGAACCTCGAGCTCGCGGCGACCGCCGCACTGGGTACCGTCTTCTTCCGCGATCGTCTGGGCCCTGGCGGCTGGCTGGGTGTCGTGATATCTCTGACCGCCTCCATTCTCCTGTCCTCGGCTGCGGGTTCTGCGGGACTGGCTGCCGGCAGCCTCGTCCTGCTCGCGTGTGTTTGCTGGGGCCTTGACAACCATCTGACCGCCCTCATCGACACCATGACCCCGAGCCAAATCGCATTCTGGAAAGGCATCATGGCCGGCGGCGCCAATCTCGGTGTTGGACTGTCCCTCGCTCCGCTGAATGTGGGCTTGCCCATTCTCTTGGCCGCTCTGCTTGTCGGCGCGTGCTCGTATGGCGCCAGCATCGTGCTGTACGTCGCCGCCGCTCAACGGCTTGGCGCCACGCGGGCCCAGGTCGTTTTCTCCAGCGCGCCTTTCATCGGGATCGCTCTTTCGGCGGCCGTTCTCGGCGAGACGCTGTCCATGGCTCATCTCTTGTCTGCTGCTCTGTTCGTGGCCGCGATATCGCTTCTTCTGATGGAGCGCCACACTCACGTTCACGTGCATGAAGCACTTGGCCACGAACACGTCCATAGCCATGATGACGGTCACCACGACCATGAACATACTGGCTTGGCTGCTAAGTCCTGCCATGCTCATCCGCACGAACACGAACACGTCGTTCACGCGCACACGCACTGGCCGGATTTGTTCCATCGCCACAAGCACGGCCCAACACCTGAATAGTTGAACGAAAGGGCCGTGAGGGGAGCCGTTTTCTATAATCTATTCCAAACTCGGTGGGTTTCGGGGGAACTGGGGGCCTGCGGCGTCTGTGCCCGGTTCTCCTATTCGAGCCGTGCGATCCGGCGTGGGAAGTTAACTGCTCGATATGGCGGGGAGCTTGCCTGGGGGCGGCGGATGTCGTAGAATATCCGTTGGATCGTCCGTTGCAGTCAGGAGTGTCCTATGACCATCAAACAGAAGGTATGTGAAGTGATATCGCGGATGCCGGAGGAATCGACCTTCGAAGATATCCTGTACCATCTCTATGTTCTCGAGTGCATTGACCGAGGCGAGCGGGATATCGAGGACGGCAAGACACTGAGCCATGACGAGGTGGAGCGCAGACTGGCGAAATGGCTGAGTTGATCTGGACAATCAAGGCCATCGAGCAGGTGGAGCAGATCGGCTCGTTCATCGAGAAGGACTCTCCTTTCCAGGCTCGTCGCGTTATCCAACTCATCGTCAAGGAAACGCGCAAACTCAGAGAGCACCCAAGAATCGGCAAGATGATCCCGGAGGTGCAGGAAGACCAGTACCGCGAGATCAGAGTCTTCAGCTATCGCATTCTGTACAAGATTCTGGACGAAAACAGGATTGCCATTGTCGGGGTCATCCATGGGCAGCGGCTGTTCGATCCGCAATGGCTGCAATGAGAGGGAGAGGAACGGAATCGGGTCTGTAATTGGTGGCTATTCGCCCAGAGGTTGTCTGGAGACTCTGTGCCGCGGTCATCAAATGGCCGGCCGGCGCTTCGGGCTAAGTCCGAATTAGGCACTCTGGTCCTGGCTCTTTCATTTGCGGAGGCGGTAGGCTTCGTGGACGGTGTCGCACGTGCGCATGAGCCACAACCAGGGCTGCATCTCGGCCGAGCCGCAGCAGAGGGCCACGAGTTCCTCTGGGTCCTTGTCCGCAAACTCGTGCTCCAGGTCGTGCACGAGGTCGGGACCGTCCTCGAACTTCATCCGGTACAGCTTGACCACCGCCGTAACGACACACCGCGTCCGACCGTCCAGCGAGTGGAACATCGCGCGAATCCGCTCGCGTTGGTCCATCGCCTCGTCCACGGCCTTGTCGGCTTCCCCGAACGCTCGGAGAATGTCCCTCAGGACGGCCGCAACGACCTGCGGCGGATGGACGCGCAGCACCTCGTACACGCGGGTCACGTGCTCGGTGAGCATATCGCTCAAGCCTGCACCGTCCATGTGGGGTGTCGGATAAGCCTGCCGACGCTCCTCGACGAAGTCCTCGATGGCGGTCGCCACCGCCGACGGACTCTTGTCCGGCTGTTCCACCAGGTTCAAGAGCAGGCGAAACTCCGCTTCCTCGAACGCTTGATTCCGCCGCAGCGCCGGCTGTGCCAGATCCTTCAGGACAGCGGCGTACCGGTGCTTCCACCGCCCCTTGCCATGTGCCGTCTCCATCGTCGTCTCTCCCCAAAACAGATATGCTGAAGCTGCATCGGTCCTATCGGATCCCGCCCGCGCGTTGCCGTCACGGGACTTCAGGGCATTTTAGCACTCGGCTTGCATAATCCATTTCGGCCTATCGTCTATGATACCGTCGATTCTCCCGCCGCCAAGCGTTTTCCGGGCAAGGCAATCGCGAAGTCACCCTACGCACTGGGTGGCATCGTCAAGCGCAGCTTGGCGATGGCGGCTTTCCCTTGCGTACAACCATCGCCAAGGCCTGCGGCCTTGACGATGCCACCCGGCACAGTGCTCTGAAATCTGCGCGGACACACTCGCCTGAGCCTATCCAGTTTGCCCACAGGCGACAGATGTTGTAGAATGTCTGTTGGATCGGTCGTTGTCGTCGGGGTATCCGATGAACGCCTTTTGGGAGGGGTGGGTAATGCCAAAATTCACGAGCATCGTCGACGTTCTGGATTTCGCGATTGCCAGGGAGACTGAAGCGCGGCACTTCTATGCGGACTTGGCTCAATTGGCGACACGGCTCGACGTGCGGGAAATCATCCGGCGGCTTTCGAGGGATGAGCTTCAGCACAGCATCCACCTGCAGGCCATCAAAGCCGGCGAAGTCGCGTTCGCGAGCGACGAGGACGTCGGCAGCCTCGACATCGAAGAGACCCTGGCGGAAGTCGAGCCGCGCCCCGATATGAGCTACGCCGAGCTGCTGGTCGTCGCGATGAAGAAGGAGAAGGCCGCATTCAGGCTGTACACGAATCTAGCGTCGATCGCCAAGAATGACGCGATACGCGATCTGCTTACGAGACTCGCGATGGAGGAAGCCGAGCACAAACTTCGCCTCGAAATCGAGTACGACTGGGCCACGTTCTAACGCCCGATGCAATGAACGCATCGGTGGTGCCCGTCTGCGCTCGCGGCCGAGACACGACCTGCCAGAATGGCACTCCATCATGGTGAGTGAACGAGCATAAAGCCATTTTTGGTAAAGGTTTACGGTTTTTGCTGGCCTGGGCACGCGGTTTGCACATCTATCGTATACACTAGGATTTCGAAACGAATCCGACGAACGGGGATCCGATATGAAATTCGATAAATTCACATTGAAAGCTCAGGAGGCGTTGGCGACGGCGCAGCAGACCGCGATGGCCAAGTCGCATATGGTTCTATCACCGCTGCATTTGCTTAGCGCGCTGCTGAGCGACGAGGGCGGCGTGAGCGAGATGATTCTCAAGAAGATCGGCGCCAATGTTGGTCGTATCCGAGAGATGGCGGAAGATGAGTTGAACCGGATGCCGCAGGGCACCAGCACCGGGCAACTCATGCCCGATCCGGCGTTCAACCAGGTCGTGCTCGATGCGCAGAACCGCGCCGACAAGATGGGCGACGAATACCTCAGCGCCGAGCATTTGTTCCTCTCGCTGGCCGCCAACAAGAGCGACGCGCAGGAGATTCTCAGTCTCAACTCGGTCACACCGGAGAAGATCCAGAATGCGCTGAAGGACATTCGCGGCGGCGCCAAGATCACCGACCAGAACCCGGAGGAAAAGTACAAGGCGCTCGAGCGGTATGGCATCGACCTGCTGGAGATGGCTCGCAAAGGCAAGCTCGATCCGGTGATCGGACGCGACGAGGAAATTCGCCGCTGCATGCAGGTGCTCAACCGGCGGACGAAGAACAACCCGGTGCTCATCGGCGAGCCGGGCGTCGGCAAGACGGCCATCGTCGAAGGCCTGGCTCAGCGGATCGTCGCCGGCGACGTGCCGGCCAGCTTGAAGAACCGGCGGGTCATCGGTCTCGACATGGGGGCGCTGGTGGCGGGAACGAAATTCCGGGGCGAGTTCGAGGACCGGTTCAAAGCCGTGCTCAAGGAGGTCATCGCCGCCGAGGGGCAGATCATCCTGTTCATCGACGAGCTGCATACCGTCGTGGGGGCCGGCGCCGCCGAGGGCGCGGTCGACGCGGGTAACCTGCTCAAGCCGTCGCTGGCCCGAGGCGAGCTGCGCTGCATCGGCGCGACGACCATCGACGAGTACCGAAAGCGCATCGAGAAAGATGCGGCCTTGGAGCGTCGGTTCCAGCCGATTCTGGTCGATCCGCCGAGCGTCGAGGCGACCATCGCGATTCTCCGCGGGCTGAAGGACCGCTACGAGACCCATCACGGCGTACGCATCACCGATGCGGCGCTCGTGGCCGCCGCGACCTTGTCCAACCGCTACATCACCGGCCGCTGGCTGCCGGACAAGGCCATCGACTTGATCGATGAGGCGGCCTCCAAGCTGCGCATCGAGAACGACTCACTGCCCTCCGAGCTGGACGGCATCCGCCGCAAGATCATGCAGCTCCAGATCGAGCGCGAAGCGCTCAAGAAAGAGACCGACCCGGCGAGCAAGGACCGCTTGAAGAATGTCGAGAAGCAATTAGCCGATTTGCAGGAACGAGACCGCGAGTTGACCGCCCAGTGGGAGCTTGAGAAAGGCGGGATCGACCAGATCAAAGAGCTTAAGCGGCAGATCGAAGAATCGCAGATGCAGTTCGACGACGCGCAGCGCCGTGGCGATCTGGAACGGGCCGCACGACTCAAGTACGAGACCATCGCCAATCTGCGGAAAGAGCTGGAGTCGAGGGAGCAGCAGATCGCCAAGGTGGAGACGCGCCACAAGCTGCTTCAGGACGAGGTGACGGAGGAGCACGTCGCGCAGGTCGTCGCGAAGTGGACCGGCATCCCGGTCTCGCGACTGCTCTCCGGCGAGCGCGAACGGCTCCTGAAAATGGAGGAGCAGATCCGCAAGCGCGTGGTCGATCAGAACGAGGCGGTGACGGCGCTGTGCAACGCGGTGCGTCGCAGCCGTGCGGGCCTGTCCGATCCGAACCGGCCCATCGGGACCTTCCTGTTCCTCGGGCCCACCGGTGTCGGCAAGACCGAGCTGGCCAAGGCGCTGGCGGACTACCTGTTCAACGACCCGAACGCGCTGATTCGCATCGATATGAGCGAGTTCATGGAGTCGCACTCCGTGGCGCGGCTCATCGGCGCCCCGCCGGGATACGTCGGCTACGAAGAGGGCGGCCGGCTCACGGAGTCGGTCCGCCGAAAGCCCTATTCCGTCATCCTGCTCGATGAGGTCGAGAAGGCCCACCCGGACGTCTTCAACGTCCTGTTGCAGGTCTTCGACGACGGCCGGCTCACCGACGGCAAGGGTCGGACGGTGGACTTCAAGAACACGGTCATCATTATGACCAGCAACATCGCCAGCCAGCAGATTCAGAAGCTGACGGAAGAGCAGGGCGCCGACTGGGAAATCGAGGCCCACGTCAAGGATGTGCTCAAGCAGGTCTTCAAGCCGGAGTTCCTCAACCGCATCGACGAGACAATCGTCTTCCACATGCTCACGCGCGACAACCTGAAGAAGATCGTCGATATCCAACTTGGCTATCTTGCCGACCGGCTCAAAGAGCGCAAGATCACTCTCGAGTTCACGGACAAGGCGCGGGAGATGGTCATGGAGCAAGGCTATGACCCCGCATACGGCGCCCGACCGCTCAAGAGAACGATCCAGCAGCAGATCGAGAACCCGTTCGCGTTGGAGCTCTTGGCCGGCAAGTTCGCCGACGGCGACATCGTCCGGGTGGACGCGGACGCCCACGGCTTCGTCTTCGAAAAAACCGGCAAGGCATGATGCATCTTGTTTGACACGGATGGACACGGATTCTTGAAGGGTGAAGAAGATAACGCTCGCTGCTCTTAACACCTTCGACGAGATCGGGTATTCTCTGTATTGGATCAGGGTGTTCAGAGATAGGAGCTGGTTGTGAATCGACGCGAATTCATCATGTCAGCGAGCTTCGCGGCGGCGATGTCGAGACTCGGCGGTCTGGCATGGGCGGGGGGACAAGCCGGGGACAAGCCCAATGTTGTGTTCATTCTGACGGACGATCTGGGGCGAGGGCAGGTGGGGTGTTATGGCAACGGGTTCTATCAGACGCCGAACATCGCCCGACTGGCGGCGGAAGGGATGAGGTTCACAGATGGCTATGCGGCTTGTCCGGTGTGCTCGCCGACGCGGGCGAGCCTCATGACCGGCAAGTATCCGGCCCGGCTTCACATCACCGACTTCATTGCCGGCGGCGACTTCCCCCACGAGAGACTCAGACAGCCCAACTGGCAGAAGTTCCTGCCGCTGGAGGAATTCACGGTCGCGGAACTCTTCAAAAAATGCGGCTATGTCACCGCCAGTTTCGGCAAGTGGCACCTGAGCACCGCCAAGCTGCCGCCGGCCAGCGCACCGTACGATCCCGACAAGCAGGGCTTCGACGAGACATTCATCTGCGAGAAGCCGCCATCGAAGCAGGACCCCCAGAGCGATGCCCATCATGTCGAGGAGATCACTGAGAGATCGCTGGCGTTTCTCGATAAGCACAAGGACGAGCCGTTCTTTCTGCTCATGGCTCATTGCAGCATCCATGCGCCGATCATGAGCAAGGCACGGCTGGTCGCGAAGCACAACGCCAGACCTGGTGCAGACCGGCCGGAGAATAACCCCGTTATTGCCGCCATGATGGAGGAGATGGACGGCAGCGTCGGCAGGGTGCTCCAGAAGCTGGATGAGCTCAAGCTTGTGGGCAATACCATCGTCATCTTCTTCTCCGATAACGGCGGGCTCGAAGCCGACGCGAAGCAGACCCCTCTGCGCAGCGGCAAGGCCAATCTCTATGAGGGCGGCATCCGTGTCCCACTGATCGTCCGCTGGCCCGGCGTCGTCAAACCCGAAAACACCTGCGGTGAACCGGTGATTAGCGCGGACTTCTTCGCGACATTTCGTGACATTCTCCAGGCGAGGGACGCGGGCAAGGGGCCGATTGACGGCGTGAGTCTCCTGCCGCTATGGACCCGGACCGGTTCCGTGAATCGTCCGGCGATTTACTGGCATTATCCTCACTATCACGGCAGTGGCCTGGGGCCCTGTGGGGCCGTGCGCGCGGGCGACTACAAGCTCATCGAATGGTTCGACGAGAGCATCCACGCCGACCGGCACCGCCTCGAACTCTATAACCTCAAGGACGATTCCGGCGAGCAGAACAACCTCGCCGCAAAGTCGTCGGCCAAGGCCGAACAGATGCGCCGCATGCTGGAATTGTGGAGGCGCGATGTCGGCGCGCAGACCATGTCCCCAAACCCCGATTACGACCCGAAGAAGGCGAAACGATCCAAAGAGGGGTGACAGGTCCAGGGATTAGAGACGCAAAATGTTGCGTCTCTACGGGGGGACATACGTCCGTACAGGTCGCGTCGTCATCCCGTGCTGATATTGACGCAGGGGGGCCATTTCGTTATAATAAGATACGTTTCACCCGCCGCGTGTGAGGGTGCTTCTGCATTGAGGCGTCTATGCGTATGTATTCGGAGGTAAGCGTGCGGTCCCTGCGACCACAGCCGATGAAATGCGCCTCGATCAGGATGATTTCCGCATTGTTTCTGCTTTGTGCGCTTGCTGGCCCGGTCTTCGCCCAGGGGAACGCTCCAACCCTCGTCATCAACGAGTTCATGGCCCAGAACACAAGTTCTATCCAGGACTCGCACGGCGACTACGACGACTGGCTTGAGTTGTTTAACTACGGCAACAGCGCCATCGATGTGGCCGGATACTGTCTCACCGACGACCTGACGAACGCGACCAAGTGGCAGATCCCGACGGGTGATTCCTCTCTCACGACTATTCCGGCCCATGGCTTCCTGTTGATCTGGGCCGACGACGAGGCCCGGCAGGGACCCCTTCATGCGGGCTTCAAGCTCAGCGCCGGCGGGGAATCCCTCGGCCTGTACGACGCCCAGGGCAACTTGCTGGACAGCGTGACATTCGACGTCCAGGAGCCGGATGTCTCGTCGGGGCGCTTGCCCGATGGGGCCGACCAGTGGCAGCAGTTCTCGACGCCGACGCCCGGCAAGTCGAACCAGGCGGCCGCGACGCGCGTCGTCATCTCCGAAATCATGTTTCATCCCCCTCATATCGCGCCGGCTCCAGAAGACAGGCGGCAGGAATGGATCGAGCTGTTCAACGCGGGCGGCACGTCAGTCAACCTGCGCGATTGGCGACTCAGCGACGGCGTGGAATACGTGTTCCCGGATGCGGTCCTGAAGCCCGGGGAGTACCTCGTCGTGGCGGCCGACACCGGCGTCTTCTCGACCGGGCATCCCGACGTCACGAATGTCGTGGGCGGCTGGACCGGCTGGCTGAGCAATTCGGGCGAGAGGATCACGCTCGTCGATGAAGTCGGCGGGGTGATGGACGAGATCCGGTATGCCGATGAGGGCGACTGGGCGGTGCGCGAGCTGGGACCGGTGGCGCAGAGTCACCGCGGGTGGGAATGGTCGGAGCAGACCGACGGTGGAGGCAGGTCGCTGGAGCTGATCAGCGCCGCCATGGCGAACGAGTCCGGCCAGAACTGGGCCGCCGGCCTGATGGATGAGGGGACGCCCGGAGCGGCCAACTCCGTCGCTGCGGACGACGTTGCCCCGCTGATTCTGAAGGTCCAGCACAGCCCGGTGATTCCAAAACCGATCGATCCTGTGACCATTGTGGCCAGGGTGGTCGATGAGTCCATCGCGACTGCGACGGTCCGGTTGCAGTATCGCCAGGACCGGTCCGTCTATGGCGGGACCGGTGTCTATCCGGAGACCGGAACCGATTTCATCGCCCTGACGATGTTCGATGATGGGACCAACGGTGATGACACGGCCGGCGACGGTCTCTACACGACCCGGGTTCCCCCGCAGCCGGACGGCACGATCGTCGAATTCTACGTTGAGGCTGTCGATGACGGGGGCAACGCGCGGACGTGGCCGGCGCCGAGTCTCGTGGACGACCAGTGGCGACAGGTGACGAACGCTTTGTACCGCGTGTATACGACAATTCATCCCGCCACTTACTGGCAGCCCGGCGGCCAGCCGTTGTACTACGTGATCATGACGGAAATGGAACGAGGCCGGCTGGCCTACATCGGCACGCACAGCGGCTCGGACGGCCCCGACACCACGATGAACGCCACGTTCATCAGCATCGACGGCGCCGGCGTCGAGCTGTGCTACGGCGCGGGGATCCGTAATCGCGGCCATGGCACGCGCAACGGGCCGCCCAACAACTATCACGTCAGCTTCCCGCGGGACCGGCTCTGGAAAGGGCTCAGCGCGATCAACTTCAACTGCCGCTATACGCACGCCCAGATCATCGGCAGCGCGCTCTTTCGTATGGCGGGCGTCGCCGCCGCAGAGACGGTCCCCGCCCAGTTGCGGATCAACGGCGCCAACCTGGCCTACCCGGGCAGCCCCATGTTCGGGGTCTACGCGCGCTTCGACGCGTTCGATGACGGCTTTGCCGCCAAGCACGTCCCCGGCGATCCCGACGGCAACCTTTATACATGCTTTCGTGTGGGCACGAATGAGGCGGATCTGCGGTACGAAGGCACCGACCCCGACCGATATCGCAACCGTTATTTCAAGGCCAACCATGCGGGCCAGGACGATTGGTCGGACCTGATTCACCTGGTGGACGTGCTCAACAACGCGCCCGACGCCACGTATGAGCAGGAGGTCGATCAGGTCGTCAACATCTCGCAATGGCTGCACTATATCGCGCTGGACGCGCTGCTCATGAACTATGAGACGGGCCTGCGCATGGGGATCGGGGACGACTATTTCATGTACCGCGGTGCCACAGATCCTCGGTTCGTGTTGGTTCCGCACGACCTCGATACGATCCTGGACCAGGGGAACACGCACGGCGCCGTCGATCAGAGCATCTTCACGATTGTCACCGGCGTGCCCAACTCCAGTTGGAACGGCGTAGAAGGATTGAGACGGTTCTTCAGTCGGCCTGAAATCATCCGCCGCTACTACCAGGCCGTGCTTGATGTCACCGGCGGGCTTTTGCGGCCGGAGAAGCTCGACCCGCTGCTCGATCAGGTCATCGGCAAATTCACGCCGGCCGATCGCATCACGGCCATGAAGCAGTTCGCCCAGCGACGAAGGGACGCGGCGCTCGCCCAGGTGCCGCAGACGATCACCGTCACGAACGCTCCTGCCCAACAGGACGGCTATGCCCACGCCAGGGCCAACGCCATTTCGCTAACAGGCAGAGCCCACGCGGTCCACACGCGACGTGTGACCGTCAATGGCCGGCCGGCGGTCTGGACGCCTCTGGACGCCACCTGGTCCGCCGACAACGTCGGTATCCTGCCCGGCATCAACCGCATCGTCATTCAGGCCTTCGATGCCAACGATGGCGAGATCGATCGGTCCAGTATCGATGTCTGGTGCGAGACCGGCGCCCTGACCGTCAAGGCCGGCGGGACGCTCAGCGCCGACGAAACCTGGACGGCGGCCGGCACTCCGTATCACGTCACCGGCAATATCAACATCCCGGCGGGCCGGACCCTGAGGATTGAGCCCGGCGTCACCGTTTTCCTGGATGCCGACGTCGGCTTCACCGTTCACGGCCGGCTTGTCGCCCAGGGCACGGAATATCGGCGAATCCGTTTCACTCGCCCGCTCGGCACGACCGCCCAGTGGGCCGGTTTCCAGATTCCCGACTCCGCGCAGGACAACATTATCGCCTATGCCGATCTGGAATACGGCGGCTCCCGCTCCCACTGGATCACCACGGGCAATAGCGACGCAGGCGCCGTCGGTCCCACCGCCCGACTGACCGTCGATCATGCCACCTTCCGCGGCTCCGACACGCGCTACTTCAGTATCTGGGACCCGCAGATCGTCATTCGCGACAGCGTCTTCGCCGACCTCGGCAGCCACAACATGATCGTGGCCGAGCGCATGCCCGCCGACGGCTGGTTCATCATCGCGAACAACCTCTTCGGCCACACCCACGGCGATACGGATGTCCTGCGTCTCAACGCCGTCAGCATTAAAGGCGGCCCGGTCGCTCGGATCCTCAACAACGTCTTCACCGGCAGTGGCGATGACCTCCTCGATGCCCAAGCGACCGACGCCTGCGTCGAAGGCAACCTCTTCATGTATGCCGACCCCGGCCACGTGTCCGGCAGCGAGTCCGCCGCCATCGCCGCCGGCGCCGGTGGTCTCCAGTCGCAGCACCTGACGGCGGTGCGAAACATCTTCTTCCGCAGCAGCTACGGCATCCAGGCGGCGGCCGGAGTGGACGCGAAGATCGGCAACAGCGTCTTCATCGGCAACGATGGCGCGATCCTCTTCGACGAGCCCGGCGGGGCCGCACATGTGGAGAACTGCATCTTCTGGAATGACGGCGTTGGCGCCTTCATCACTCACCAGAACGCCCAATTGACCGTGAACAACTGCGTCGTTCCGGCCGAATTCCTTGATCTGGGCACGGGCAACATCGATGCCGATCCCCTTCTGGTGGATGTGGACCGTGAGCTCCATATCGATATGACCTTGCCTCGCTTCGGCGCCGGCTTTCAGGGATTTGCCGAGTGTGAATATCTTCTAACAGGCATGATTCCCGACGTGCATCTGCGCCCTGAGTCGTCCGCTCGCGGCGCCGGGTTCAACGGTGAGGAGCCGGGTTTCTACGCTCCGGCCAGTGTCTCTCTCGCCGGCGTTCCTGCCTCACCGACGTGGAAAACGAATGTCGTGCTCACGGCCGACGGCGTTGATGTCTACGGGCTCAAGTACCGTGTCGCCGGCCCGGGTTTCGACAATGCGTGGAGTGCGGAGATGGCCGGCAAGCCGCAGACGATCCGGCTGTCAGGGCTGACCAACGGCGTCTACACGATCTCGGTGATCCGCAAGAACTTCCTCGGCCTCTGGCAGCAGGACAGTGAGGCGACGACCGCCACCTGGACGGTGGACACGTCGTACCGCCGGCTTCTCATCAACGAAGTGCTGGCGGTCAATGAGACCGCGTTCGACCACGAAGGGACGTTCCCCGACCTGGTCGAGCTGTACTACGACGGTCCAACGACGCTGAGTCTGGCCGGCATGGGTCTCAGCGACGATCCGATGCAGCCGGACAAGTTCGTATTCCCCACCGGGGCGACGATGGCCTCGGGCGAGCACCTCGTCCTGTTCGCCGATGCCAATGCCGTGACATCAGGCATGCATCTCGGCTTCGCCCTGGCGCAGGAGGGTGACGGCGTGTATCTGTACGACAGGAGCGGCGCGTTGCTGGATTCGGTCGAGTTCGGCCGGCAATTGCCTGACCTGTCCATCGGTCGCACCGGTCCCGACGGACAGTGGCAACTGGCCATTCCCACCTTCGGACAAACCAATGTCGCCTGTCCGCGGGGGAGCGTCGGCACCCTCAGGATCAACGAGTGGCTCGCCAGCGGGCAAGTCCTGTTCGCCGACGACTTCATCGAGCTCTACAACCCGCATTCGGACCCTGTGGACCTGGGCGGGCTGTATCTGACGGACAATCCTGTGACGCAGCCGGACAAGCACGCGCTCAGGCCGCTGACTTTCATCGCCGGCCAGAGCTGCGGCGCGTTCTGGGCGGATGACTCCGACGATCCGGGCCATCTCGGCTTCCGCCTGTCCGCCGACGGCGGATTGATCGGGCTGTTCGACAAGCAGGTGAAGGAGATTGACAAAGTCGTGTATACGGCGCAGACGCCCGATGTCTCCGAGGGCCGCTCCCCGGACGGCGGCGACCACGTCGAGCTTCTGCCGCTGCCCACGCCCGGTCTGGTCAACCCGCAGGCGAAGAGGACCACGACCACGACGACGGTGCTCCTGGGTGAACAGGCGAGCAAGAGAGTCCTGGTTCCCACGGACGCGATCAGCGACGATTGGCGGGGCGGCAAGGCCTTCGATGATTCGGACTGGGCGTTGTGCACGGGCGGTCCCGGCGGCGTCGGATTTGACCGGGGCAGCGACTACGATTCACTGATTACGCTCGATACCGAGGCCCAGATGTACGGGGCAGGCAACAACAACTCCTGCTACCTCCGCATCCCGTTTACCGCGACGGCCAAAGTCCTTGCCGGCGCCGGCCGGCTGATGCTCAAGGTGCGGTGTGACGATGCCTTCATCGCCTATCTGAACGGCAAAGAGGTCGGCCGGGACAACTTCACGGGCACGCCCGAGTGGAACTCGAAGGCCGACAGCTCCGGCGAATCCGCAGGCGAGGATTTCGACCAGTACGTTGACATCACGCCGTACATCGCAGACCTGAAGACCGGGACCAATATCCTGGCCATTCACGCAATGAACAGCGGCACGAGCAGCTCGGACTTCCTCATCAATGTGGCGATCGACGTCATTTCCACGATAGTGGAGGGCAACGATGCGTACGAGCGTGAGTTGGCTCTGCTGAGCGGTCTGCGCATCACTGAGCTGATGTACCACGCGTCACAAGGCGGTGGCGCCGATTACGTGGAGCTCATGAACGCGGGCGACCAGGTGCTCGATGTGAACGGCGTCCGATTCAGCAACGGCATCGATTTCACATTTTCCTCGATGACGTTGCGGCCGGGCGAATACGTGGTTGTCGTGGCCGATGCCGCGGCGTTTCAGTCCGCGTATGGCTCGGGGGCGAATGTGGTGGGGCAGTATGACGGCAGCCTGAACAACGGCGGCGAGGAACTCGTGCTGCAACTGCCTGCTCCTCTGGATGCGGCGATCCTGCGGTTCAAGTACTGCAACACGTGGTATCCCCAGACCGACGGCCGGGGCGAGTCCCTGGCGATCCTCGATCCAGGGGCCGCACCCGCGAGGTGGAATGACCCCGAAAGCTGGCAGGGCTCGACGCCCACGCCGGGCGGACCGTGATGCCGGCCTCGATCGGCCTGTGCAGGAAGACAGTCAATGGGAAGACGCTTCTGTGTCCCGGTGGCATTGCTGTACAACGTGGTCATCCTTACCCTGGATGTGGCCCAGGTCAGCGTTCAGGCCGGAACAACGAAGGCCGGCGGCCCTCTCGCGGCCGATGAGGTGTGGACCGCCGCCGCAAGTCCCTACCAGCTCACCGGCAGTCTCACCGTCCCCCACAACCGCACGCTGACCATCCAGCCAGGCGTTACCGTGTACCTATCCTCCGGGGTCAACATCACCGTCGCCGATGGCGGACGTATTCTGGCCGAGGGCACAGAAATGAAGGGAATTCGTTTCGCCGGCCCAGCCGGCTCCAGCACCAGTTGGGGCAGCATCACGATCAACGGCACCGACGACTCGCCGGAAACACGCATGGCGTACGTGTCCTTCGAAGGCAACGGTAAGACCTGCATCGGCGTAGTGGGCGGCACACTGTATCTTGACCATGCCACCTTCGTCACGACCACGCACCGTTACCTCTCGCTTGAGGGCAGCTCCTTCGTCGTCAGCCACTGCCGCTTCCCCACGCCCACCGCGTCGTTCGAGCCGATCAAGGGCTCCGGCGGCATCAAGGCCGGCGGCCGCGGAATCCTGCACCATTGCTTCCTGGGCAAGACCACGGGCCACAATGATGCTCTGGGTTTCTCGGGCGGCCAGCGGGGCCAGGATCAACCGATTCTCCAGGTCTACAATAACGTTTTCATCGGCTCCGACGACGACCTCATGGACATCGATGGCACTGATGCCTGGATCGAGGGCAACATCTTTTTGCACTGCCACCGCAATGGGGCGCCGGACAGTTCCGGCGCGGTGGCCGCCGGCAGTGACGGCGCTCGCACCTCGGAGGTCACGGTCCTGGGTAACCTGATCTTCGACTGTGACAACGCCGCGACAATCAAGCAGGGCAACTTCTACACCCTCATCAATAACACGATCGTCCACACGACCAGGGAGGGCGGCGTCGATTCCGCGTCCGGCGTGGTCTGCGTCCGCGACACTACGCCGAGTGTGTCCACGTTCGCCAAGGGCTTCTACCTTGAGGGCAACGTCATCGTCGATGCGGAACAACTGGTCCGCAATTATGACGCCAAGCAGACCAC
>Ga0105100_10000909_pt1 | contig 17384 bp, 17 predicted proteins | sample PPLLak12cMay2015_2_FD_87033 | JGI IMG/M metagenome (GOLD analysis project Ga0105100, IMG submission 87033) | Freshwater sediment microbial communities from Prairie Pothole Lake near Jamestown, North Dakota, USA - PPLs Lake P8 Core (1) Depth... | ecosystem: Environmental > Aquatic > Freshwater >...
GTAGTGGTAAAATACGTTAATCTTGACTGGACTAACAATGGCGAAGGCACGTTACGAGGACGGATCTGACAGTGAGGGATGAAGGCTAGGGGCGCAAAACGGATTAGATACCCGTGTAGTCCTAGCAGTAAACACTGCACACTAAACATTAGTACCTCCTCGAGAGGTATTGGTGCTGTAGGGAAGCCGAAGAGTGTGCTACCTGGGAAGTATAGCCGCAAGGCCGAAACTTAAAGGAATTGGCGGGGGAGTACTACAACGGGTGACGCGTGCGGTTCAATTAGATTCCACACCGTGAACCTCACCAGGATCGACAGCAGAATGAAGGTCAGTCTAAAGGGCTTACCTGACACGCTGAGAGGAGATGCATGGCCGACGTCAGCCTGTGCCGTGAGGTGACCTGTTAAATCAGGTAACAGGCGAGACCCACGTGTATAGTTACTATATGGACACTATACAGACTGCCTTGGTAACAAGGAGGAAGGGGTGGGCTACGTTAGGTGAGTACGTCCCGAATACCCTGGGCGACACGCGCGCGGCAATGCTGTATTCAATGAGATGCAACTCTGAAAGGAGGAGCTAATCCCCTAAAGTACAGCTTAGTTTAGATTGAGGTTTGCAACTCAACCTCATGACAATGGAATCCGTAGTAATCGTTCGTTAGCAGCGAACGGTGAATATGTCCCTGCTCCTTGCACACACCGAATCAAATGTGCCAAGAAGTTTACAGAACTATTTGGTGTAAATCCAAACTTCTAAAAATGAAGTAGTCAAAATGGCAGGCGTTGTCTCGTGAGAGAAACGCTGAAGTGCTTGAGACAAAATCCAGCCTCGTATTTCGCAAGAAATGAAAAGGATGAATGATTCTTATTGCGGGTCGGTGGTAAGAAGAAATTCAGACAAAAATCCTAACTTGGATGGATGAAAAAGCTTTGTAAATGACCTTGGGAGATCTCATAAGTTTTATGAGAAGTCAGCTGGTTTCATAGTAGTCTTTTACAGACGAAGGGAACCAACCGAAATGCAAGAAACGAAATAACTAGAATAATGCATTTTGGGCTCGCTGCATACGGGAAAACCGTCTGTGCAGTGGAAACGCGAAGTATCTCTTAAATGAGAGAAAAGCAATGCCCGTCAAACCAACCGAGTTATGTCTTGGTGAGGCCCTTTTGGAACGAGCCTTGGCATGACAAGGTAGGTTAAGTCGTCACAAGGTATCTGTAGGGGAACCTGCAGATGGATCACCTCCTATAAATTTTAATTATAAATTTGAAGATTATTCACAGAGAAAAAGAAGGACATTGTCTGTCTAGCTAATGTTTTTTTAAATTAATAAATAACAACATTTAAAAATCAACACAGGCTCGATAGAATTAAGGGCCTGTAGTCCAACGGTAGAACACCTCGTTTGCACCGAGGAAACCCGGGTTCAATTCCCGGCAGGTCCATTCGTTCTCGAATGGATTAATAAAACTCACAAAATCATATTCACGTAAAAAGTGAAATTCCGAGAGGAATTAAAACATCGCTGGTGAGCCAGATGTTGGCTTATCATGCAGAGATATATTCAATGAAGCAAGCAGGCACAAGAATGACTTAGTCTTCTTAATATATACTGTTAGACGGATAGCTTGGTTTGAGCTGTGATGAAGGACGTGGCAAGCTGCGATAAGCTCGGGCTAGGTGCAGGCAGCCTTTGAACCCGAGATCTCCGAACACTTAAAGTTCTCGCAAGAGAATTCTGAGAAGAAAATATACTCCGGGAATTGAAACATCTTAGTACCGGAAGGAAAAGAAAACAAATAGTGATGCTCTTAGTAGCAGCGAGCGAAAAGGGCATAGGGCAAACTGAATCTCTCTCGAAAGAGAGTAAGAGATGTGGTGAAGGTCAGTGGCTAAGTTAACGAACCGAAGTTTCCTGGAAAGGAGCACTTTAGAGGGTGATAGTCCCGTAGGTTAAGTTAATATGTCGCTCTTCGAAAGAGTAATGCCTCTCGAATTAGAGGCGTGAATACGGCAGGATTAACTGCCAACCCTAAATATAAGCTCAAGTCCGATAGCGCATTAGTACCGCGAGGGAACGCTGAAAAGTACTCTTAGCAGAGAGTTAAAAGACTTGAAATCTAACAGTTACAGGTTGTTACTGCTCTTTCATCTTAGGATGAAAAGGGTTGTAACGTACGTTTTGAAAAACGGGCCAAGGAGTTTATCTGTGTGGCAAGGTTAATCTTAAAGAGGAGCCGCAGCGAAAGCGAGTCTGAAAAGGCGTTAGTCACTCGGATAAGACCCGAATCCAGATGATCTACTCCTGAGCAAGGCGAAGTCCCCCGAAAGGGGGATGGAGGCCTGAACTAGTGTTGTGTACATGCACTTGGATGATTTGGGAGTAGGGGTGAAAAGCCACTCGAATCTGGCGATGGCTGGTTCCTGCTGAAATATGCCTTAGTATAGCTTTGTTCTTCTTGTTAGTGGGGTAAAGCACGGATAATTTGTGCAGAGGAGTTTTCCTACGGCAAATTTTCCAACTCAGAACCTACTGACTGAAAAGGACAAGAGTGAGGGGCATTGCGTAAGGTAGTGTTCCGAAACCCGAACAAGGGAGACTATGGTTAAGGTCCCAAAATTTGCGCTAAGTGTATCAAAAGGAGTCTTGAACCTGAGACAGTAGGGATGTAGGCTCAGAAGCAGCCACCATTTAAAGAAAGCGTAACAGCTCACCTATCAAGGTCCGGGGCCCTAAAAATGGACGGGGCTAAGCGCGATACCGATACCATAGGCATACTCGAAAGAGTATTGCGGTAAGCAGGCGTCTTTTTTGCGTAGAAGCTTTTCTTAAAGGAAGAGTGGAGCGAAAAGGAACGAGAATCTTGGCGGAAGTAAGATCGAATCTCTTTGAGAACAAGAGATGTCGTAAGGGCAAGGTTTCCTCTGCAATAGCAATTAACAGAGGGTTAGTCAGCACCTAAGCTATATCTTAACTGAATATAGCGATGGACAACAGGTTAATATTCCTGTACCTTGTAAGTTCGTTTAGTGCACGATATTGCTTTAGGATAAGCGGAGTTCCGAAAGGAAATTTGCATAGAGAAAACCGGGGAGCGTAATGCTACAATCCGGAAGAATTTATGCAATGAAAATCGCTGATTCCAGGAGCCAATGAAAAGATTGTGTATAGAGCTTACATGGCTGTACCGAGATTTGACACTGATGCCCTAGCTGAGAAGGCTAAGACATGAAAGTTTAAACTGGTTAAGGGAACTCGGCATATTGGCCCTTTAACTTAGGCAGAAGGGGTGTCTATCTTCGTCTTTTTAGAAATAGGAAGGCGTCGGTAGATCTCAGTAACAAAGATAGTCCGACTGTTTACCAAAAACATAGCCGATTGCTAACCCGAAAGGACTTGTATAATCGGTGAAACCTGCCCAGTGGTGGTGTCTGAAACCATCTTTCAAGGTGGCTAAGGCCCATCAAACGGCGGGCCTAATTCCTGAGGCTCTTAAGGTAGAAAACGCTGCCTTACATCAAATGAAAATTTGATGCTCCAAGCAAGGAATTAGAAGGTAAAATAGGATTATATTTTGTGGAGAAAATCGAGCTATTTGCTGGAAACTCCGAGAATATTCAGGTACTTTAATTTTAAAGTAAAAATTCTGAATTGCGGACAATCAGCAGGAAAGGCTAGAATTGATTTAACTATAAAGTGATAACATAATAGAAAGGTTTAAGAACTTTAAAAGATAACAGATTTGATGACAATTAAGAGACTTTATGAAATTGGCAGAAATCTTTTACTTAGAGCAATAGCTTATAAGTTTGAAGTCAGAGCAGGCATATCTGAAATGTTTGGAAATTCAGATCCTCATAGAGTATTGGTAAGAGATTTATCAAGATTAGTATCAGATAGATATTCTGGTAAAAGTCTTGATGAAGAAAAAATAACAAGAGTTTATGAAAGACTCCAACGTACTCGACTTTGATTAATTCTAGAATCCTCAGATACTGAACGCTCGAAATAACTATTTTAGTTATTAAGTTACAGTCCGAACTTTACAGCGATGTAAAGAATTGAAACAATTTTTGTTTCAGAATAACATGACAATTGAGCGCAATACCCTGTCGTCTGAATGGCGACTTGCATGAATGGTCCAACGAGATTGTCACTGTCCCTAACCAGAAACTTCCGAACTCACCCTCTGGTGAACGAGCCAGAGGCGTCTAGTGGGAAGCGAAGACCTTGTGGACCTTTACTGCAACTTGTTGTTGTGGCTTTACGCGAGATGCATAGAATAGGTAGGAGCGTCGATGCCCGAGCTTTGGCGAAGGCGGAGCAACCTTGTAATACTACCTATCTTTTGTGAAGTTGCTAACTCGCAAGAGGACAGCAGCAGGCGGGCAGTTTGGCTGGGGCGGCACCCTGTAGAAAAAGTATCTATAGGGCCCAAAGACAAGCTCATCCAGGGTGGAAATCTGGAGTAGAGCGCAAAGGCAAAAGCTTGTCTGACTGTTTTCTGAAAAGCAAAGAAAGCAGAAGTGAAAGCTGGGCTTAGCGAACCTACAATGACTTTTAATAGGTCATGTAGATGACAGAAAAGGTACCCCAAGGATAACTGGCTAGTCGCGCCCGATAGTTCATATTGACGGCGCGGATTGGTACACCGCTGTCGGCTCTTCCTATCCTGGCTGTGCACAAGCAGCCAAGGGTGTCGGAGTTCACGCATTAAAAGGAATCGTTAGCTGGGTTAAGATCGTCGTGAGACAGATTGTATGATATCTACTAGATGTGTTGTTGTCTGAGTGGAATGATCCCGTAGTACGAGAGGAACCGGGGTTAGGTGCCTCTGGTCTATCAGTTGTTATGAGCAGGCTGAGCAGCTACGCACCGTGTGAATAAGTGCTGAAAGCATCTAAGCACGAAGTCATCCGCAAAACGAGACAACTAAGGCCGCCGTAGAAGACGGCGTTGATAGAGTTGGGATGTACGCTCTAAGCTTCGGCGAGGAGTTCAGTCCGCAACTACTAAAAGCCTCAAACCAAAATTTTACATTTTGGATGAAGACTAAAATCATTCTTGTACCTGCTTGCTTTATTTTGAAATTTTTCTATATCATTATGAAAACAACAATAAAGCAGTTAAGAGAAAGAATTAAAGGACATCCAGTAGAGCGCGTAATTGAATTCAGTTACGAATTTGCTCGAAGTACAATAAATAGGACGGCTCAAAAAGAGTCTGCACAGACAGTTGACATTTTTGATAAGGTATACTATTACGAGGCTAAAAGGGATCTTTGTTTTATGGCTTTCGGGTTATGCCCCTTATTCGGTTTAAATGAAGATGCAGCTCGATTTTACAGAAAAGCAAAGGCAACTGAAAATTATCCTTATTAGATATTCATTTATATTTTTCACTATAGAAATTTTTATATATCCCAAAAAGCGTCATAATTGTGTCCCAAAATTATGACTATCTGAGCAAACTTGAAGAGTTAAGCGAAGATATTTCTTTCTATTTCAGAGAATGGCTGGAAAATGAATTTAATCCTCAGAAAGCCCGACCAAATGAAATAAGATACAGATTTTTATTATACCAGTTCTACAAAATAACCTTCGTAGACTTAAAGCAAAAAGAATATGAAAAAGAGTATAACAACGCTTTAGAGAAGTATAATTCTTTATTCCCAATAAGAGATACTTTTAGCAGGAATCACAAAGCTTAAAAACACCCATTTTGTAGCTTTTTTGTAAGCAGGGTAGCTGACTTTCGGAACTTTGCTGTTAAATCAGCAAGTTTTCAAACGGATGAGAACTAAGTTCTGAGGAAAGTCCATCCTCCATAATAAAACCATCATTCGCAAGGATGATTGCCGTGAGGCAAAGCTCTGGTACAGAAACGCCACAGCTTTATCTGAGCTATGAATCGTGAGAGGAGCTAAGAAGATAAAGATATGATGAAACGGGCACCTTGGTTGGAGCAAGGCTTTATGCCGCATAGTAGAATGTCAGCACAATCTTTTCCGCAAGGAAGATTGACAGAAGATGGCTTATTCCCTGCTTACTTTTTCTTTAACCTTTATCTTCGGATCTATTAGAACCCTTAACAAGCTTTAAAAAGTATATATCATTATATAAATCATGGATACATTATCATTGATTACCATAATTTTATTGGCAGCAGGAGCAATAGTCTCTTTATTTTTTGGGATAAAATTACTTATTAAGTATAATCAAACAAGAAAAAAATTATACTTGTTTTTAGGAATCCTTTTAACTTTTATTGTCCCGGCGATTTTATTGTTCTTGGCATTTAATTTTTGGAGAATGTCTACAACAATGATATACGGACCCGGCCCAATAGTAGCTTATGGTCCTAACCCTATGATAGAATATGGCCCTGGCCCAGTATAAACAAAAATGCTGAATATAAGATATAATCTTTCTAAATTAAGAAATAGGTTTTTCTTTAATGATTTTAATTATTATTTAAAAAAAGGGAAAGTTTTCCCTCCTTATTATGTTTTATGGGACTGCTCGAGAAAATGCAATTTACATTGCGCTCACTGTGGAGCTGTTAAAGAAAAGTATGATAAAGAACTAACCACAGAACAAATTAAAGGCTTAATTGACCAATTAGCTAGGATAAAGCTGAGATTTTTCGCAGCAACTGGCGGAGAGCCACTTTTAAGAAAAGACATATTAGAAGTTATGAAATATGCAACAGATAAAGGCATAAATACAGGTTTAGCTACCAATGGCTTCTTTATAGACGAAAAAAAGGCAAAAGAGATAAAAGAAGCAGGTATCTTATCTATACAAATAAGCCTTGACGGCACTGAAAACACCCATAATAAAATAAGATGCAATGACTTGAGCTTTCAGAATGCAAACAAAGCGATTAAACTGCTTCTAGAACAGAAAATAAAGATGGTTTCTGTAGCAACTACGGTTACGCCTATGAACATTAATGATTTAAAAGAATTAAAAAAAATATTAATAGATTTAGGTGTTAAAACCTGGAGAATCTGCATAATTATGCCTATTGGGAGGTCTGAAAGAAAACAATTACTATTAGACCCAAAACAATTAAGAGAATTGTTCGAATTTGTATTATCAAACAAGGAAGATATAAAAATACAAATTGGTGAAAATCTTCCTTTTTTAGCTGAATATGAAACAAAAATAAGAAAGTCCCCATTAGTTTGCCCTGTTGGATTTACTGCTTGTTGCATCGGGGTTGATGGAAATGTAAGAGGCTGTCCTGAAATGCCAGACACAGAAAAGTTTAGAGAAGGCTCTGTTTTGGAAAAACCCTTTATAGATATCTGGAGAGATGGATTCAAAAGGTACAGAAACAGAGAAGCAATAAAAACTGATAAAAAATGCGTAGATTGTAAAAATAGAGAAGACTGTTTTGGCGGCTGCTTTGTTATGAAGGAAGGAGATATTCAATGCATTTATGATTTGTTGGGCACGCAAAAGGATAGGTCATAAATCTATATTACTCTATAAATGCAATTTCCAATACATTTAAAAAATCATTAAATCTACTATTTTACATGAGGGTCTAGCTCAGTGGGAGAGCACACGATAATTATCCATCAGGGTAATAATGTGAAGCTGAAGTCCCATTAAGCAGGAACCGTGACGGCGGTGTTCGATTCACCGGACCCTCATTTTATTTTCATGGAAGCAAAAATTATCAAAGTAGAAGATTTAAAAGAAGAGTCTTATGGGGACACAAAAACTACAAAAATTCTTGAAACCGCTAAATTCAGTATTGCGAAAGTAAGAAAGACTGGGAATAATATTAAATTAGGATATGATACTGAAAGTGATGTTGCCTATTATGTCTTAGAAGGCGAGGGGGATGCAGTAATTGAAGGAAAAACCTATCACTTGAAAAAAGGAGATTGTATCTTTTATCCTAAAGGTACAAAATATAAACATCTTAATGGATTAACTTTATTAGCAATGTCTTTACCTCCCTTTGACAGGAAGAAAAGAGTTTATGTTGAATAAGAAAACCTTTATAAATCTCTATTCTTTATAGTAAATATAAAAAAGAGGAAAAATGGGCTTGAAAGGACTTTATGAAAAATGCTGCGAACTACACAGAGATCCAGTAAATCTATTTTTGCATTTAGTGGCTGCAGTTGTATTAATTTACAGCCTATGGCTTAATAGCCTAGAAGGCATATTAATTGGACTTTTAATAGCTGTTATCGGGCATATATTTGAAGAAGTCAAGAAAAAAGGAAAAACGGGAGTTGAGAGACCGGTAAGAGAAAAGCCAAAAGCTAGAAGAAAAAGAAAACGGGGGGCTTTAGAGATGTCTATAGGAACAATTGTAATTATGGTTATTGCTGTAACAATGCTTATTCTTGGAATAGTTTTTGTAAGAAGCATAATGTGTTCTGGAATACAGATGACTGACAAACTTAACGAGGGAGTAATGAATGAAATAGGAGACTTATTCGGAAGCGGAGAATATGGTATCAAATGTGCAGGGGAGTCAGGAAACGAGGCTAAATTAGGTGGTGGCGGATATAGGCCTGTTGGATGCAGGATAGTGTCAAAAGATAATGTAGAATACGAAATTATAGTTAAAAGCATTGAATCTCTAGATGGGGCTTCAACAGAAACGGTTAATGGATGGGTTGTTGATAAGGACTGGTCTGGAATGGTAGAAGCTGGAGGCAGGGGGATGGATGTTTCTATAGCCACCTTAGATATTCCAGGCGATGCTCCAGAATCTTTAATAAAGATAATTGCAGAGTCTACAAATAAAGAATCGGGCTCAAAAAAGACGCATACTATGAGAATAACTATTGTACCTACCGGTGTTATTAAAGGCGCTATGTGCTAGTAAAGTTTAAATCTTATATTTCTTTCTTAAATCTATGAAAAAAGAGGACAGCAAATTTAGTTTTAAAAAAACTTTAATTATAATTACGATAATCTTGATTGTGGCTGTTGCTGCATTTTATTATAAAAAAGATTATTGCGAGCCTGAAAAGTACACGATTACAGATACTTCTTCAGTGTATGTTACAAGAAATCTAGAAGAATGGTTCAATACGTTTGGGGGAGAATTTCACTGCTTAGATTCTAGAGAAGAGGCCCGTCTTGTTTCTGGAAAATCAAATTATATTGTTTGTGGAATAAAGCCGCGAGAAACTGGAGAATATACTGTAGAGATTACAAAGGCAAATGCCAGAGTAAATAGGCCTATAGAAATTGAAAAATGGTTTGCTGAGAAAAAATGGATTGGAAATGCTATTGCAAACGAGATAGTCCAGTCGAATATTAAAGTAGATATTCCACAAGGCACGGAAGGAGAAGCCTTAAGTTTTGAAGTTCTGCTGAGAAAAAATAATCAGCTGATTGCCACAGAAACTTTATACTTTAGAGTCATAGAAAAAGATTCCTTTAGAGAAAGCGTTTGTTAACTGCTTTTCCACAAGCCATGAAGATTGCAGTACTCTCTCGCCTCTACTTTTTCTGCTTTTACGCAGAATTCAGCTTCTGGCTTTTGCCCTGGAGATAAAAACTGCCTGTAAGATTTTCCATCTGCAATTAGTTCTATCCATTCGATATAATGTTCTGGAATCATTGGATGCAGAATTGCGCCTACCTTAACTTTAAATCCATTTTTGGTCTTTTCTATAACTGGGATATGTTTCTCAATTGCTGCATCTACTGTGTTTTCTTTAATTAACTTCATTGGCTCTCCGCAGCAAACAAGAGCATCTGCTCCTGGATGTAAAACTTCCACTATATTCCCACATATTTCACACTTATAGATTTGTTTTTGCTCTGTCATGTCTAGTACTCCTCACACTTAACCTGGTAGAAAGACTTTTCATGGTCGCAGGAAGGGCATTTCTCTGGTGGTTGTATGCCTTTATGAACATATCCGCACTCTCTGCAAACCCATTCGACTTCTTTGTCTTTCTTAAATATTGTTCCTTTTTCAAGCTGTTCTAATAGTTTCTTGTATCTCTCTTCGTGATGCTTTTCTGCAACTGCAATTGACTTTAATCTTACAGCTATTTTTGTAAAACCTTCCTTTTTAGCAATATCAGCAAATTTAGGATACATTGAAGTGTATTCGTAATTTTCTCCTTTAATTGCTGCTTTTAAATTGTCTATTGTTGTACCTAGAACTAAGGGGGCTTCTGCCTCTACTATTGTAGCTTCTTCTATCCCGGCATCTTTCTTTAATTCTTGTATATGCTCAAATAATCTCTTGGCGTGCACTCTTTCATTTTCTGCTGTAATTAAAAAAATTTCAGCTATTTGTTCGTAGCCTTCTTTTTTGGCAAGACTTGCATAAAAAGTATAACGATTTCTTGCCTGGCTTTCTCCAATAAATGCCTTGATTAAGTTCTTGATTGTTTCCATCTTTTGCCCTTCCTGTAAATGAAAAAAGATTCGCTTGTTTATATAATTTATGGTGAAACAAAACAATTAAAAACAGGCAAGAATAACCATTAACATGACATTGAAACTTTACAACACCTTAACAAGAAAGAAACAAATTTTCAAGCCTATAAAAGACAATGAAGTTGGTATCTATACCTGCGGGCCTACTGTGTATTGGTATCAGCATATTGGCAACTTACGTAGTTACATCTTTTCTGATATTCTTAAGAGAGTTCTCTCTTATAATGGATTTAAAGTTAAGCATGTCATGAACGTCACTGATGTGGGTCATTTAACTTCTGATTCGGATGAAGGAGAAGATAAAATGGAAAAAGCAGCCGCAAAAGAAGGGAAAAAGGCAGGAGAAATAGCGGATTTCTATTTAAAACTTTTCAGGGAAGATTTCAAGAAGCTAAACATCATTGAACCGGGCATATGGTGCAAGGCAACAGAGCATATTAAAGAACAAATAGAACTAGTGGAGAAATTAAAGGAAAAAGGCTATACTTACGAAACTGCTGATGGCATTTATTTTGATACTTCTAAAGTGAAAGATTATGGAAAATTAGCTAGATTAAAAATAGAGAACCTAGAGGCTGGAAAGAGAATAGAAGTTGGAGAAAAAAAGAATAAGACTGATTTTGCTTTATGGAAATTTTCAGAAGAGCCTGGAAAAAGGCAGCAAGAGTGGAGCGCTTTTGGAAAAATGGGATTTCCTGGCTGGCATATAGAGTGCAGTGCAATGAGCTCAAAATACTTGGGAGAGCAGTTTGACATACATACGGGGGGAGAAGACCATATCCCAATCCATCATACCAATGAGATAGCACAGAGCGAAGCTGCTTTTGGAAAAAAACCTTGGGTAAAATTCTGGCTTCATGGAGCTTTCTTGTTGTTTAAAGGAGAAAAAGTTAGCAAAAGTAAAGGTGGCTTGTATACAATCAGTGAATTGGAAGAGAAAGGATTTCCTGCATCGTCTTACAGATATTTTGCCTTAACAGCCCATTATAGGACCCAACTTAATTTTTCGCTGGAAAGCCTAGAAAATGCAAAAAATTCTTATGAAAGAATAAAAAATATTGCGTCTGAAATAAAAGATGATGGAAAAATAAATGAAAACTACTTAAAACAGTTTGAAAAAGCAATAAATAATGATCTGGACATGCCTTCTGCTTTGGCGGTTTTATGGAACCTTGTTAGAGATGACAAAGCAACAGGCAAGTATAAAACAATAGAGAAGATGGATTCTGTTCTTGGCTTAGATTTGTTTAAAAAAGAAATTATTGATATCCCTAGAGAGATTCAGCAGCTTGCAGAACAAAGAGAAAAGGCAAGAAAGGAGAAAAACTGGAAAGAAGCTGACAGATTAAGGGATGAAATAAATAAAAAAGGGTTTATAATTGAAGATTCCAGCGGGGGAATTAAAATAAAAAAAGGGTAAAATTTTAACAAAAAAAGAGCAACTAAAATGAAACCATCAGATTTTTTGAATTTGAAGTATAAGCCAAAATCATCGGACTTAATTTGCTTGTTTAGAGTGGAACCTGCTTCTGGGGTGAGCGTAAAAACGGCGGCTGAAAATGTGGCTCTTGAAAGCTCAATTGGAACATGGGCAGAAGTTAAAACTGAAAAACAATACATGAGAAACCTGGCTGCAAAGGTATTTTCTATTGAAAAAAATTATGTAAAGATAGCTTATCCTTCTGCATTATTTGAAGGAGGAAATGCCCCCAATATTTTATCTTCTATTGCTGGGAATATTTTTGGGATGAAAATTGTTAAAAATTTAAGATTAGAAGATATTAAAATTCCTAAGGAAATTCTAAATTCTTTTCCTGGACCGCAATTTGGAATTCCTGGAATAAGAAAAATGCTGAAAATTAAAGACAGGCCTCTTCTTGGTACGATTATAAAGCCGAAACTTGGATTAAACACTTATGACCATGCAAAAGTTGCTTATGATGCATGGATAAACGGCATTGACGCAACCAAAGACGATGAGAATCTTAGTTCACAAAAATTCAACGAGTTTGAAGAAAGGATTGCTAGAACCCTTGAAAAAGCAGACCAGGCGGAAGAAGAGACGGGGGAAAGAAAAGCCTATTTAGTAAATGTTACCGCAGAGACAAAAGAGATGATAAAAAGAGCAGAGGTTGTTGAAGAGCTCGGGGGGAAGTTTGTCATGGTGGATGTTGTTACAGAAGGTTTCGGAGCTGTTCAGAGCTTAAGAGAAGCAGACTTTAAATTGGCAATTCATGCCCACAGGGCAATGCATGCTGCATTTACAAGAAATAAAAAACACGGAATTTCTATGATGGTTTTAGCAGATATGATGAGATTAATCGGCGTAGACTCTTTGCACATAGGGACCGTTGTCGGAAAACTGGAGGGCACGCTTAAGGAAGTCTCTGAAATAGAAGAGGAGATTGAAAAAAAGGTTGTAAAAGAAACAAAAGATAGGCTAAGCCAGGATTGGGGAAAAATAAAGCCAGTCATGGCAGTAAGTTCTGGGGGGCTCCATCCTGGGCATGTGCCGTATTTAATAAAGCACCTAGGAAAAGATATTCTTATGCAATTTGGTGGGGGGTTACACGGCCATAAATTAGGCACGAGAGGTGGAGCCAGGGCAGTAAGACAAGCATTAGATGCCACAATGGAAGAAATCTCGCTAAAAGAGTATGCTAAAAGCCATAAGGAGTTAAAGATAGCCTTAGGGCAATGGGGCAGTATGAAGTTTTAGTTCGTTATCTAATTTTTTGTGGAGTCGATTGTATTTATCCGTGAGTTTATATGAAAATTTTAATTGGTTTAATTTTCTCCTAGATAAATAACCATTTTTCCATAAAGTTAACACCCTGTTCAAATTCCTACCATTAAAACCAAAATGCTTCTGGGCATCTTTCATTGTAAATTCTTTGTTCAAAAAATATCCAAAATCCATAAACTGTTTTGTGAATTTATTATTAAAAAAGTATTCTAAAAATTTATCTTTCTTATCTTTATGTAAATCCAAGAGGTCCAATTCAAAAATTTTTATGAAATTCTCCCATCTTGAAATTATAACAGCACCAGCCCTCCCCTTAGTTGTTTTCCATCCCCGTTCTATACCCTCTTCTGAAGAAACTGTTGGCATGTCTTCACAGAAAATTGTAATACCTGCTTTCTCCAAGCATCTTTTATAATGTTCCCTTTCCTTTTTCTTTGTTGCACTTATTCTTATCATATAAACACAATTTGTTGATTTTTTAACATTTATATTCCCTTCAGCAGCAATAACTCCTTTCAAATAATATATTGAAAATTGTCTATATTTCTCTATTTTTGTTTTTGATATTTGAATTATTTGTCTTAAAATTTTAGCGATCAGGGAATTGTTCATAATAAGATGAATTGTCCCATGTTTTGTAATACTATCAAATTCTTCTCTTAATCGCACTCTTTTTAGATTAGTTTCAAGGTAAGTTTCCCAAAATTCCTTGCATTCCTTTTCAAAATATTTTTCTTTGTTTTTCATGGATACCTCTAAATACATCTTTATTGGAAGATTGAATTGTTTTAAAAAATCAATAACCTTCGTTATGGCCTCTTCATTAGAATTAGCAAATACAAAATTTCTATCTCCGATATACCCTTCACCTACAATTAAGCCAGCTACTTCTGGAGAGATCATGATTTGATTAGGCAATGTTAAAGAAAATGGCCTTCCCCTTTTATTTTTATATCTTTTATTGATCTCGTAATTATTACCTTTCACTTTCATTTCATAAAATTCATTTTCTGAATTTAATTTTTCAATTAATTTTTTAGTACTAAAGATAAGGCGGGTTTTCATTTCTCTTTTACTAAATATACATCATATTTAAATCTTTATTGTAATTTTATGAAAGCAACAGCAGGCAGGCTATTGACGCAACAATGCAAGGAATCACATTAAAAAAATATGCAAAAACACATGAAGAACTTAAAGTGGCGTTAAAAACCTGGAGATAATTTTCTATCACAATTAAGTTTAAAAATAGGGCAAGATAGTCTACCTTATGTCTGAAGAAAAAGGGTTTGATACTGAAAAATATTTAGAAGAGCAGTCAAAGGAAATTATTGAGAGAGTTAAGAAATTTAAAAAATTATATCATGAATTTGGTGGTAAGATATGCCATGATTTTCATGCTGCGAGAGTTCTTCCCGGATATGAGCCAAACACTAAAATCAAGATGCTTCAGATGATAAAAGAGAACTCTGAGATAGTTTTTTGTGTTAGCTCAAAGGATATAGAAAACGGCAAGATAAGGGGAGATTTTGCAATAACCTACGAGGCAGCTACTTTAAAATCAATAAACGATTTAAGGGACTTTGGTCTAGAAATCGGCGCGGTAGTAATAACGAGATTTTCAAACGAAGAAAAAACCCTGAAATTTAAAAATTATTTAGACAATCTGGGAATTAGAACTTATATCCAAAAAGAAATAAAGGGCTATCCTGCTGAAGTAGAAAAAATTGTCAGCAAAGAAGGTTATGGCTCTAATCCTTACATTGAAACAAGCAAGTCTATTGTTGTTGTTACAGGAGCTGGGCCTGGCAGCGGGAAAATGTCTGTTTGCTTGTCTCAGTTATATCACGATAGCTTAAAGGGTATTGATTCTGGATTTGCGAAATTTGAAACATTTCCTGTCTGGGACTTGCCACTAGAACATCCTGTTAATCTAGCTTATGAGGCTTCAACAGCAGATATAGGAGATTTAAATATGGTTGACCCTTTTCACTTAAAAGCGTATAATATAACTGCAATTAATTATAACAGAGATATAGAAAATTTTCCTATCTTAAAGAAAATTCTAGTAAAAATAGATAAAGATATTTATAAATCTCCTACTGAGATGGGGGTAAGCAAGACAAAGGCAGGGATAGTTAATGATAAAGTTGTCAGGGAAGCTTCGAAACAAGAGATTGTAAGAAGATATTTTAGGTACAGAAAAGAGGCGATTTTAGGGTTTACTAAAAAAGAGGTTGTTGAAAAAGTCAAGAAACTGATGCAGGATCTTAATATAGATGAAACTTATAGAAAAACAGTTGTTCCTGCAAGGCAGGCGGCAGTTTTAGCTGAAAAACAAAAAGACAAGGGAAACAAAGGATTTTATTGCGGCTCAGCCATAGAGATAAAAGGGAAAGTAATTACTGGAAAAAATTCAGAACTTTTGCACTCAGAATCTGCATGCATAATAAACTCTCTAAAGTACCTTGCTAAGATGCCGGATGAAATAGATTTATTGCCAAAAAATATTATCGAAGGAATTAGAGGACTGAAAAAAAAGATACTATCTAGTGAGAGCCCAAGTTTAGATGTCAGTGAAATACTGATTGCCCTGGCAATTTCTGCTTCTACAAATCCTGCTGCTGCAAAATGTTTGGAGAATATTTCTCTGTTAAAAGGTTGCGAAATGCACACCACTCATTTTTCAACAAAAGGCGATGAGACCGGGCTGAGGGATCTAGGTATTAATGTAACAACAGATGCGGTGTTAACTCCAAAAATATATTTTGTAAGGTAGGCAACAATAAATTTAATAACTCCTTTCTTCTTTTTTATCTTATGGTTAATTTCAGGAAATTTACAACAAGCTCAGGAAAGTTGGTTCTTGGAGGGAAGAGTGCTGAAAACAACGAGAAACTAATAGAACAAGCAGAGATAGATGAAATTGTGCTGCACACCAAGGCTCCTGGAAGCCCTTTTGTGAATATCAAAGGCAAAGCAACAAAAAAGGATGTTAAAGAGGCTGCTGTTTTTTGTGCTAGATACTCTCAGGACTGGAGAGACAATAAAGAAGATGTCATTGTACATTATTTCAAGGGAAGAGACACCTGTAAAGAAAAAAGTATGAAACTTGGTACTTTTGGAGTCAAAAAATGCAAAGAAATTACTGTAAAAAAAGAGGACATTGAAAGATTTCAAGGAGAGCAAAAGTGAAAACTCTCTTATTCCATATCCATACTGAAAAATCGCCTGATGCTAACATAAAAATTCCTGGACTTATTGATTTTGTTATTAAAAATAAGATTGATTATTTTTGTGTCACAGACCACCATAATCTTGAGGCCTGTAAGATAATTGAGAAAATTCTGCAAAAAAGAAAATATAGAAACAAAACCCATCTAATAAAAGGTATGGAAATAAAAACAGAATACGGGGATATAATTCCTTGTTTTATTAAAAAAGAGATAAAAACGAGAAAATTTGCAGAAGTTGTAAAAGAAACAAGAAAACAGAAAGGGCTTTTGATTTTGCCGCATCCGTTTGTAAGGCATAAGAATCTGGGCTTTTTAATTAAATATGTTGATGGCATTGAAGTTCATAATGCAAGTACACTAAGATATCACAATAAAAAAGCCAGGGAGCTTGCTGCAAAAAATCCCCGGCTGCTGAGAATATCGGCTGTTGATGCTCATTGTTTAAATGAATTAGGCAATGCATTAAATGAGATAAAAATCGGCGAGAGCATAAAAATAAGCCCCCTATTATGTAAAAATGAAGGATATTTCATTCCAAATCTTAAACATTTTGCCATACATATCTTTAAAACAGCAAAGAGCATCTTTATAAGATGAACTTGCTTCAATCCACTCTGCAAATAGGAAAAAATGGATTAACGCCCGAAGTTCTTGAAACGATAAAAATACACTTTAAAAAAAGAGCCAGTGTAAAAATTGTTTTGTTGAAAAGCGCAGGACATGACAGAGCAAAAACAAAGGAAATAGCTGAAAAAATTCAGGCGGAACTTGGAAAAAATTATACTTATAGAATTGTTGGGTTTACAATTTTTCTTAAAAAGTGGAGAAAAGAGCAAAAGTGTATAAGCTAGGGACATATGTCCTAGGCTACCGAAAAATAGTTCTCATGTGAATTATTGCTAATTTAATGGATAAAGAAGAAGTCAGAAAAGAATATTTTAAGCTAAGAAATCGAGGTCATA
>Ga0105100_10000911_pt1 | contig 17369 bp, 18 predicted proteins | sample PPLLak12cMay2015_2_FD_87033 | JGI IMG/M metagenome (GOLD analysis project Ga0105100, IMG submission 87033) | Freshwater sediment microbial communities from Prairie Pothole Lake near Jamestown, North Dakota, USA - PPLs Lake P8 Core (1) Depth... | ecosystem: Environmental > Aquatic > Freshwater >...
CTATCTCACATCTTGCAGATGATCAGCTTCAACCTTAATCTTCTTGACGTGACCGGACAGAACCCGCCCTTCTCTCTCTTCATGGTGCAAGACGACATCGATCGGCTCAATGACGCGATGGACCGAGCGTCTAAGAGCCTTTACAACCAGATCGTGGGGATCGCTCAGATTGACTCCGTCCTCGTGAAAGGCAACCAGCGCGTTGAAAGCGATGCCATTCTTGCGATCGTGGAAAGCCGGAAAGGCGAGAGTCTGGACTTCGACAAGCTCGACAAGGACCTCCGCGCCATCTACGCCATGGGATATTTCAATGATGTTCGCATCGAGACCGAAGACGGCGCCAAAGGGAAAATCGTGATCTTCACGGTGAGCGAAAAACCTTCCATCGGAAGAATCAACTTCAAAGGGAACAAGAAAATCAAAGCGGAGGACTTGACCAAAGAATCCGGCATCAAGCTTTATTCCATCTACAATCCCAATGAAGTGAAGCAGAGTGTCGGCAAGCTGAAGGACTACTACCGCCAGGAGGGCTACTACACCGTCGAGATCACGGACAAAGTCGAGGAGATCCCTCGGAACGAAGTGGCGTTGACCTACGAGATCACCGAAGGGGAGAAGGTCTACATTCAGAAGATCGAGTTCATCGGGAACACGAAATTCAAGGAAGGCAAACTCAAAGACGTGATGGACACCAGCGAAAAAGGACTGCTCACCTGGTTTACGAAGTCCGGCGTGCTGGACAAGAAAAGGCTCGAAACCGATGCCCAGAAGATCACCGTTTTCTACCAGAACCAGGGATACCTCCGGGCCAAGGTGGGCGAACCCGCGGTGCGGTACGAGTCGGGATACGGACTGGTCATTACGATCGAGATCGTCGAAGGGGATCAGTATTTCGTCAACAACGTCGACATTGCAGGGGACCTCATCCGACCGTCTGAAGAGCTCCTCAAGTTAGTGGCTATGGTCAAAGGGGAACCCTTCAGCCGGGAGATCGTTCGAAAAGATGTCATGACCTTGAGGGATGTTTACGCCGATGAAGGTTATGCTTACGCGGAAGTGGTGCCCGTGACCCGGGAAGACGACAAGGCGCACACCGTGGACATCACCTACCGGGCCGCCACGGGCAACAAAGTCCGGTTCGAGCGGATCACGATCACCGGAAACACCAACACGAGAGACAAGGTCATCCGCCGGGACCTGGAAGTCTACGAAGGCGAATACTTCAGCGGATACGGGATGAGGAAAAGCACTGCAAACCTGCATCGCCTCGGCTTTTTCGAAGACGTGGAAGTCCAGACCAAGAGAGGGAGCTCCGATGACCTGATGGACCTCAACATCAACGTGAAAGAACGGCCCACGGGAAGTTTCACCATAGGGGCCGGCTACAGCGGTTATGAGGGCGCCACGGGGACCATGCAGGTCTCCCAGAACAACCTCTTCGGAACAGGCCAAAGGTTGGTAGGCTCTTTGAGGGTAAGCGCCATAAGCCAGTTCTTCGATATCCGGTTCACGGAACCGAGGCTGAACGACACGAAGATCTCGGTCGGTGCTGATATATTCAAGTGGGAATATGAATACGACGACTATACCCGGGACAGTTTTGGGGGTGCCCTCAGGACCCGTTTTCCCATAGGTTTTGATCCCGACTTCACAAGAGGCTACGCAAAGTACATCTATGACGACACCACGGTGTCCGACGTGGAGCCCGGGGCCGCTTTTGAAATCAGGGACATGGAAGGCAGAAATCTTACCAGCAGCATAACCGTCGGCGTGGACCGGGACTCCAGGGACAGGCCTTGGAACACCAGGAGCGGATCCTACAACAACCTCTCCCTTGAGTACGCCGGGGGCCCCTTGGGTGGAGACGTCTTCTACAATCGATACGAATTCACGACCCAGTGGTTCTTTCCGTGGCGCTGGGACACCTCCTTCATGGTGGAGGGACGCTGGGGGTATGTGCAGCAGAGAGAGGGAGGAAAGCTCCCGGATTACCAAAAGTACCGCCTCGGCGGAATCAACACGGTCCGGGGCTACGATAAGGATAGTATCACACTGAAGGACCCCGCAACAGGAGACGAGCTCGGCGGCGAGAGGATGATGATTTACAACTTCGAGTTTCGCTTTCCTGTGCTCAAGGAACAGGGCCTCCTGGGGGTCGTCTTCTTCGACGCAGGCAATGTGTTTGACGAGGAGGATACGTGGAACTTCACTGACATACCGATGTCCGCTGGCGTTGGAGTCCGCTGGTATTCTCCTCTGGGCCCCATACGAATTGAGTATGGCTACATCCTGAATCGCCGGCCTCAGGATTCAACAGGCGGGGTTGAGTTTCAGATCGGCGGAGCATGGTAATCATCACTTCTGGCTTTTGAGCCAAGATCATTTTAGAACACAAGGGGGACTTATGAAGGGATTAAAAGGCTTATTTCTGGCGATACTCACGGTGGTGTTCTTGTTTCCGGCTGCTCCTCTGGCAGCTCAAGCCGTGAAGGTCGGGGTTGTGGATCTGCAGAAGTTTCAAAAGAATTCCAAGGCGTTTCAGAAAGCCAGCTTGTCCGTCAAGAAGAAGTTTGATGACATGCAGCAGAAGCTGAACGAGGAACGAAGTAGTCTGGCAAAGCTCGAAGAGGAGTTCAAAAAGCAGACGATGATGCTCAGCCTGGACGCTCAAGAAGACAAGAAAAGGGAACTGGAAAAAAAGCAGCGCCATTTCAAGTTCATGTATGATGACTTCACCCAGGAAATGAAAGAAACCGAGGTGGATGCCATCAAAAAGGTCATGAAGGAACTTGAAAAGATCGTAGAAAAAATGGGGGAAAAGGAAGGCTACACGATCATCCTTGAAAGAAGGACCCTTGGCCTCCTCTATTTCAACAACACCATCGACCTGACCGATCGAGTCACAGACGCCTACGACAAACAGAATCCCTAGGGAGGGAGGGTTGGAATTCAGCGCCAGAGAGCTCGCGGATCGAGCTGGGGGTAAGGTTCTGGGCGATGACCGGGTGATGCTCACGGGCATCGCCTCGCTGTCTGAGGCCTGCCCGGGGCAGATTTCCTTTTTTGCCGATCCCCGCTTCAAAGGGCTTTTGAAGACGACCCAAGCCTCCGCGATCCTCATTGCAGAACCGAGCGCCGAGTTCGAAGGCTCGCAGATCATCGTTCGCAACCCGGCCCTCGCCTATGCCAGGGTAGCGGCCCTTTTTGCGCCTCCTCCAAGGGTCGTGGGCATTAGTGAAAGGGCTTTCATCTCGGAGAGTGCGGTCATCGGCGACAAGGCTTCCATTTATCCCTTGGCCTACATCGGGGACCAAGCGGTGCTCGGTGACCATGTGATTGTCTTTCCCGGAGTCTTCATCGGAGACAGGGTCAAGATCGGAAACAACACTGTCCTCTATCCCAATGTCACGGTCATGAACGATTGCGTCATCGGAGCGGAGGTCATCATCCACGCAGGCACCGTGATTGGAAGCGACGGATTCGGATTTGTCCGTGACGGATCGGTCAACGTAAAGATCCCCCAGTTGGGAACCGTTCAAATCGACGATCACGTGGAGATAGGAGCCAACAACTGCATTGATCGGGCGGCCCTCGGAAAAACATGGATCAAGCGGGGAGTCAAAACCGACAACCTGGTGCAGATCGCTCACAACGTCGTGATCGGTGAAGACACCCTCCTTGTGGCGCAGGCAGCGATCGGCGGAAGCGTTTCCGTAGGAAACCAGGTCGTGATCGGCGGCCAGGCCGCCATCCGCGATCACCTCCGCGTGGAGGATCGGGCCATGATCGGTTCGCAGTCCGGCGTGGCCAAATCTCTTGGGCAAGGGGAAATCGTCTCCGGGTCACCGGCCATTCCCCACCGGGTGTGGCTCAAGACATCCGCTCTGATTCCGCACCTGCCCGATTGGGTGGCCCGTATCCGCCGATTGGAAAAAAGGCTGGACGATTTGGAGTCCTAGGCGGTCATTTACCCGCACTGCTCGCAGGGGATTCGTCGATCAGCCTTTGGTTGCGATCAAAAGCCGCATAGGAAAAGCGAGGAACGCTATGAATCTTCCGCTCGGCTACGAAGAAATTGTCAAAATCCTCCCCCACCGCTACCCTTTCCTGCTCGTGGACAGGGTGACGGAGCTCGAACCCGGAAAACGGGTGAAGGGGATCAAGAACGTCACGATCAATGAACCTTTTTTTCAAGGCCACTTTCCCGGCAACCCGATCATGCCCGGTGTGCTCATCATCGAGGCCATGGCCCAGGTCGGGGGAGTCCTCGCCGGATTCTCCATGCCCGAAGACATGAAAAAGGAGGGTCCTCGGGATTTTTACTTCGTGGCCATGGACAAGGTGAAATTTAGGAAGCCGGTGGTTCCGGGGGACCAGCTTGTTTTTGAACTCGTCACGCTCAGGACAGGCTCTCGAGTTTGGAAAATGGCGGGAAAAGCCTTGGTGAACGAGGAGCTGGTTGCCGAGGCGGAACTCATCGCCACCATCGCTTGAGAGAAGCCGGTCAAGAACCCACATGAAAATCCATCCTACAGCAGTAGTCAGTCCTCGCGCGGAGTTGGCGGAGGGGGTTCAAGTCGGCCCCTACTGTGTGCTTCACGATCACGTGAAAATCGGCCGCGACACGGTCCTGGCTTCCCACGTGGTGATCGAAGGACGCACGGAGATCGGGGCAAGGAACCGGATCTCTCCTTTTGTATCCATCGGGTCGCCGCCGCAGGATATCGGGTACCGCGGTGAAGACACGGCCGTGAAAATCGGCGACGACAACATCTTGCGGGAGTTCGTGACGGTGAACAGGGCAACCACCAAGCAGGATGGGGTCACGATCATCGGCAGTGACAATTACCTCATGGCCTATGCCCACGTGGCCCACGACTGCGTCCTGGGAAACAGGATCATCATGTCGAATGTGGCCACCCTCGGGGGTCATGTCTCCGTGGGAGATTACGCGATTCTCGGCGGGCTGGCTGCGGTTCACCAATTTGTGAGAATTGGGGCTTACGCTTTCCTCGGGGGCAAGACGGGTGTCGATCGGGATGCCCCCCCTTTCATGATCGTGGCAGGACCCAGAGCAAAGCTCTACGGGGTCAACCGGAAGGGGCTCCAGCGCCTCGGTTTTTCCAAGGAGAAGCTGGACGGCCTCAAGAAGGCCTACAGCCTCATCTGGAGGGAGAACACCCTGTTCAGCGAAGGAGTGAAGAAAGCGAGACAGGAATTAGAGCCCTTTCCGGAACTCGACATGCTCCTCGATTTCGTGGAGTCCTCAAAACGGGGAGTTCTCCGGTGAGGGTGGACACCCAAAAACCCCGGGACAAGGAAGTCCTGGGATTGATTGCAGGAGGAGGCGTGTTTCCGCTCATGGTGGCGGACGCCGCCAGGAGCAAAGGGTTGCGTGTGGTCGCCGTGGCCCATGAGGGCGAAACGGATCCCCTTCTTGCTGAAAAAGTGGACGAGATCGCATGGATCAAACTGGGACAGCTTGGCCATCTCATCAAGGTCCTCAAGAAAGCCGGCGTCACAAAGACCGTGATGGCGGGCACGATCAACAAGAAGAAGATGTTTGAGAATGTCCGGCCCGATCTGAGAGGCCTGACCCTTGTGTCCAAGCTGGCTATCTTCCACGACGACGACATCCTGCGAGCGGTCGCCGGGGAACTTCAAAGGGAAGGAATTCACATCGTCAGTTCCGCTGAACACCTGCCGGAACTGTTGGCTCCCCGCGGGAACCTGACCCGCAAGAAGCCGAACCAGTCGGAGCGAGAGGATGTGGAGTTCGGATGGAAAATCGCCAAGGAGCTCGGTCGTCTGGACATCGGCCAATGCGTCGTGGTGAGGAAAAAAACGGTTCTTGCCATGGAGGCCATCGAGGGCACGAACGAGACCATCCTTCGGGGAGGGAAGCTCGCAAAGGAAAAAGCCGTAGTCGTAAAGGTCAGCAAGCCCAACCAGGATCTCCGTTTCGACGTGCCGGCCGTGGGCCCGGACACGATTCAGGTGATGGCCCAGGTGAAGGCCTCGGTCCTGGCCATCGAGGCGGGTAAAACTTTGCTCTTTGACAAACCCGCCATGATTTCATATGCTGATCGATCGAGTATTGTCATTGTGTCGCTTTAGTTCTCACAGAGACCGAGACCTTGTGGACCGAAGGGCCCTTCCTCTTTCATAAACGGTAAGGTGGAGACAGTCAGGGATTGAAGCAAAAGCGCATCAGAGTGGGTGTGATCGGGGTCGGCCACCTTGGAGAGTACCATGTTCAGAAGTACAGAGCCATCCCCGCAGCGGAGCTCATCGGCATTGCGGATAGCGATTCCGCCCGCGCTGCGTTGATCGCTGACCGATACGGGACAACGGCTTACCGAGACCACCACGATCTCCTCTCGCAGGTGGAGGCGGTCAGCCTTGCCGTGCCCACGGAGAAGCATTACGAAGTGGCCAAGGACGTGCTGGCGGCAGGCGTTCATCTTCTGGTGGAAAAACCGATCACCTACCTCCTCGAACCGGCGGACACCTTGATTCGTATGGCCAAGAGCAGAGGGCTGGTCCTTCAAGTCGGCCTGGTGGAGCGGTTCAATCCGGCGGTCGTGGAAATGGAAACCCTTCTGACCTGCCCCGTGTTCATTGAATCCCACCGGATGAACGTCTTCACTCCCCGGGGGACGGACGTGGACGTGGTTCTCGACCTCATGATTCACGACCTGGACATTATCCTTCACATCGTCCGGTCCGAGGTCAAGGAACTGCACGCGGTCGGCATGTCCGTGCTCACCGACAAGACGGATATCGCCAACGCGCGATTGATTTTTGAAAACGGAGCTGTGGGCAACCTGACCGCAAGCCGGGTTTCGGACTCGGCCTTGCGGAAAATTCGGATTTTCCAGCAGGACGCCTACATGTCCGTGAATTGCCTCAAAAGGGAGTTAACCGTCACGAAACTCGACGGTGTCCTGAGAGATGCCAACAACTTCCCTCAGGTCACTTCGAACAAGATCCAGTTCCCTGGCCGCGACCCCCTGGCGGACCAGATCGCTTCCTTCATCAATGCGGTTCTCAAAGGGTCTGAACCGGTTGTTTCCGGTCATGACGGACGAAGAGCGCTCCAGTACGCCCTGGCAATCATCGATCAAATCGAGAAGGGTTCCAGAAAATTCCAGGCCGTGTGCTGATCCCGTGAATTCAAGACTTGTGCTCATTGTTGCAGGAGAAGCCTCCGCCGATCTCCACGGTTCCCACTTGGTCGCCGCTCTGAAACGGCTCGACCCGGGGTTGACCTTCTGGGGCATCGGAGGCTCATGCCTGCAGGAGACCGGCGTTCGGATTCTGTTCAATTCCTCCGAGATGGCCGTCGTGGGCATGACAGAGGTCGTCTCGCGGCTGGCCACGCTCACGCGAGCCTACCTGACGCTCAAAGCCATTCTCCGGAAAGACCGGCCGCTCCTGCTCATCCTCTTGGACTACCCCGACTTCAACCTGAGACTTGCCCGTGCGGCAAAGCGGTTCCACGTCCCTGTTCTTTATTACATCAGCCCCCAGGTGTGGGCCTGGCGAAAAGGCCGGGTTGAAACCATTCGGCGCTGCGTGGACCGTATGGCGGTTATCCTGCCCTTTGAAAAAGACTTCTACAGGGAAAAAGGACTTCACGTTGAGCATGTGGGCCACCCTCTCCTGGAGGAGATCCCCACCGATCTGGACGGGAAAAAGGTGCGCATGGAACTCGGCCTTGACCAGGCCTCCCCTGTGCTTGCGCTTTTGCCGGGAAGCAGAAAAGAGGAAGTCACCAACCTCCTCCCCATGATGATCGCGGCTGCCGAGAAAATCCGTTCCAAGCACGCCCGCCTGAAGTGTCTCCTGCCCCGGGCATCGACCATTCCAGCCGAACTGCTTGACGGGCTCCTCAGGGAGTCCTCCCTCGACGTCCAGGTGATCCAGGGCGATGTCCACCGCGTGCTGAAAGCCTGCGACCTTGCCCTGGTCGCTTCAGGCACAGCGACCCTGGAAGCCGCGATCCTGGAGACTCCCATGGTCATCGTCTACCGCGTCTCCTCTTTCAGTTACTGGATCGGACGGATGGTGATTTCAGTCCCCTTCATCGGCCTGGTCAACCTGGTGGCCGGCGAAGAGGTGGTTCCCGAGTTGATTCAGGGCGACGTGACCCCGGAGCGGCTGGCGCGGGAGGCCCTGGACATCCTTGACCATGACGACAAGCGCAGGGATATGGTAAGAAAGCTCCGTGCTCTCAGAGAGACGCTCGGCCGAGGCAGCGCCTCCGAGAGAACCGCCCGGATCGCCCTTGAAATGATCGAAGCCTCCTCAAGCGGAGGAGAGACCAAGAAGAGGTGACATGATGGCAAGGACTGTTTTGATCGTGGATGATGAGGCGAGCATCATCCAGTCCCTGCAAGGCATTCTGACCGACGAGGGATTTGAAGTGATCAGCGCCGACAGCGGATCTTCGGCGATGGAAAAGATCGACGAACTCATGCCCGACATCGTCCTGCTGGATATCTGGATGCCGGGCATGGACGGCATCGAGACCTTGATCAAGATCAAGGAATCTCACTCCGAACTGCAGGTGGTCATGATGTCGGGTCACGGCACCATTGAGACCGCGGTCAAGGCCACCAAGCTCGGCGCCTACGACTTCATTGAAAAACCCCTTTCCATTGAGAAACTTCTGTTGGTGATCAACAATGCCGTGGGGTACTCCCGGCTGGAGGAGGAGATCCACCTGCTCAGGGAGCAGACCAAAGACAAATACAACCTCACCGGAGACAGCGACCCAGTCCGGCAGCTCAAAGAACAAATCAAAATCGTGGCGCCGACCAACGCCTGGGTTCTCATTTCAGGCGAAAACGGAACCGGCAAAGAACTGGTGGCCCGCGCCATTCACCGGCTCAGCAAACGCAGTCTCAAACCCATGGTCGAAGTGAACTGTGCGGCCATTCCCGAAGAACTGATCGAGAGCGAGCTCTTCGGACATGAAAAGGGCGCCTTTACGGGCGCCACGGCCATGAAAAAAGGCAAGTTCGACCTTGCCCACGAAGGCACTCTGTTCCTCGACGAGATCGGGGACATGAGCCTCAAAGCCCAATCCAAGACTCTCAGAATCCTTCAGGAGCAGAAATTCGAAAGGGTCGGCGGCTCCAGGACCATCCACGTGGATGTCCGGGTCATCGCCGCCACCAACAAGGATCTGGAGGCGGAGATCGAAAAAGGCAGGTTCAGGGATGACCTGTATTTCCGCCTGAATGTCATTCCCATCCGGGTTCCACCGCTCAGAGAGCGCACCGAGGACATCCCTCCCCTGGTCAAAGAATTTCTGAAGGAGATGGCTCTCAACACCAACACGGCACCCAAGGAGTTTTCTGAGGAGGCGATTCAGGTGCTGAAGCGATATCACTGGCCCGGGAACATCCGGGAGCTGAGAAATCTGGTGGAAAGGCTGGTGATCATGACCCAGGCAAAGGAAGTGCGAGCAGAGGACATCCCCGCGCCCTTCAACAAACAAGCCGATGCGGAAACCGCGCTGACCTCCACTCTGAAAGCCCGCTCCTTCAAAGAGGCCAAAGAAAATTTTGAAAAGGCCTTCATCGCTTCCAAGCTTCAGGAGTTCAAGTGGAATGTTTCGCAGACCGCCGATGCCATCGGCATTGAGAGAAGCAATCTGCACAAGAAGATCAAAGCCTATGGCCTGGATAGCCTTAAGTCTTCGTCGAGCTGAGGAACCTGTCCCAGATTTCCTTGCGGCCTTCTCCGGTCTTGGCTGAAAAAAGGATGGGTTTTTGAGAGACGATTCCGGAGAGGTTTCTCCCCATCTCGCGAACCCGCGAATCTCTCTCCCTCCGGGTGAGCTTGTCCACTTTGGTGAGGACCGGAATAACGTTTTTTCCTTCCTGCTCCAGCCACTCCATGAGGCTCCTGTCGTCTTCCTCAAGATCCCTCCGGATGTCGAGGATCACGACCACCGCTTTCAGGTTTGGACGGTTCCTGAGATAGGCCTCCACCATGCCGCGCCATGAGCTTTTCACCTCGCGAGAGACCCGGGCATACCCGTAGCCGGGCAAGTCGACGAAGGTGAAGCGGTCATTGACACGGAAGAAATTGAGAGCCTGGGTTCTGCCGGGCGTAGAGCTTGTCCGGGCCAGGTTCTTCCTGTTCACGAGGGCATTCAGGAGGGAACTCTTGCCCACATTGGATCGCCCTGCAAAGGCCACTTCGGTTTTGTCGGGCGGAGGGTACTGGCTCTCGTCAAAGGCACTCTTGAGGAAGGCAGCGTCCATTACCGGCTCCTCAGATACCCTTCGACGCGGTCCAGCCCTTCCATGATGTTCTCGAGGGAATTGGCATAGGAGATCCGGATATAGCCTTCTGCGTTTTCGCCGAAATCAATCCCCGGCGTGACCCCGACGCCGGCCTTTTCAAGGATGTCAAAAGCCAGGTCATAGGAATTCTGAGACAGATGGCGGACGTTCACAAAAAAGTAGAAGGCCCCCTCCGGCTCAACCTTCAAGACAAAACCAAGTTCCCTGAGCCGCCGGATCAGGAATTTCCGCCTTTCATCATAAGTCCTTCGCATCCGCTCCACGTCGGAAGCCGCCTTCCTGAGCGCTGCCAGCCCCGCCCACTGGGAAACGCTTCCTGCAGAGATGAAGAAGTTCTGATGGATCTTCTGGAGGGGGCGGACAAAATCCGGCGGCGCAATGATGTATCCGAGCCGCCAACCGGTCATGGCAAAAGCTTTGGAGAATCCGTTCAGGACAAACGCCTTGTCGGTGAACTCGAGAATGGAATGCTCCTTTTTCCCGTACACCAGGCCGTGATAGATTTCATCGGAGATGACGTAGGGCCCGATTTGTGCAATCTGGGACATCCGTTCGGGGGAGAGCAACATACCGGTGGGGTTGGAAGGCGAGTTGACCAGAATGGCCTTGCTCCTGGGCGTGATTTTTTCTCTGATCTCCTCGGCCCTGTACTGAAAGCCCTCTTCCTCGAAAACGTTCACGCACACCGGTTTGGCTCCGAGGAAGGTGGCGAAGTTGGGATAGCAGGGATAGTGCGGATCGGAAATAATGATTTCCTCGTCCCGATCCAGAAGCGCCGCAAAAATCATAAACAGAGCCGGGGAAGTGCCTGAGGTGATGACGACCTGGTCCGGATGGACCTTCACGCCATACTTCCCGGCGTAATGCTCGCAGATGGCCTCCCGCAGCTCAATCAAGCCCAGGCTGTGGGTGTAGTGGGTCAACCCGTCGCAAATGGCTTTGTTCGCCTCTTCACAGATGCACTCCGGCGTGGGAAAATCCGGTTCACCCACTTCCAGATGAATGATTCTCCTGCCCTGCCTCTCAAGGGCCTGAGCCCTTTCAAGCACATCCATGACAATGAAGGGCGGAATCTTCATTGCCCTTTCTGCAACTGTCCCCATCCTTGTAGTTCCTTCCTAACCGTGCGGGCATCCAGCCCTAAGCAAATTCAACTCTCGGAGTTGCGAATGTCGAACCATTCTCTCCTTCAGCCTTCATCATTTCTTGTTCGAAATTCTGCGGTTTACCCGCCTCTGGCGGGTTCTCTTTTCAAGTTCATCGCAGCTTGCGAAGCAGCGCGGACAATGATTGTGAGCCAGCCTCGTCTGGCATTCTCGGCTCACTTGGGTTTTCTGGTCGTGGCGAGGAGGCTCCTTGCCGCCTTTCCGTACGGCCCGTTCGGATCGTTCTTGATGGCGATCAGGAGGTATTCCACAGCGGCCTCCTGATGATTGAGCCGCAGGTAGAGATCCCCCATCTGAAGTTAGGGCAGAGAGGAGTCCGGTTCAATTTCCGTGGCTTTCTTGTAGGCCGCGGCCGCGTTGTCCCATTCCTTCAGGGCTTCGTAGGAGATCCCCATGTTGATGTAAGCGGGAGTGTAGTCTTTAAAGAACTCCGTGGACTTCTTATAATTCTCAATCGCCCGCCTGTAGTCGCCCTTGTTGTGATAGGCGGAACCCAGGTTCTCATAAGCCACGTGGCGGGTCCGATAGAGATAGTTGTCCGCGGCCTTCTGAAACCACTGGATGGCCAAGTCCCATTGTCTCGCAGCCGCATAGGCTGTGCCCAGGTTGTTTTCATACTCCGGGAAATTCGGCTTGAGCTGGATCGCCTTCTGATAATGCGGGATCGCTCGTTCAGGAAGCCTCAACCCCTGATAAGCCAGACCGAGGCTGTTGTGGATGCTGGGATTCTCCGGATCGAGCTCCACAGCATCCTTGAGTTCGGTTACCGCGCCCTGATAGTTCTTCTCGTAGAGCAGGGAATTGCCCAGCTGATACTTGGCCTCCGCCTTCTTCTTGCCGTTAAGCGGTTGGGTTGTCGCGCACCCGAGGAGCAAGCCCACGCACAAGAAAACCATTAAGAAAAGCCCTAGGTTCTTTCTCATCATATCACCTTGTTAAGAGGATATTCGATAATCCCCTCTGCTCCGGCTTTAATGAGCTGAGGGATCAAGTCTCTGACGACCTTGGATTCTACAACGGTTTCCACGGAAAACCATTGGGTGTGGTACAGGCCTGCCACGGTCGGCGCATTCAGGCTGGGAAGAAGACGGATGACTCTCTCGAGCTTTTCTTCGGGCACGTTCATCTTGAGCCCCACCAGCTTCTCAGCGGTCAGCGCGCCTTTGAGAAGGAGAATGATCTGCTGGATCTTCTCCTTTTTCCACGAATCCCTGTAGGACTCCTTGTTGGCGATCAGCTGAGTGCAGGACGTCATCAACTCCTGGATGATCCGCAGCCCATGGGCGCGGATCGTGCTGCCCGTCTCCGTCACCTCGACGATTGCATCCGCCAGTCCCGAGACCACCTTCGCTTCCGTAGCCCCCCAGGAGAACTCCACCACTACGTCAATGCCCTCTTTCTTGAAGAACTTTTTGGTGAAGTTGACGAGCTCTGTGGCAATTTTCTTGCCCCTGAGGTCCTGAATCTTCTTGATCCGGGAATCCGAAGGCACCGCGAGGACCCACCGGGCCGGATTCTGGCTCGCCTTGGAATAAACAAGCTCATCTACGACCACCACGTCGGACTCGTTTTCCTGTATCCAGTCTTTGCCCGTCAACCCGGCGTCGATCGTGCCGTTCTCGACATACCGCGACATCTCCTGGGCCCTGCAAAGAGTGACCTCGATGTTTTCGTCGTTGATGTCCGGAAAATAGCTCCGGTCATTGACATTGATTTTCCAGCCTGACTTCTCAAAAAGGCTGATCGTCGCCTTTTCCAGGCTTCCTTTGGGAATGCCGAACTTCAGCTTCTTCATTTTCCGTACACACGCTCCGGATCGAAAATTCTTTCTCCCACGATGGTTATTTCACGGTCACGGCCGACCTGCTTGTGGAAACAGGTTTCGTACCCGGTGTGGCAGGCGGCACCGCCCACCTGCTCCACCTTGAAAAGCACTGTGTCGTTGTCACAGTCCACATAGATCTCTTTGATTTTCTGCACATTGCCGGAAGTGCTTCCCTTGTGCCAGATCTCCTGACGCGACCGGCTCCAGTAGTGGGCTTCACCTGTCTCAAGGGTTTTGTCCCACGAGGCGCGATTGATATAGGCCAGCATGAGAACCTTGCCGGTTCCGAACTCCTGGACAACAGCAGGCAGCAGGCCGTTTCCTTTTTCAAAATTCAGATCAACCATGGACTAGCAAACCAAGAGGAAATTTTGGATTAATTACAATAGCATATTGATGATAGAGTGCAAGGGAAAACTAACAGAGGCTTAAGGGAAGAGGAGCGTCACGCCTTCGGCGTGACTTGAGGCGGTAGGCAAAGGCAAACATTCGTGTTCTCTCCACCGGCCCCATCTTGATGCCTCCATCCTTTCGTAGGAATCGGCCAACGGACTACGGACTACGGACATACTTACCGCTTAGTTGCCCGCAGGCCGCTGAGATGTCCTGACCTTTGCTTTTCCGGATCATCGTTGTGAAGTGATGCTCTATCAGGATTTCCTGAAAGCGGAGAACCCGCTCCGGTGAAGGCGATGCGAGCTCCAGATCAGGGTGAGGATTAAGCGCAATCAGGTTAATCTTGGCTCGCACTCCTTTCAGGAGTGCCGCCAGCCGCTGTGCGTCCTCATCCCGGTCGTTGACTCCTCCCACAAGAACATATTCGAAAGTGATCATTCTTCGGTTGAGAGTGGGGAACTCCCTGAGTGCTTCAATAAGGCTTTTCAGAGGATACTTGCGGTTCACAGGCATCAGAAAACTTCTTGTGTCATCGTCCGACGCATTGAGGGAAACGGCCAGATTGACCCTGGCTTCCCTCCCGAGTCTCCGGATCTTAGGGACTAAACCGCAGGTGGAGAGCGTGACCGTTCGATGAGAGAAGTTCATGCCCTCTTCGGAGATGAGGTTGCCCAAAGCCCTGACCACGGCATCATAATTCGCAAGGGGTTCGCCCATGCCCATGAACACGATGTTGGTCAAACGATCCGGTTCGCTCATGGAACGCTTGACATGGATGACCTGGTCAACGATTTCAGCGGCCGTGAGACTTCTCTTCAGCCCTTGCCTCGCCGTCAGGCAGAAACGACACCCCATGGCACAGCCTGCCTGAGAAGAGATGCAGAGGGTGAAATGACCTCTCTCCGGAATGAGCACGGTCTCAATGAAGTGGCCGTCGTCCAGTTTGAAAAGAAATTTGGTTGTCCTGTCCTTGGAAACCTGCGTCTTCTCCTGAACCAGGTGGGTGATGCGAGCTTTCTCCTCCAGTTGCGCCCGAAGGCCCTTGGAAATATTGGTCATCTCCTTGAAGGAAGTCACCAGCCCTTTGAACAGCCACTGCCGCAACTGCTTGGCCCGGTAGGCCGGAAGGCCTTGGGCTTCGACCCAGGCTTCGGTTTCCGCAAGGCTCATTCCTTTTAGGTCCGCTTTCATGAATGACTCACCGCAAAGACGCTAAGAACGCTAAGACGACTTTTTGCTTTCCCCTGAGATGGGGGAAAGCAATAACAGCGTCCTTTACTATTCTGCAAGCTCATGGACAATGCGTTTAATGCCATCCCGCATCATGGCCACATTGAAATTCAAAATCAACCCCAGGTGCAAACCAGACAGTTTGAGGTAAGTCAAAAGCTGGGCTCCGTAAATGGGCTCAATCTTTTCACACGACTTAAGCTCCAATATGATCACATTTTCGACCACCACATCCAACCTGTATCCACAATCCAGTTTTCTCCCCTTATACACCACTGGTAAGGGTTCTGCCTCTCGTAGTGCAGCCCTCTGAGCTCTAGCTCATGCCAGAGGCATTCCTCATAAGCAGATTCAAGTAGCCCTGGCGCTAGGACCTTATGCACTTCTATTGCTGCCCCTATGATCTTATTGCTCAGCTGGTTGATATCCACGACAAACACGTCGCCAGGTTCATAAGGCGCAGAAGTTTTCCCTCCTGCCGTCTCAGCAGGAGGGAAAACATCTTTCTCTGCGTCCTTCGCGCCTTTGTGGTGATGCTACTCCTTGCATTCGCCTTTGGAGAGCGCCGAAGGATTGGCGCACATAGTCCTCAGCTTGGCCAGCTCCCACACATAGTCATAAAGATGCAATCCCTTGCTCGCAGCGATGATTTCTCCGTCTTCAACCCCGATGCTTGACGCCATGTATTCTTTGAGCAACTGAATGGCTCCCAGGTTCGCCGGAAACCCATTCCACAGATCCCATGACCTGAAATAGACCACGAAGTGGAGCTTGTTGTCCCTGACCCTGGTGTCTATGCCTCTCAGGCAGGGCGGATCTTTGAGGAACAGCGACTGAGGTTCGCCAACGGTCATGTAAGCCTGGTTGGTGCCGAACCCGTCCTCCTTGTACATCCGGATCACCTCTTCAATCTGTTTCTCAAGAAACTGCCCATAGGTGTAATCCTCTCCGGGCTGTTTCGCTGCTGTCATCAGGTACGGGAGATAGGATTCAAGATATCCCTCTGCGACAGGGTTTGGGATACCGAGGGACGGTGGAATGTCGGGCAGAAGTGGCCTTACCCCGGGATACTTGATGTGGATGGTGGCATAGTCGAACTCAAGCCTTTTTTGCCCCTGAAAGCTTCCCCGCTCTATGAGGTATTCGCTGCCTGCCTCCAGAAGCCTGTAGACACACTGAAACCAGGCATCCGGCAAATCCCGAGCCTCTATGAATTCCAGTTTCATCGATCTCTTTCTCCTTGCCCTCGTGGTCGCTATTCGTTTTCCCATTTTTGCAGCGCCCCTCCTCTATTGTCAATTCAAAAGGCAGTGTAAAAGCTCTTGACCCAGATGACAAATTGTTGCATGCCTATCCTTGTCATCACCCTGACTCCAATAAACACACACAGGGCTGAAGCAAAGGGGGGGCGCTATGAAAACCGGACTGTTGCTCGTCGACCTTCAAAACGACTACTTCCCCGGAGGCAAGATGGAGCTCACAGGAATTCTGCAGGCCTCTGAGAAAGCCCGGAGACTCCTCGATCACTTCAGAAAAAACAATCTTCCCATCTACCATGTCCAGCATGTCTCCATCCACCCCGGAGCCACGTTCTTCCTCCCCCGCACCGAGGGGGGAAAGATCTGCAGCGCCCTGGAGCCTTTGGCAGGCGAAGAGGTTTTTCAAAAGCATTTCCCCAACAGTTTTCGGGAAACCCCTCTTCTGGAGACGCTGCGGAAGCAGGATGTGGATGATCTGGTGATCGCGGGAGCCATGAGCCATATGTGTGTGGACGCAACGGTTCGGGCGGCCTGCGATCTCGGGTTCTCCTGCACGGTGATCGAGGACGCCTGTGCGACAAAGGATCTTGAGTTCAGAGGCAGTCTTGTCCCGGCGCCCCATGTGCACAGGGCGTTCATGGCCGCGCTTCATGCGGCCTACGCGAGGGTCATGACGGCCGAGGAGTTTTTCTCTTAGATCATGTTGAGAGAGATTCGCGATGTCAGGCAGGTTCGCGGAGAACCAAGGCGGAGATGGTTCTCTGACGAGGACTTTGACCTGATCGTGTGGATTGACCCGGAAAACCGAATCCTCGGGTTCCAGCTTTGCTATGACAAGCAAACCGGACAGAAAGCTCTGACGTGGCTTAAAGACGATGGTTACCGGCACAGCCGCATCGATGACGGCGACAACCCTGGCAAAATGAAGGCGTCTCCTGTGCTCGAGGCGGACGGGCATTTTGATCGTGAGGGCATTGGCCGCCGGTTCAGGGAGAACAGGGGCGATGTCCCGTCAGAGGTCGCAGACTATGTTTACGACAAAATCATGAATTACTCGTTTTGAAGGAATTCATGGCTCCATTCCTGATCGCATTATACCTGGTCGGTGGCGCCGCATTGCTGATTCTAGGCGCCGAAGCCTTGGTCCGTGGCGCATCCCGCCTGGCTTCGA
>Ga0105100_10000912_pt1 | contig 17367 bp, 24 predicted proteins | sample PPLLak12cMay2015_2_FD_87033 | JGI IMG/M metagenome (GOLD analysis project Ga0105100, IMG submission 87033) | Freshwater sediment microbial communities from Prairie Pothole Lake near Jamestown, North Dakota, USA - PPLs Lake P8 Core (1) Depth... | ecosystem: Environmental > Aquatic > Freshwater >...
AGGATGAAACCATCGAGTTCGGCCATAGTCACCATTAAGATGGAGAACTTAACCCTGTTCCGTTTTCTCCGTCTTGACATATATTGGCGCCAAAGCGCGGCGCAGGCCCTTGAAGTGCTGAAGCCACAAATACATCGGCAGCATTTCAGAAAAACAGCCAGGGTTGTTTTCTTTCATTTACCACCTTTCGAAAGACTCACTTGCGCCGGCGCGTAAACTTCTTGAACAACGACTCAGGATCCATCATCATCAGCCGCAGGCGGTACATTTCCAGCTTAGGGTTCTCGGGGTCGGGGCGCTCCCACATCTCGAACCAGGAGCGGGCAGCATCTTTGTTTTTCTCGGCCAGACACAGGTCAATCTGCGCCATGCACAGCGTATCATACTCACTGTAGTGCAACTGCTTACGCCGCATGAGACTATTGAGCAAGGTGCGCGCTTTCTCGTAATCACCGTCTTTGATCGCCAGGCGGGCTATGCCAGCAATGCCGAAGAAGTAATCCGGGAAACGGGCGTAGATCTCGCGCAACATAGCCTGGGCTCTCTCCGATTGGCCCTGCATCTCCAAAGCCATCGCCAGATTGTTCAGCAGGGAGGGCGAATCCGGCTCCAGGGCGATGGCCTGCTCCAACAAGTGCTGCGCCCGCTGGCCTTCGTGGTCTTGCAGGGCGTAATAAGCCTCTTCAGACAGGCGAGAGACCTCGGGATGGGTATAGGGCGAGTGTACCTCATCGGTGATCTCGAAATTTAACAAGAGCACATCGTGCCACTCGCCGCCCATCCACATACGGGTCGGGCCGCTGGGGAGCAATCCAGCTTCAGAAACAATCTGGGAGGCTTTCATGCGCTGCTCGTCGGTGCCATGTTGACTGAAGGTAAATTCTTTGAGCGCAGCCAGCAGGTCGGGGTGATCTGACATGCCTGCCAGGCTGAGGGCGAAATCACGTCCGGCAGGATCGCCGCGCTGCAGCAGGTGCGGCGCCAGGGCGACCAGCTCAGGGTGCTGCTGCAGGAAGTTATTGGCCGCAGCCTGCACCGCAGTATCTTGCTTGCGGCGGGCAGCTGCATCTATAGCTTTGGAAAGCTCCCGGACGGCGCTCGCTGTCACCCAGGTGGACAGCGGGAAAGCCCACGGCCCATTGCGCTTGCCAATCAACTGCTCCAGGTCGTTGAGCTGCTCTTGCGCCAGGCTGAAGCCGGGGTCGAGCTTGAGCGCCTCTTTCCACAGGCGTCGGGCTTCCTTTTCCTGCCCCTGATACCAGTGCGCCACCGCAACCAGGTGCAAGAAGAGCGGGCTGGCCTTGGGGGGCTTGAGGTCGCCGGCGGCCTTGGCCTGCCTGTACAGCTCCAGCAAAGACCGGTCATCGCCCAGGATGCTTAACGCCTCGGCTTTCTTGGTCCAGACATCCACAGCCGGAGCGGCAGACTGCAGCAAGCGCTCTGCTGACTGTACGGCCTCGTCGGGGCGCCCGCTCAGAAACAGCAGGCGCGCCAGGTTGGAGAGGGCATGGATATTGTCCGGCTCGATCTCGAGCGCCTGGCGGCTCAATTCGATGGCGCGCTTTGAATCACCCTGCATGGCGTGGATCTGGCTCAGGTTGTTTAGAGCGGGGATAAATGCCGGGTAGCGTTTGAGCAGCTTCTCTGCCGCAAGCTTACCCTGAGGGTATTGTCCGTGATCCAGGAAGAAGCGCACTTCCTCGTTTTCGCGGGCAAGATTGAAGGCCTCGGTTTCCGCCAGGCCCAGCTTTTCCAGCTCCAGGCTCAAGGCCTGGCGAAGCTCTTGCAGGGTCTGGCGAGCCTCGGAGGCGCGCTCATGACCCGGCCAGCGGCGCAGAAACTTCTCCAGAGCCTGGATTGCCAGCGCCGGACGGAAATTGCTCATGTAGGCGCCCCCCAGCGCGAGGATCAGGTCGGGATCGTCTGCCTCGATCTTGCACAGCCGGTAGCAGGTCCATTCGTAGGCATGCATGTCCTTTTGGTCGTAGCAGGCGTTCAGCAGCAGCCCCAGCACGGGCGCCAAGCCTGGGCGGCGGCGATCCAGCTCGTCCAGGATCTGGCGCGCTTCCGCAGGCCGCAGGTCTTCCAGTAGCGCCTCGGCATCGTGCAGGCCCTCGATCACCCGCCGGGGAAGCGGGGGTATTTTGGGGGACTGGGAGGGTTTCTTTTTTGGCATCGTTTCTGGGTCCAGCGATTACTCCAGCCCCCGGTAGGTCTCCGGCCCACTCTTACGACGCACAGCCAGGACGAGCAGGTTGTTAGTGTCTTCATCTACCCGGTAGATCAAGCGCCAGCCGTTGAAGCGCAAGCGGAAGCGCCCTGGCATGCCGCGCAGTTCTTTCGACCCTGGAGGATGTGGTTCCGTCGCCAATGCTTCAACCAACCGTCGCATTCGCCGCCGATCGCGTCCGGGCAGGCTACGCAACGCTCGGAATCCCTCCTCGGTGTAACTAATCCGGAAGGGCACCTTTGGACTCCAGATCGTCAATCTCAGCCCAAACTTGCTCGTGTGCGTATAGACGCTCTTCTCCAGCCTCCAGGCGCGCCTCAACCTCTTGCACCAGACGGAGATCGTCTGCTTCTTCCAGAAGATCCAAACCGCGCCCATACTCTTCCAGGCTCTGGCGGACAATATCGGTCAGTGTCTTCCCCTCCAGGGCAGCGCGGGCCTTGGCGCGCCGGCTGATCTCCTGGGGGATATTGATGGTTAATTTGGTGTTCATGGGTTAAGTCTCCTTACGGCTAAGGGTATTATACAGCTTTCCGTATAACCGTCAAGATACACGACTGCGAAGGTGGACAAAGCGCGGTCATATACCCGCACACGAATGAGGCAAGTGGTGTCATTCGTGGATGGCGCGCCACGCCGACCTCCCGCAGGTTTCTGCTCCCGCAGGAGGTTACACCGCGCCCGTTATTCCTACAACATTCCCGCGTACAGTTGTTGTCAAGTTTGAAGGTCAGGAACCACGAGCGCGAAGTACCCAACAGCATAATTGAGATCAGCGAGCGTAGATTTGTAGTAGAATATGTATTTGAATACGGATTGTAGGAGCGTCCAATGCAAAAGATCATCGGTGTGACCGAATTACAACGCCGCTTCCGCGCTATCTTCGATGAGGTGGTGCGCAAAAAAACTACAGTTATACTGACTCGCGGCAGCCGGCCCGAAGCAGTTCTCATCTCATACCAGGATTACCTGCGCTTTCAGGAAATCCAGGAAAAAGAAGTGTTGGCCCGCTTCGATCAGGTTTGGGATCGCCTGGCCGAATCTAACACAACATACAGCGATGAAGAAATAGCCGCCGATATCGAAGCAACACGCAGAGAATAACCCTTGCTCGCCGTCATCGACACGAATGTGCTGGCCAGTGCGCTCATCCGCAGGCAGGGGGCATCAGGGCAAGTGCTCCGACACCTACGCAATGATGGCTTTACGATCATCTATTCGGCGCCTCTGATGGTGGAATTGGTGGAAGTACTCAGCCGTCCGCATATCCAGCACAAGTATCACGTCCAGTCAGACGACATTGCCGCATTGATCAACCTGGTCCGCCTACGGGGCGAACTGGTTTCTCCTACCCGAAGGATTGATGCTTGTAGGGACCCAAAGGATAACCGCTTCTTGGAAGCAGCTGTTGAGGGGAACGCCGATGTGATTGTTTCTGGAGATGCTGATCTCCTCGATATGAGGGAATTCGAGGCGGTCCCCATCCTTTCTGTGGCGGAGTTCCTGGCGCAACTCTAGGGTTCTCTCTGATGAACCACCTATTGTGAAGCCATTTGGCTCATTGACTGGGCTGCACAGCCGCGATGATGCGCGCCGCCCTAACCGGCAAGGAAGAAACAACCTGTAGGAGCGCACAATGCAATTGATAAAGCGCAGGGAGAAACGTAAACCCTCTCGATCTGTACCTCAAAATGCATCAGAAGGTTGGTAACGACCTGCCAGACCCAGTTGGATAGAAATAGTTTATAGTATAATACACATTAATTTAGATAATTATACACATAATTGACTGGGAGCCTGCTATGCGAACCAATATCGTGCTCGATGATAATCTTATCCAACGTGCTCAAAAGTTGACTGGCATCAAAACCAAACGGGAAGTGGTGCACGAGGCTTTGCGCGTGCTTATTCTATTACGCGAGCAGGCGGAAATTCGCAGCTTGCGCGGCAAATTGCATTGGGAAGGCAATCTCGACGAACAGCGTCAAGCGCGCATTCCGGAGCGGTAGCCATGCTGGTTGTTGATTCCACCGTTTGGATCGATTACTTTAACGGAGTGGAAACCCCGCAGACCAATTATTTGGACAGCGTTCTCGATCACGCGCCCATCCTTGTAGGCGATTTGATCCTGGCGGAAGTCTTACAAGGTTTTCGCAAAGACGCCAGTTTTGAAAAAGCCCGCCGCGCGTTGGGAAAATTTATGCAATCGGGCATGGTCAGCCCGGAGTTGGCGCTGCAATCCGCCCGCAATTACCGTTTTTTGCGCCAAAATGGGGTCACCGTCCGCAAGACAATCGACAGCCTTATCGCTACATTTTGCATTGAAAACGACCACGAACTCTTGCATAACGACAGCGATTTCGATGGCTACGAACAGCATCTTGGCCTGCGGGTCGCGCATCCATAAACAGGTTTTTATTCTCTACTTCTTGTCCATCCAATTAAAACGAAACAATGACCCAACTCCCTGTTGTCACCCCCTAGACCTGCGCACCCAATTGCACCAAATGCTCGCCACGACCTGTTGAGCCCCCGCAGGCAGGGGAAGCATACGGCTCGACAAAGGCCGCGTACCCTCAAGCTACAGCGTCGGTCTGCTCGCGCCCCGCGGCCAATCTTACTTGCCGAAACTGCGGCGGTCGTTCCAGAAATTCTTGCTGCCAGCGTGGTATCAAGCTTTCTTTGATGGTGTATTCCCGGCGGTCTGGCTCAAGCTTTTCTTGCCACCGACAAGTTCCAACTCTACTCGTACCTTGAATTCCGGGAGTGTATGCGCGACGTGGATTTCCCATCTAGCCTTTTTCCTGATAACTTCCTTCACCCTTAGCTTTGTGTCCAGTTTTCGAGGTTTATTAACAGAATGTTGAACCCAGGACAACTTTTTGTCAGGTAACCTAGAGAGGAAAGCGCTTATGATTCATGCTGATCCCCAATTCCGGCTCTCGACTCTCCTACCCTACCTGTGTCAAAAAGCCCATTGACGGCTCCCTTTGTTAAGGATATAATAAACTAGTCAGTCTAGTCATTTGGAGGTGTCGTATGGGATCTGAATGGAAATTGCAAGACGCTAAAAGCCGGTTTAGCGAGCTGTTTACCCGTGCCATTGTGGAAGGAGCACAGGTTGTGTCCCGGCGGGGAAAACAAAAAGTGGTGGTGGTATCGAAAGAAGAATATGACCGCCTGACCCGCTCTGGCGGAAGCCTATCCCAATTCTTGCTCAATTCCCCCCTGGCTGGTTCGGAGTTGAATTTGGAACGAGTCCGGGATTTACCCCGTTCCCTCGAGCTTGAGCCATGAGCTATTTATTGAACACCTGCGTGATCTCAGAATACACCCGGGGCGAGCCAAATTTGAAGATCATTCATTGGGTAGACGAACTGGATGAATCCGACTTGTTCCTGTCCACGATAACCATTGGAGAAATCAAAAAAGGAATTGAACTATTACCCGCCGATTCCGAGCGCAAACAGGCATTAACCATTTGGCTCGAAAACGGGCTACTGAAAAGGTTTTCAGGGCGCATTTATCCGATAACAGTCGAGGTCATATTGCGCTGGGGCTCGATCTATGCTCGGCTTGAAGCTTCCGGCCAAATAGTATCGACAATGGATTCGCTAATCGCTGCCACAGCTCTCTCGCATGGTGCGGTCATCGTAACCCGAGATGAAGACCATTTTCGTTCGACCGGGGTTGAAATCATTAACCCCTGGAAATTGTAGGTGCATAAAGCACTTTCAGTAGTCTGCCACAGATTCCTGCTGCAGAAACTGTGTTTTAAATAGAATGCGACCCCTGAAAGGCGAGAAGAGATATCTACCTCTAAAGACAGATTCAGATCAAATACTCCGCAATAAGCCTGATTGATAAATCAGATTCATGTCGAATAATCGCAGCATGATCAAGACAGAGACAATCCACCCACGTGTTCGCACAGGTCGCTACCTTGGAGCGAGGTGAAAAGCAAAGGCGGCAGAAGGAAGGTCGTGCCTACCGAAGGCTGTGTCTGTCCTAACCAGGAGTGCATCTGTGGTAAAGATGGGCAGGTGGTGCTGGATCCGTCTGTTTGGTGGATCAGCGCCAGCTGGTGAGATGTCTGAACAAAATGGTGTACGGGAGGGAACCTAGGCAAGATGTTTTGGCCGCGCTGACGGAGATGTGTTTGTTGGATGAAATGAGGGCAACAGAAGTGCATCCCCACACCGGGTATCCAGCAGCGCATGCACTTGTTCAGAACGTATCGCTTTGAAAAAGATATCCCGGTTTGGAAAGCCGCTCGCCGCAAGAACAGTAAGGCATTCATCGAATTCTTGGAGCACCTGTTTGTTAAGCGCTGCCCAAGCGGTCATTTCATCCTGATACTGGACAACGCTTCGATCCACAAATCAGCCGCCTCTTTGGCTGCCTTGAGTTTGGACGAGCACCGAGTGACGGTGATCTGGTTGCCATTTTATTGTTCAGAGCCGAATCCGATTGAACGCTTTTGGCGCTATCTCAGTAAGTTGCCCGAAGGCATGGATCAGCAGGAGGCTTACCAGCGCTATTTGGAGGCCCTGGGCTATCTCTATCCAGGGCCGTGGGTGTTCACGTTGGACGTTCACCCATAATTTGTGAATGGTTGGCTCGAATTTCAACAACCGCGCCAGCGGGAAAGAGCTGCTCGAACTGCGCCTGGTTAATTTCGAGGGGAGCGCCAGCCCGGTGCTGGTCAGCGGCTGTTGGTTCGATGATTTCAGCCTGTCTGAAGACGGGGGTTTCCTGGCCTTCCTCGTCTTCCAGGACGAACAGGGTTTGTGGTTGACTCTGATTACTCTCCCCAACGGGTCTTCGACCCCTGTTTATCAGGCTGAAACTCCGGGCAGCCTTTCCTGGCTCGGTTGGGCGCCTTAACGTGGATCCTTCTCTTTTCAACCAGCCGTTGACAGTGGGCGCACTTCACGATCCAATCGTGCGCCGAGAGAGTCTCCGGCAACATCCAGATCATACTGTGCTTGCAGTCCCATCCAGAATTGGGGCGAGTTACCGAAGAAGCGCGCCAATCGTAGAGCCGTGTCCGCGGTGATACTGCGCCTACCGAGCACAATTTCGTTGATGCGGCGCGTGTCCACACCGATGTTAATTGCGAGACGGTTCTGGCTCAGGTTCATCGGTTTGATGAATTCTTCCAGTAATACTTCGCCAGGGTGGATGGGCGAGAGCTTGTTGGTCATTTCTTGCTCCTACGAATGGTAATCAGTGATCTCAACATTAACCGCGTCGCCGCTTCTCCATTCGAAACAAATCCGCCATTGGTCATTGATTCGGATGCTGTATTGTCCTTCTCGGTTACCCATTAGTTTTTCGAGACGATTCGCCGGAGGGATTCGCAAGTCGTTGATGTTGATCGCATTATTGAGCATCCTCAATTTCCGTAACGCCGCCTGCTGAATATCGGATGGCAATTTGCGTGATCGTTGGCGATGATAGATCTTCTGTGTTTCGGCATCTTTGAAGGACTTGATCACAAAATAATTATATAGTGCAATGCACTAAGCGTCAAGCGATAAATCGATCCAGAATCAACGAAAAGCGACGAGAATATTTCGCATGTTACTTTTTCCGGTCCCGCCATTATCCGTGAGGGATAACTTAAACGGTTGCTGGTTGGTGCGTTCTTGGGTTGTGATGCCAGGCCAGCCGCCATGGCTGGAGTCCTGCGCCGGTAACGTTGTGGCTGCTGTCGTCCTTTGCGCTGGATCGGATGAGACAGTTCGACAGCCAGGCTTTCGTGGTAACGGGTGAAGTGATAGTAGCACCGCCACCACTTCAGGTGTTCGAGCAGTTCGGGTGCATAGTGGGCTGGACCCCAGGTGCGGCGGGTCAGTTTGGAAACGGACTGGCGGATGGTGAGGTTGGTACGCTCGACGAAGGACGTGTTGATTCTGCCACTCAGTCCAGCCTGTTTGAGGCGAGAGCGGTAGCTTTGTTCATCACCCCACAACATGCGGCGTTCGACTTTGACAGTACACCGCCTGCGTTGATGTTTGATCACCTGGGCGTAGGCGAATTGGCTGAGCAAAACCCAGACCGGCTTTTTCCCTTGCCCAGGTTCCCATTGGCCGAAGTGGGCGGTTAGAGCATAGAAATAGTGTTTCAAGCCATCGCTGGCAAAGACGGGGGTAGAGCCAGAGCGGAGCCTGCGTTTTAGCTCATGCACCACCCGGTAGGCCATCTCCTGAGTCCGACCGCCAACCTGAAGAACGGGGACCAGCTTGGTTGGGGCATCACTAACCACCCACACCCACAGATCGTGACCGCCGAATTTGACGCTGGCCCATAATTCGTCTAGTTGGAGATGAAGCAGATCGAGTTGGACCATGAAACGCTCGTGGATCTTCATGCTCTGAACGCCGCTGCGGGCGAGCCAGGTGCAGATGGTCAGCTCGCGCACCTTGAAAACTTCTTCGAGAGCCGAAATATCCACACCCAGAGCCAGCAGCCACAAGACCTTCGCAACGGTATCCGGGGAATGTTTCAGCCGGTACATGACCGTGTTTCTGCGAACGGTGAACTTCTTCCCACACGCCTGGCATTTGAGATCCTGAATTGCTCCGTGCTTGCCGTGTGTGCCATCTCCAACCAGCGCATGGATCGTTTCATGGCGGATGCCATGATACTCGCATAGGGAATTCGGGCAAGCGAACCCTTGGGTGGCGATCTTCTTCTTGGGGCCACCGCGTCCTTTCCGGGTGCTCCAGGCGATGGGCGATACCTGTGCCGGGGGAGTCTCTTTCCTCTTATGTTGTTGGCAGACCGGGCAGTCTTGTTCGGTTTTGGGCTTCAACACGCATGGCTTTCGGGGAAGTTTGTCAGATTTCTACCTGTTCATCCAGCGGCGCAACCACTTTCCATGCAGCCAACGATAGAGTTCGATCAAGACAATCAGAAACCCAAGGAGTTCGAAGAGATGTTTCATCTGGCAGGCTGTTTTCCCGTTCGTTGGAAGTATAGCCTGCTATCTTACCACAAGGGTATTGCTGCTTCTAAGTTATCCACCACCGATTGTGGCTGTACCGAATAATCAACAGGAAGGGATGAAAACATGAATGTGGATGACTAGGAAGAGAGTACAATGGGAATAGCTGTTAATACTTTCTTGAGACTGACCGCCCTGCTGGTAGCGGTGATCTCCCGGTTCCTACCCATAACCACGCCTGTCAGATCCACCGTTTCCATCGGTTTATTGACAGGCGGGGCGCTGGGTGTCATCCTCATCGAAGTATGGGCAAGAAGGGAAGTTCAATCGCGCGATAACAGAAGATGAGAAATGCCCGAGATACATTTGCAAGCCCGAAATCTCAGTTGTTCTTACGGCGAATTCCAGGCTCTGAAACCCATCGACCTGGCGCTGCACGCCGGCGAACTCGTCGTTTTAGCCGGGCCGAATGGCTCGGGTAAGACAACGCTGCTGGCGTGCCTGAGCGGGCTGCTGCGACCGACCACCGGGGAGGTCAGCCTGGAGGGGTTCGACCTATACAGGGACGAGCGCCAGGCGCTGCCGCGCCTGGCATTCGTGCCGGATGTGCCGGTTTTCTATCCGGAGCTGACCGCCTGGGAGCACCTGCGCGTCATCGCGCTGGCGCACCGGGTGAGTGAGGGTTTCGAAGCGCGGGCCAGGGAGCTGTTGGGCGAATTCGGGTTATGGGAGGCGCGCCATCTGTTTCCCCATGCTTACTCGCGCGGCATGCGTCTGAAGCTGGCGCTGGCCCTGGCGTTGATCCGGCCTTTCTCGGTTCTCTTGCTCGACGAGCCCACCTCGGCATTGGACATCGAGAGCACAGCGATCTTGTACGAAAAGCTCCTGGCGCTTTCTACCGCGCAGACCGCTATCTTGCTGACCACCCATGACCCGCACCTGGCCGGACAACTCCATGCGAAAACCTGGTCGATCCATGCCGGAATTCTTTCGATCCGCTGACCTGCGCGCCGTCTGGCTGGTGCGCAGCCGCAAGCTCCTCTCGCAATTGGAGTTTTGGCTGGGTTTGATCGGGTACGACCGGCAGACACGCTCCTTCAGCAGCTGGATCTACCTGATCTACGTCTTCATCTTCTTCAGCGTCTGGATCTTCGTCGTGCTGGTTCTGCTGGCGGATTTCGCCGGCCAGGCGCTGAACGCGTTGCCGTTTGGCTCCCCATTGTCCGCGGCGGTCGCCGTGGGCGGGGTGGCTTTTATCGCCGCTTTTCTGCTCGAGCTATATTCTGCCTCGCGGCGCAGCCCGTTCGTTTTCTCCGAGGCCGATGCGACCCTGCTGTGCCTGACCCCGGTCGACCGGCGCTGGGTGGCGCTCGCCTGGTTTCTAGGCGAGTGGGCGGCGCGGGCTCCATTTCTCTGGGCGGGAGCGGTTGTACTTGGCTACGCCTGTCTGGAAGCCCAATTCCCCGGAGAATTGAGCGCCGCCGGCCTCCCTGTCTATCTGCTCGCCGGTATCAGGATGCTGGCCATCGCTCTTCCACTGCACCTGGCAGCCCAGTCGCTGGCCTGGTCGGTGGGCGCCTGGCGCTTAGGCTGGAAGCGGGATTGGCCCGCTCTGCGTTGGATGGCGCCCTTCCTGGCTATCCTGATCGTCGCAGCCTGGACCTTGAGCAGTCTGAGGAGCGAAGTCGTTTTCCCCGCCTGGGCATGGGGAGCTGCCTTTCCGATCCGGGCCGGACTGGGCGCGGCGCCCCTACCGTCAGGGATTGGGCTGGGCTTGCTATGGGCTGCGGTGGGATTGTCCTTATTGTGGGCGGCAGCCAGGAGGATGAGCCTGGCGCGCGCCGCGCAGGAAACGCGCGAACAGGAGGCGCTGCAAACCGCCCTCCTTTTCGGCGCGACCGACCTGGCCCGGGAGCTAAGGCAACGCCAGCGACTGGGCGCCGGTAAGAAACCGGGCCGCCTGCCGGTTCGCCCGGGTCCGGCCGCGCTGGTCTGGAAGAACGCCGTCCAGGGGCTGCGCTCATTCAGTGTGGATCAGTTCCTACCCTGGTTGGGGATCCTGGGCCTGAGCCTGGCGATCTTCCAGGTCCCTGATTGGGGGGCTAGAGCCTGGTTGAGCCTTTTGTGGATCCTTTTCGTGGGCGGGCGATCCGTTTCGCCGCTGCGCAGGGATCTGGGCCGCTGGTGGCTGCTGCACCAGTTCCCCTATTCTTCGGAACAACTGGTGTTCCTGGATCTTGGGATGCCCCTGGTTGGGGTCGCGCTGACCGGTGGGGTCGCCCTGGGCCTCGCGTCGTGGGTCGGAGTGGCGATTCCGCCGCTGGCCGGATGGCTTTTCTTTCCGGGAGCCGTGGGGGCGGCTCTGGCGGCTGTGGTCGACGTCCTGCGGCAATGTCGCGCCGGTCGCCTCCTGGCCGGCAGCGCGCCCGACCGGTCGCTGTTGTCCGTGCTGCTCGGCGCGCTGGCGCTCGGCATACCGGGGTGTGTCGCCTGGCTGCTGCTCGCGGTATTGTCGCTCCCCGCCTGGCTCGGGATCTCAGCGATGCTGGCCGTCTGCGCCGGCCTCGATTACGGCCTCTATCGTTGGGCCGGGTCTCTGCTCCGCAACGTGCGATAGCCAATAACCAATGAAAGGGAAACCTGGCGCCAGACTGGCTCGTTACAGTTGAGCGCGATTGAATTCTCAACCAATGGCGAGCCAACCATATCCCTTGCCAACCCGAACCGATGTAGGGGATGCTCCAGCAATGGCGATACCTGTAAAGCAGGAAGGCCCTCAACAATAGCTGTTGATTATATTCGCCCTGTGCGCACTATTTTCTCGCCTTGAACTTTTTCCTCGTTCTTATTAGAACTTACGCAGATGGAGGGGTTTTGGGGGTGTTTTCGACAACTTGTTGTAACAATTCTGTAAACGCCCTGTGATAGGACCCTGCTACTATAGATTAAGTGATCCGTTTTTCAATGCCGTGCTATCATACAAGATAAGCGGCGCTGTTTCAAGAAGAAAGTGCATCGAAAAGGAAAACCTTTCTCATGAAACATATCCTGGTCATCGAAGATGAGCGAAACCTTGCGCGCCTGTTACGTCAGCACCTTGAGGAGGATGGGTACAAAGTGTCACTGGCGTTTAATGGGCAGGCAGGATTGGAAGAGGCAAAGCGAAATAAACCGGATTTGATCATCCTGGATTTAATGTTGCCTATTATCGATGGGCTTTCGGTCTGCCGCCATCTGCGTCACGAAAGTGGCGCCCTGGCGAGAGTACCCATTCTTATGTTGACCGCGCGCGCCGAGGAGATTGACCGTGTTGTTGGGCTTGAGGTGGGAGCCGATGACTACGTGACAAAGCCCTTCAGCATCCGCGAGGTGTTGGCGAGAGTTCATGCCATGCTGCGGCGGGTAGAGATGGTTGAACAAACCCAAAAGGATGAAGTTATTAATATTGCCGGTCTGGTTCTTGACAAGGCTACCTATCAGGCAACGATAGATGGCCAGATTGTGGAATTATCTGCCAAAGAATTCGACCTGCTTTACTGGCTTGCTTCACATCCTGGGCGAGTGTTTAGCCGTGATTATCTGTTAGATCAAGTATGGGGTTATCGTGCAATAGGCAGCGACCGGACTGTCGATACCCATATCTCCCGGCTTCGTCAGAAACTAAGTGGAAGCAGTATTGCGGACCGGATCATTTCGATACGCGGCATCGGTTATAAGTTCGATGCCTCGAAATCATGAAAAAGAATATCTCTCCCTGGCGCGCGTTTTTTATAGCGACATTTCCATCGCTTGCCCTGATGGTCATCATGCTCTCATTAAGACGCGTCATCGGTCATGGCGCACTAGGAATTTTACCGTTAGCTTATATATGGCTGGGTTTCTGGCTTGGGTGGCAATTAACCTTAGGCAGCGGCTCCAGATGGATCCAGGCCTTGCGATTGGCGGCCTGGTGTTGGTTCGCTGCAGCAATTTTCCATTTGACTTACCTGGTTGTTGGAAATCTTCTTGCTCAAAGCGATCCTGGCTTATTCCAATGGAGACTGGACCAACCATTACAGCGTTTGATCGCGTCAACACCCAAACTGGGAGCCATCCTCATGCTGGTATGGTTGGTCTTCCAGGGAATGCGGAGAGCTCTTCACCAATTCTGGTCCCGTAGCAAGCGTTATCTCCAGACGACGCTGACCTTGCGCTTCATCCTCACAGTAATATTTACTCTGTCGCTGGTACTATTTCTCCCGGCGTTGTTGCTTGCTGCCGGAATAAGTATCGCGATACCCGTGGAGGCAGAGGCCGGCTTGTACGCCCAACAAGTCGCAGCCTCTCTGGAAACCATGCCGGCTGAACAACGTGATCAGGCCGTTGAACCACTTTTTAATTGGCTGAGTAATGGTTCTGTATTACCCACTTCACCGAAAACCACCTACTCGTTACTGGTTTATGTCTACCGCTTGCCTGCCCAATTTATATTCCGCCGCCTATGCGGCCTCGCCTGGGTAGCCCCGGATGGAAATGTAACCTCAGCCAATGGTATTCTGGCATCCCGTTCTTCGCCCGAGTGGTCTGACAATGATGAGGTCGCCTGGCTGACCATTTTCGAGTCGGCCGCTCAAGGGGATAGCGACATCCTTAGAAATAGCCGGAGAGTTCACCTCATGGATGGCGTTCCCCGCTTATATGGAGCAGCGCCGGTGGAGAACTCAAACGGGCAGGTGGAGGGGGTCGTCATCGCTTGCGTGCAGATGAGTTTTCCATTAGGAGCTCCTGCGAATCGTGCGACTCCTTTAATTGTATTTTCGCTCATCGTCTTAGCTTTTGGATTAGCGGCTTTATTCGTATTTCCACCAGCTATACTGGTTTCGTCCGTAATAGGACATCGTATGGCACGGCACATTATCGTTCCCTTGAAGGAGCTGGCATCTGTAGCACAGGCGATAACCAATGGTAACCTCAAGCACCGGGCTGTTGTAGATCGCCCTGATGAGCTAGGGGAATTGGCTCATCAGTTCAATTTCATGGCTGACCAATTACAAACAACCCTGGATGCATTACAGAACGAACGCGACAGAGTAGCTGAACTGGCTCATGCACAGCAAGAACTGGTAGCAAATGTATCTCACGACTTGCGCACTCCCCTGGCTTCTCTAAAGGCTCATATTGACTCACTGGAGAGCCATCCTGAACTCTTGAGAAAATATCTTCCCATCTTGCAAGACGAAACCACACGTCTGGCGCGGATGGTCGACGATCTTTTTGCGTTGGCCCGTCTTGACGCTCAAGAACTGGACGTAAATCTAACCGATGTAGAGTTACCGTCATTGATCAAGAAAATATTGACCTCATTTTCAGACCAGGCCTGGAATGACCACCGCCTGGTTTTCGAAATAGATTTACCCGAAGAACTTCCTGTCGTAAGGGCTGATCCCCAGCGATTGGAACAGGTTCTCATTAATCTTCTGACAAACTCTCTACGCTATACCCCGGAAGGGGGCATCATCACGGTATCTTCCAAACAGATCAATGGGGAATGGGTTGAGGTGCGCGTGACGGACACCGGCATTGGGATCCCCCCAGACGATTTACCGTATGTCTTCGATCGATTCTATCAGGCTGATCCGGCACGTACCAGAGGTGGGGCGGGTTTGGGTTTGACCATAGCAAAAAGCCTGGTAGAAATCATGGGCGGGAAGATCGGAGCAGAAAGCATCTTGGGAGAAGGTTCTAGTTTTTGGTTCACGTTGCCTGTTCGTAACCGCCAAGGCGAGAATTGACCGAATTGTGACAAATTTGCCATCTTATTGTAATCATGAAAGGATAACCTAAGAACGTCGAAAGCCATCTTCATTTGAGATCTGAGATGAAACGTACACTGTATATATTTCTTGTATTTGGCCTTGCGATGTCTGCCTGCCGGCAGTCGGCCACACCTACTATCACTCCTCTCGTCTCTGGGTCGAATCCCATCCCGTCTGAATTCCAGGCCACCTACGATGACCTGAACGACTCACTGGACAAGTTCATTGCCTCCCTGCCACAGACAGGCGGCCAGCCGCCGATATTCGCTGCTGAACTCGCCTTCGCCAACGGCAATGCTGGGGAAAGCCTGCTCCGGCCCGAGGTCCTGCCGTTGGTGCGCCAGGAACTGGACGCATTGCGCAGAATAGGCGTGGAAGGTGTTGTGGTTGCCATCAAATTCCCGCTGCTCGAGCCGGACTTCCCGCGCTCCGCTGAGTTCCTCCAATTCTACAAACAAGTAGCCGCAGAGATCCACCAGCGGGGGATGAAGTTCCTGGTCGAGGTAGGTCCTGTTTTTGCCGGGACGATCTACTCGCCGGTGAAAGTGGATTGGACACAGTATACCGAGGAAACGTTTCTTGCCGCCCAACAGAACGAACTGGCGCTCATTGCCACAGAAATCCAGCCGGATTACCTGCAGATCGCCAACGAGCCGACCACCATAGAGACGCTCACCGGGTTCGAGGTCACGCCGAACGAATATGCTGCTTTCGTACAATTTACGGTTCAGGAACTTGGCTCCTTGGATGGGATCATACTCGGCGCTGGGGCTGGAACCTGGGAGGATCCGGCTTACTTGGACAACCTGATGGGCATCCAGGGGCTGGACAGCATCAACATCCACATATTCCCCATCGGGCGGGACGGCAACCTGCTCCAAGTCGCGTCCGAGACCGCCCAGCAGGCACGCGCCAACGGCAAGCGCGTCGTTATCAGCCAGAGCGGATTGTATAAAATTAACTCCACCGAACTGAATGAACTGGGCACCGAAACCGCCACGATCTACCGCCGTGATGCCTATTCCTTCTTCGAGCCACTCGACGAGAAATTCATTGTGGCGCTCACGCTCATGTCCAAGGCTGGCGATATTGAATTCATCTCTCTCTTCTGGACGCGGAACTTCTTCGCGTACCTGGATTACCAAGAGGTTCGCACCTGGTCTGATACTCAGGTCAACCGCGGCATGAACCAGGCTTTCATTGCCGCCCTGGAAAATGGGACACTGAGCCCGCTGGGTGAGTTCTACAAACGTTGGATTGACGAAGAAAATCGATGAACTGAAAAATTCTGGGAAGAAGTTACAAATGGCGGTCAAACTTTTCGGAATAAAGAAATCCATCATCAGGATCGCGTTATGGGGCGTTGCCCTCTACCTGTTTGTTGGGCTGTTGTATCTTATCGGCAGCCTGATCTGCTACAACGTAAGGAATTGGGATTTCTATGGGGGTTTCTCGTTTCCTCCATTATTTATTTGTGGGTGGCCTTTCGAAATTTTATTATGGCCTGTTTATCTGCGCGCCAATCTAATCAATGGCTTTGGCATTTTCCATTGCTCGTTACCATGATTTGCAATCGTTAACAAGGGACTTTTTTATTCAACCTCTCCCAATCATTCTGAGCGCATCACCTGCTTCGGCTCGTCGTATCGGTCATTCTCTTCGGCTTAGCTTTCTGAAGTAGACGATACTAAAACTGAATATCTACATCGATGACATTCGGAGGGGAGTAATGTCGAAAAGAGAACCGGTCCAACTCACTGTGTTTTTTCTGTTGTTCTGGTTTGCCGTTCTGCTGTTCAGCATGACCATCCACGAAATGGGACACGCGCTAACGGTCGCATTTGTCGGCGGGTGGCGCAACAGCACGGCGTTCTTCGGCGGGGCAGCCTATCACGAACCCTCGTTCTTGCTGGCCATGGTCGATCAAGTGCAGGCCAGTGGTCTCACTCCCAGTGAATGGGGAATGGAGCAGAATTTCCAGTTGATGGGCGACCTGGCTCGACAAGTGATTCCATTCAGATTTGGGGTGATCGGTGGATGGCTCGGTCAACTGGCAGCCGTGCTGATCGTATACTTGATCTTTCGTTCGCATACTTTTCAGGTTGGAGGCTCATCATTCTCGCGCCTGTTCTGGGGTTGTTTTATGTTCTTCAACTTGGCATGGATCGGCGGCTTGTGGTTCCTGGACGGGTTGTGGGCTCCGAATTCATCGGATTCCGTTGTGCTGGTCAATATCATCCTTGAACGAAATCCACTTGCATTGGGAGCGTTATGGCTGATCGGCGTAGCATTGGTTGGTCTCTCTCTATTCCTGGCCAGCCGGTACGGGGGGGGTGGTGTTTTCGCCGCTTGGTTTGAACGAGGCAGGCGGGCGACGATTAGCACTGCTA
>Ga0105100_10000913_pt1 | contig 17367 bp, 21 predicted proteins | sample PPLLak12cMay2015_2_FD_87033 | JGI IMG/M metagenome (GOLD analysis project Ga0105100, IMG submission 87033) | Freshwater sediment microbial communities from Prairie Pothole Lake near Jamestown, North Dakota, USA - PPLs Lake P8 Core (1) Depth... | ecosystem: Environmental > Aquatic > Freshwater >...
ACCGCGCCGAGGCGGCTGAGTACGAGAAGGATCTCGAACTGTTTCAGACCTCGCTCGAGTTCGTGAAAGCCGCCCGGCCCCGCTAGGTTGGCAGCGTCGTCTGACAGTCGCCAACCTGTCAGGAGCAGCCGGTCGGGAATAATGAAACGGGCGGAGGTTCCCTGGCCTTTGCTGACGGTCATCGCACTCTGCAAGCGGCAAGCGTGGCGCAGAGCCACTCATTCGAGTTTGGCCGCGGTTGATCGGCATGACGTTTCTTCCTGATGCCATTCAGGGTAAATTCAGTCGATTTTGTGAGCCTTGTGAATCCGGTCTAACAACTGTGGCTTAATGTTCACATAAAGGGATTTATATGCATGACAACTATGAAATACTGGGCATCTCGCCCATTGCAACAGCTGATTTGATCAAGGCCGCTTACCGAAAAAAGGCCGCGCAGTACCACCCTGACAAAAACCAATCTCCGGATGCTCCCACGCGCTTCAGAGCAGTCCAGGAAGCGTATGAAGTGCTTTCCGACCCAGTGCGCCGCAAGGCTTACGACGAATACCGGCAACGCAATCTCATTGAAGACCCTTTGGCTGTCGCATGGGATATTTCAGGCAAATACATCCAGGACGCCCTTCAGTGAAGAAATCCCGTTATTTTTCGGATCTCATCAAAAACTACATCGACGAGGTCGATGATCTGGTGACGGACTCCGAAGGCAAGTCGGTGCTGCAAAAGCGCTTGAACGAGAAGCGCCGGGAGATCGATGCCATCCTGCCGATGATCGAATTCAGCCCGGAAATGGTATCGGTTGTTTTCTACGGCGCCTTTGATTTCAAGTCGAATGAAATCATGCAGCAGGTCGTGTTGAGCGAACCCGGGGATCCCGCTTTTTTCGCATGGGCTGAACTGGAAAGCGAGTTGACGGTAACCGGTTGGGCCAGGCCACTGATTGAATCGTCGCTGAAAGTTGAAGGTGGCGACGCCTTTCTCGTCGCCACTGCCGGACTGGAATTCCTGCGTGGCAAGGATTCATTGTCTGCGCCGATGCGTGAATCGGAGCCTGAGGCCGAGAAGGAAGGTGATGACGAAGAGGACGGATTGGACGATTTGAATGAGGCTGGCGCGGATTGGCTCGCCGAACAGGGATTTGATTCGCTGGATCGTTAAGCGCGACCATTGAGGTTTCCAGAAATCATGACATTCCCCGTAGCCGTCATTGCGAGCAACGCGAAGCAATCCAGTAGCGCCCACCCGCAGGCTGGATTGCTTCGGCTCTGCCTCGCAATGACGGCTAAGTGTCATGCAATAAGGAACCATCAACAATTCATCAAGAAGGACATGGCATGCACCCGGTTGTTTTGAAATCCTCACAGTTGATTCTTGCCGGCGATATCGCCGGTGCCGAGAACGCGCTCGCCACCATTGCCGATGAGCAGGGCGATCACGCGTTGGTGAGCATCCTTGATGAATTGCAGCCCAAGGACCTGCTTGCGGTCATGCGCGAATTTGATTCGTCCAAAGAGTCCGTGGTGAACATGCTGGTTACGCCCGAGCAGTTTGCCCGCTCGATTGTCCTGGAGAAAAAGTATGGCGATCGGACGAGCGAAAGACTGCGCGCCATGATGAATGCCGTCATCCACCGCGACTTCAATACCGTCCACGAGTACCTTGAAGCCATGGCCGACATTGAAGGTGGCAGTGAAACGCTGGCTGACTATTTTGCAGACCATTACGACGAAGTCTTCAGCTTTGCCACCACCGGGAGCTTTGTGCCTCAACTCGATCCTGATTCCGACGCAAAAACCCACAACACCTGGCTCATGGAGAAAATCGAGGAAATCGATCATGGCCTGGCTTTCGGAAACTTCATAGAAGACACGCGACCCGTGCTTTCCCGTTCTGAAATCGCTGATGGCGACTGGATGGAAACCGCATGGGTTCTTCGTTACGAGGTGCCTGATGCTTTCGAGGAAGTGATGATCACACTCCGTGACCGCGCGCAAAAAATACTGGAGATGGATGATGTGTCGTCGATCCCTGCGCCTTCGGGTTCCGAGGATGCGGCGGGCGACGAAGAAGAATCCGCAATTTGAGGACTGGACGCATGGCAACCGCTTTTACCGCACTTGCGACCTTCGATGACCGGCCGTTTTTTGACAAGGCGCTGCGTTACGGCGTTCAGCAGGGAATCATCACGCCTGGCCAGCTGCAAAGCCTCCAGGAGGGCTTTTCCAAGGGCATCGTCCAGATCGCCAACTTCTTTGGTACAGCGCATTTGCGTCCGGAACTCGAGCTCGCACTGCACCGTATGGTGAATCTGGTCAGCCTCTATCTTGAAGACATGTCGGGTGGCGACATGCAGTTCGCCGCAGCGTCCTTGCGAGACAAGACATTTCTGTCGCACTCCAAAGCCGGCTCGGACATGCTCAAACGACTCCATGCGATGCCGGACAGCACTCTGATCGTTGGTCGTTCGGCTTCACCTGAGAGTCAACGCGCCTATCTTGATGAGAAGACTGCTGCAGACACGATCTCCCTTGCTGAATACCGATCCGAACTTGCCATTCGCCAGGAGAACCAGAACACGATCGATTTCGCGTTCTGGCTGGCAAAAACAATGGGCGTTTCCCGCAACGATATCGATGATGCAGATTCACTGATTCGAAGCGCCATGCTGGTGATCTTTGTTGATCAAGCCGAGCTGAAGCTCCCGACCCGCACGGCATTTGTCGGGTTGATCAAGGCCGCCAAACAGGCGAAAGCGAAGCTGAATGAAGACCGGTTGAAAGTGTTTCTGAAGGAGGCACCAACGGAATTTCAGCAGCTTGCGCGACGTGCGATGGATCGTTTCATCGAAAGGGACTTGCCGCAGATTCGGGCTTCCTCCAGCACAGCGGATAAATTGCTGTACGGTGAGTCGGGCGAAATATATTTCGTCAGGGAAAGTCTGGACGAAGACGTCAGGGAATACGATCGGCTGGTTGCCAAGGAATGGGATCGTGTGACGCGTGGCGAAGCTGACGACCCGGCGGTCGTGGCCACAGTGTGTTTTTTCGTTGCAACCGGGTTCCCACCCAAAGCCTCCATGCTCCTGCGGGAAGCCAGAGAAATCGTCCATATTTTTCGAACACGCGGTTTTGATTCCCAGGCCGTGATCAAGTTTGTCGACGACCATGCGCCTGAAGCGATCCGGGAGGATCTGCTGAAATCCTGGGCGGACGATCTGCAGCGCGAAGCGGAAGAGCAGCTCGCCGATAGTGACCCCAATTGGCCAGACACCCACATGGATCGTGCCCTTGAATACTTGAGGAGAACTTGCCGTGTTGCCTGGAAAGCGCGAAGACGCTAAGGAGGCGCTGATCAATCTGGTCCGTTCGCCCTGATCCCTTCAACTTCGCTCAGGAGGGCGTTCGACAAGCCTGTCCTGAGTGAAATCGATGGGCTCACCACGAACGGAATAAAGCAGCGCTTCCCTAGGCTTGTTTGCCCGGTTTTTTTATTCTACGACGCGCCAGCGAACAACCTCGCCCGCACGCAACGGCACCAGATCGACGTCACCCAGCTTGAGGCTGGCCGGGATGCCCCAATTTTCGCGCCTGAGCGTGATGGTCTCGGCGTGTCGCGGCAGGCCGTAGAAATCGGCGCCATGAAAACTGGCGAAGGCTTCGAGCTTGTCCAGCGCGCCCGCATCCTCGAACGCTTCCGCATACAACTCGATCGCGGCATGCGCGGAATAAATGCCGGCGCAGCCACAGGCCGTTTCCTTGGCACCCACTGCATGCGGCGCGGAGTCGGTGCCGAGAAAGAACTTCGGATTGCCGGAAATGGCCGCAGCCACCAGCGCCTGGCGGTGCCGTTCGCGTTTCAGCACCGGCAGGCAGTACATGTGCGGGCGAATGCCGCCACGGAACATGGCGTTGCGGTTGTACAGCAGATGGTGCGCGGTGAGGGTGGCGGCAAGGTTAGGCGGCGCCGCCGCAACGAATTCTGCGGCCTGACGGGTGGTGATGTGCTCCAGCACGATTTTCAGCCGGGGAAAGTCCCGCAGCAGCCGGGTCAGGTGGCGCTCGATGAACACGGCTTCGCGGTCGAACACATCGACATCGGGATCGACCACTTCGCCGTGCAGCAGGAGCGGCATGCCGACTTCTTCCATCGCCGCGATGGCCGGGTACGCCTTGGCGAGATCGGTGACGCCCGAATCGGAATTGGTCGTCGCGCCCGCCGGGTAATACTTCACCGCATGCACAAAGCCAGTTGCCTTGGCGGCGCGGATTTCGTCGGGCCCGGTGTTGTCGGTGAGATAAAGCGTCATCAGCGGCTCGAACGCTGTGCCACGCGCCGCAGCCAGCAGGCGTTCGCGGTAGGCCGCAGCATCGGCCACGCTCACCACCGGCGGCTTCAGGTTGGGCATGGCGATGGCGCGGCCGAACACCCGCGCGGTGTCGGGCAGCACGCTCTGCATGGCAGCGCCATCGCGAAAATGGATGTGCCAGTCGTCGGGGCGGGTAATCCTGAGGGTGTCGGTCATGCTTCGTTCTGCTCGCTCGGCTTCAATGCCAGCGTCATTTTATAGAGTTCGGCCTTGCTGCGTCCGGTGATCTGCGACGCCAGCTTGGCGGCGAGCGTGGGTGGCAGCGCGCCCAGCAGCACGTCGAGCACCCGCATCGCCTCGGCGTCGACCGTCGCGGTGGCGGCTGCAGGCGGGTGCACGATAACGACAAACTCGCCACTCACGTGATTGGGGTCGGCGGCCAGCCAGTCGGGGGCTTCCCGCAATGGCAGGGTGACGATGGACTCGAATCGCTTGGTCAGCTCGCGCGCCAGCGTGACCAGCCGCGTGTTGTCCAGCACCGCGGCCAAGTCGGCCAAGGTTTCCTCGATGCGGTGCGGCGCTTCATAAAACACCAGCGCGCAAGGCAGCGCAGCGAGCGTTTGCAACTGTGCCTTGCGGGCGCCGGTTTTTGGCGGCAAAAACCCGTGAAACAGCCATTGCCCCGATTCAAGTCCGGCTGCCGACAGCGCCGTGGTCACTGCCGAAACGCCTGGAACCGGCACCACTGTCAGTCCCGCCGCGCGTACCGCGGCTACCAGCCGCGCGCCCGGATCGGATACCGCCGGCGTGCCGGCGTCCGACACATAGGCCACCGCCTCGCCTGCAGCGATCCACGCGACCACCCGCTCCGCCGCTGCGCGTTCGTTGTGTTCGCGAATGGACACCAGTGGCCTGGAGATATTGAAATGCGCCAGCAATTGACCCGACACACGGGTATCTTCCGCCGCCACGCGATCCACGGACTTCAGCGTGTCGAGTGCACGCAGGGTGATGTCCCCCAGGTTGCCGATCGGGGTCGCAACCACATAGAGCGCAGGAGGCAGACGGGTATGATGCGAACTTTCACTCATGCCTGTCATTGTCGCAGATGTTGAAAACCCTGCTCGGGCAATCCGCTGAAGCGCGGGCCGAGGCTTTTCTTGCCGCCAAGGGATTGACGCCCGTTGCCCGCAACTGGCGCTGCCGCTTCGGCGAGATCGACCTCATCATGCAGGATGGCGCAACGCGGGTATTCATCGAAGTACGTCTGCGCAGCCGCAGCGATTTCGGCGGCGCCGCTGCCAGCGTGACGGCGTCCAAGCAGCACAAATTGCTTGCCGCCGCGCGTCAATATCTGGCCACGCTGAAAACCTTGCCGCCCTGCCGCTTCGATGTGATAGCGATCACCGGCAATGCAGCGCCCGACTGGATCAAAAACGCCTTCGACGATGTGGGATAATCGCACCCATGCCATTACATGACAGAATTCTCGGCCATTTCCACGCTTCGGCACAGACCAAGCTGGAGGCCGCAGACACGCTTGCACCGCCGATCGAACAGGCAGCGCGTCTGATGGTGCACAGCCTTACACAGGGCGGAAAAATTCTTGCCTGCGGCAACGGCGGCTCGGCCGCGGACGCCCAGCATTTCGCTTCAGAAATGGTCAACCGATTCGAGCACGAGCGTCCCGGGCTTGCGGCGATCGCCCTCACCACCGACACTTCGACCCTGACCTCGATTGCCAACGATTACGCCTACGATCAGGTGTTTGCACGGCAGGTCAAGGCGCTGGGGCAACCGGGCGACCTGCTGCTGTCGATTTCCACCAGCGGCAATTCACCCAGCTTTTTATAGGCGGTGGAGGCGGCCCATGCCCGCAGCATGCAGGTGATCGCACTGACCGGCCGCAACGGCGGCAGCCTTGCGGAACAAATGCAGGACGACGACGTCTTCCTGTGCGTGCCTGCAGAATCCACTGCACGCATCCAGGAAGTCCATCTGCTGATCATCCATTGCCTGTGCGATGCGGTGGACAGCGTTTTACTAGGAGTAGAGGAATGAAAAAACTGATCCAGATCGCACTATTAGGTGTGGCGTTGTCGCAAATTCAAGGATGTGCCACCGAGGGGGGCGACGACAACAAGGACATCGATCGTCGCACCACCGGCACCTACATCGGCGACCAGGAAATCGAGCTGCGAGCAACGAACGTCATATATGAAGCCTATCGGGAATACTCCGGCAACATTTCAACCACCAGCTATAACGGACAGGTGCTGCTCACCGGCAGGGTCCCCGACGAGAAAGTGCATAACCGGGTCACCGAAATCGTTACGAAGCTTCCCGGCGTGCGCAAGGTTTACAACGAACTGGCCATTGCAAGCGCTTCCTCGGTTAAGTCGGATTTCGAGGACTTGTCCATCACCACCTCGGTCAAATCCCGCATGATGTTCGAAGACAATATCCCCATTTCCAAGATCAAGGTGGTGACGGATGCAGGCATTGTCTACCTGATGGGCCTGGTGAAGCATTCCGAAGCCAAGACTGCGACCGAAGTTGCGCGCAACACCTCGGGCGTGAAAAAGGTGGTCACCATGTTCGAATACATCGACTGATGCTTCCCCCCTTTGAGCGCAAGCTGTGCGCGCCCGGCGAACTCGCCGACCGGGTGGATCAGCTGCCGCGCCCGCGGGTGTTCACCAACGGCTGTTTCGACATTCTGCATCGCGGGCATGTCACCTACCTGGCCGAGGCACGCGCATTGGGTGGCTCGCTCATCGTCGGCGTGAATTCCGACGCTTCGGTGCGCCGCCAGGGCAAGGGGGACGACCGCCCGATCAATCGACTTGAAGACCGCATGGCCCTGCTCGCCGCGCTGGAATCGGTATCGCTGGTCACCTGGTTCGACGCCGACACCCCGCTCGATCTCATCCTTGCCGCCCGGCCCGACGTGCTGGTGAAGGGTGGCGACTGGCCGATAAAGGACATCGTCGGCGCCACAGAAGTCACAGGTTGGGGCGGCAGCGTCCACTCGATCCCGTTTCAACATCACACCTCGACCACGGATCTGCTCGGCAGAATCCGCGCCTGATCGGCCGATCATGATCTACCACGACCTGCGCGACTTCATCGCCCAACTCGAGAAAATGGGCGAGTTGAAGCGCATCGCCATCGAAGTCGACCCCAAACTGGAAATGACCGAAATCGCCGACCGCGTGCTACGCGCCGGCGGCCCGGCACTGCTGTTCGAGAACCCCAAGGGCCATGCCATCCCGGTATTGGCGAACCTGTTCGGCACAGTCAGACGGGTGGCGCTGGGCATGGGCGAGGACGATCCGACCCGGCTACGCGAAATCGGCAAGCTGCTGGCCTACCTGAAGGAACCCGAGCCACCGAAGGGATTGCGCGACGCCTGGGACAAATGGCCGGTGCTGAAGCAGGTGCTGAACATGACGCCGAAGGAGGTCCGCAGCGCACCGTGCCAGGAAATCGTGTGGGAAGGTGCCGACGTCGACCTGTCGCGGCTGCCGGTCCAGCACTGCTGGCCGGGCGACGTCGCGCCGCTCGTCACCTGGGGCCTGACCGTCACCCGCGGACCGCACAAGAATCGCCAGAACCTCGGCATCTACCGTCAGCAGGTGATCGGTCCAAACAAGCTGATCATGCGCTGGCTGGCGCATCGTGGCGGCGCGCTGGATTTCCGCGAGCACCAGTTGGCGCATCCGGGCGCGCCGTTTCCGATCGCGGTGGCGCTCGGCGCCGACCCGGCAACGATTCTGGGCGCGGTGACGCCGGTGCCGGATTCGTTGTCGGAATACCAGTTCGCCGGCCTCTTGCGCGGCGCCAAGACCGAGGTGGTGAAGTGCCTGGGCAATGCGTTGCAGGTGCCGGCCTCGGCCGAAATCGTGCTCGAAGGCGTGATCCATCCCGATGAAACCGCACTCGAAGGTCCGTACGGCGACCACACCGGCTACTACAACGAGCAGGAGACCTTCCCGGTGTTCACCGTTGAGCGCATCACCATGCGGCGCGATCCGATCTACCACAGCACCTACACCGGCAAGCCGCCGGACGAGCCGGCCATCCTCGGCGTGGCGCTGAACGAGGTGTTCGTTCCGCTGCTGCAGAAACAGTTTCCCGAGATCACCGATTTCTACCTGCCGCCCGAAGGCTGTTCCTATCGCATGGCGGTGGTGAGCATGAAGAAAGCCTACCCCGGCCACGCCAAGCGCGTGATGTTCGGCGTGTGGAGTTTTCTGCGCCAGTTCATGTACACCAAGTTCATCCTGGTCACCGACGACGACGTCGACGTGCGCGACTGGAAGGAAGTGATGTGGGCGCTCACCACCCGCGTCGATCCTGCGCGCGATACCCTGCTGGTGGAAAATACGCCGATCGACTACCTCGACTTCGCCAGCCCCGTCTCCGGACTTGGCAGCAAGATGGGCATCGACGCCACCAACAAGTGGCCGGGCGAGACCACCCGCGAATGGGGCACGCCGATCGTGATGGATGCCGCGGTGAAGGCCCGCGTCGACGCCATGTGGGATGAACTGGATTTATAGGCGCCCCGGCCATGACGGACCAACCGCGGAGTAACCGCACCTGTCTCTACACCCCTTCACAGCTCGATGCCATCGTCAGCGACATGGCGCGCCAGGCAGCGGGGCTGCTGACCGGACGCACCCAGGTCGCGATCGTCGGCATCCTGCGGCGTGGCGCGCCCCTGGCCGACCGGCTGCATGCCCGCCTGCTGGACACCTACGGTCTCAAAGACAGCGTCCGGCTTGATCTGCAGATCAAGCGCTATACCGACGACCTTACCCTGCTCCATCCCGAAACCCTGCTGACGGAAAATCCGGCGCACGCCAGCCTCGACCTCGCCGGCTACACGGTGCTGGTGGTGGACGACGTCATGTATCGCGGGCACTCCATGTTGCGCGCGGTTGAATATCTCGCCTGCAAGCAGCCGGCCGAGATTCGCACCGTGGTACTGGTGGATCGCGGGGCCACCAAATTGCCGGTGCGCTCCGACATCGTCGGCGTGCGTCTCGATGTCGCCCCTCCGGACATCATCGAATGCAACGTCCCGCCCTACGAGGACAGCTTCAGGATCGACCTGCTGCAACCCGCCTAGCATGGTCCGAAGCCCAACTACCGGACAGATCATTTCTTGCACAGCGATACCCTGGATATGTCATGACGGTGGGCACCAGGTCGAATTCCGATCTGCTGGCCCAAGGTCTTGTCTGCAACGGCAGGACAAAACCGGGTGAGCCCCATGAAATCGGTATTTCTTGCTTGGCTTCTATTCGCATTCGTCTCCGGTGCCGCTCAGGCTTCGGTGTCTGTGCCCGAATATCTGATCAACCCTGCCGCCCCAAAGATCGAAGACCCGGATACCGTTGTTCAGCGTTACCTTGCCGCTGTGGATCGGGGAGAGCTGGAAATTTCCGGCATGAAACTCGATCGTTCCACGCTTACTCCGGTCCGTATCGAATACGTCTACGAACTTTCGAGCCGGACGATGCGGATCAAGATCCATTCGAACCTGAAGGAACCGCTGCCTGTGCCCGGCCAGCTTGACTGCCAAATCCTGAGTGTGGGTGCGGAGATGGAAGACGGTCATATCACCGAAATCGAATCCCACGTCTGGTTAAAACAATGAGCGACGGTGCATGAAGCCGGAAGCCAACACGACTTCACGCGCCATCGTCGTCATTGGCGCGGCCAGTGGCGCCGGCGCACCCGACCCGTCCTGCAGCGCGGGGCCGCTGGCACTGCGTCGATCCCGGGCGTTTCATGGCTCCCCGCTGCAGCATGTCGAATGGGACGCGATTTTGCGGGTGCCGCGCGCGCAACGGGATACCCCGCTGCATGCCGTCGCTGCGCTGTGCGCCCGGCTGGCCGACGAAGTGGCCGGCGTGCTGCAGGCCGGCCACTTCCCGCTGGTGGTGGGCGGCGACCATTCCTGCGCCATCGGCACCTGGAGCGGCGTGCATCACGCGCTGGCCGGCAAGGGGCCTCTCGGCCTGATCTGGATCGACGCCCACATGGACAGTCATACCTTCGCCACCACACCGAGCGGGCAGATACACGGCATGCCGCTGGCCTGCCTGCTCGGCCACGGCGACGCGGCGCTGACCGGCATCGACGGGCCGCAAGCCAAGCTGCGTCCCGAACACGTGTGCCTGATCGGCGTGCGCAGTTTCGAGGCGGGCGAGGCTGCGCTGCTGCATCGTCTGGGCGTGCGGGTGTTCGACATGGATGAAATCCGCCGGCGCGGCCTGGCCGGAGTATTCGACGAAGCGCTCGCCCTCGTGCGGCAAGGCACGGCCGGGTTCGGCGTGAGCGTGGACCTCGATGCGCTCGACCCCGGCGAGGAGCCCGGCGTGGGCACCCCGGTACCTGGCGGCCTGCGCCGCGACGAGTTGGCCGACGCGCTCTCGCATCTGCGTGGCGACCCGGCATTCGTGGCCATGGAGATTGTCGAATACAACCCGCGCCGGGACCGCCGGCACGCCACCGCCGATGCCGCAGGCGCGCTGCTCGACGCCATCACGCCGCTTAAATGAGTCGGGCTTAGAAAGTTTAGGAGACGTCACACCGGCGAAAGCCGGTGTCCAGTCTTTAAACTGGATTCCGGCTTTCGCCGGAATGACCACTCATTCGAACTCCATCGCCCGATACACCCGCCCGGCGTTGCTGCGTGCGAGTTCATCGGCGGTGTGCAGATGCAGATAGGCCGACTGGTCGACCTGATAGGCGTCGTCGAGCGAGCCGCCCTTCTTGATGACCTCGGCGACCTGTTTCCGCAGGTGAACCAGATAATCGCGCGTCCATTTTCGCACGGTGGCCATGTCGGTCGGCCCGCCGTGGCCGGGAATGACGATCTCGGCGCCCAGCGCCTCGAACTTGTCCCAGGTCTCGATCCACTTCGCGGTATCGGTATCCTCGAATATCGGCAGCATGCGGATATGGAAGGCGGTGTCGCCGGCGATCACCAGTTTTTTCTCGGGGATCCAGACCATGGTGTCGCCGTGGCTGTGCGAAGAACCCAGATGCAGGATCTGCAGGTTCCAGCTGCCCATCTTCAGGTCGAGTCGGTCGTCGTAGACCTTGTCCGGCATCACGAATTCGGTCTTGAATGCCTTGTCGCGCGCACGGGCGCGCATGACGGCGAGGCTCTCGTAGCCGTTCTTTTCCATCTCGGCGGCGGTATCGCGGTGCGCGATGAGGGTGGCGCCCTGCTCCTTCCAGTATTTCGAGCCGAGCATGGCGTGGCCCTGGCTGTTTTCCAGCACCACGTATTTCACCGGCTGCCTGGTGCGTTTCCTGATCTCCTCGTGCAGGCTTTGCGCCAGCAGGTAGTTGTCGCCAGCGTTCACCACCAGCACGCCGTCGTCGGTGATGACGAAGGATAGGTTGTTGTTGTGACCGGAATTCTCGTAGGTGCCGGGCGCGGTGGCGCCGATGGCCGACCATACGCCGGGGGCCACTTCCTGCGGCAGGCTGTAGAGGAACGACGCCGGGGCGGCGTCGAGTGCGATCACCGGCAGCCCGGCGCGCTTCCAGTTGAAGAAGCCGTCTCGGTAATTTTTCACGTTCTTGTAGCCGAGCTGGATCAGCGTATCGGCGGCCATCGGGCTGCGCTGGCTGACACCGCAGTAGACGACAATGGGGGTGGACTTGTCCGGCACCGCCGCCTCGATCTGGAATTCGATCCAGCCGCGCATGATGTTGGCGAAGCGCGGCGCGTCGATGCGGCCACCCAGAAGCGTGAGTTCGGCCGGCGAGCGCACGTCGATGACCACGGTTTCCGGCTGCGCTTTCAATTGTGCAATGAGCCCCGCCGTGTCGATCTGCGGTACGCGTGCGTTCACGGTATCCAGAATCTTTTGCGCGTCCTGCGTCAGCGCGGGCGCCTCGGGAATGGGATGGACGATCGCGCCGAGATTCTGCGCATGCGCCAAGACCGATAGCATCCATGCGACGGAGATGGCGGACAACAGTTGGGGCGTTTTCATTGCGGTCTCCTGAAAAGCGCTTGTTATGTCAGTCAGACGCCATGCCGACGAAGGGGTTCTCGCGGCGCTCGTGTCCGAAAGTCGACATGGCGCCGTGCCCCGGAACGAAGCGAACGTCGTCACCGAGTGGAAACAGCTTGTCGCGAATGGCTGCCAGCAGTGCCGCATGGTCGCCGCGCGGAAAATCGGTGCGGCCGATCGATCCCTTGAACAGCACGTCGCCGACGAAGGCGAGTCGTGCCTCCGGCTGGAAGAACACCACATGGCCGGGCGTGTGGCCGGGGCAGTGCAGCACTTCGAAACGGGTCGCACCGACTTCTACGTGATCGCCGTCTTCCAGCCACTGGTCGGGACTGAACGTCTGCGCAGGGGGAAAGCCGAACAGCTCGGCCTGCTGCGGCAGCATGTCGAGCCAGAACTGTTCTTCGCGCTGCGGGCCGACGATGGGAATGCCGAGCGCCTCGCGCAGTTCGACCGCCGCACCGACGTGGTCGAGGTGGCCGTGGGTCAGCAGGATGCTTTCCAGCGTGAGGCCGCGCTGCGCCACTTCGGCCAGCAGGCGATCGGCCTCGCCACCGGGATCGATCAGCGCGGCGCGGCCCTGCGCGTCCCACACCAGCGAGCAGTTTTGTTGATACGGGGTGACGGGGAGAATGGTAAATTCCATGGACCCGATTATCCGCTGAAACCCTCCATGCCCGCACCCGACGCCCTGCTGCTGATTTCCACCCACTGCCCGCACTGCCCGGCGATGCTGGCGTCGCTGGCCGAGCTGCTGAAGCAGGGCGCGATCGGCCGCCTGGAAGCCATCAATCTGGAACAGCATCCCGAAGTCGGCCAGACGCTCGGCCTGCGCTCGGTGCCATGGCTGCGGCTCGGCCGCATCGAACTCGCCGGCGTGCACGGCAAGGCCGAACTCGCCGAATGGGCCGCCAAGGCCGACAGCGAAGCCGGCCTCGCCGACTGGTTCCACCTGCTGCTGAAGGAAGGCCAACTGCCCCGCGCGCAGGCGCTGATCGAGGCCGACTCCGCGCTGCTGGCGGCGGTGCTGCCCATCGTCGGCAATGTCGACGCCAGTCTGAACGTGCGTCTCGGCGCGGGTGTGCTGCTGGAAGCATTCGCCGGCAGCGACACCCTGCGCGCGCTGCTGCCGCGCCTGGGCGAACTGTCGCAGCATGCCGATGCGCGCGTGCGGGCGGATGCCTGTCACTACCTGGGGCTGACGGGCGATGCCGCCGCGAAACGCTGGCTGGATGCGCGCCTCAACGATGAGGATGCAGATGTGCGGGAGATTGCGGCGGAGAGTTTGCAGACCCTGCCGACTGACCCCGGCCTGCGCGATGTCACGCACACATGAACACGGATTCGACGAGGGGCGCCCCATGAAAATCGTGCTGACCTGCCTGCCGACCGGATCACTCTAGGCAAGCTGGCAACTCAGGCTTGCTCAAACGAGCAAGTTTTATGACCATACGGAAATCACGGATCGATTCGTGATCCCATTCATTCATTTTTCCCGGAAGCCCTCATGAATACGTCCCTCATCGCCTGTCTCCCCATCGTTGTCGGCAGCCTGCTGGCCCAGGCCGCCCACGCCGAATCCGCCCCGGCCACCCCGCTCAAGAGCGGCAAGCAGGTATACAACGAAGTCTGTTTTTCCTGTCACAAAACAGGCGTGGCGCATGCGCCCAGATTCGGAAGCAAGGCCGACTGGGCGCCCCTCATCGCGGAAGGCCAGGACATCCTGACGGCGCATGCCTGGGTAGGCGTTCGCGCCATGCCCGCCAAGGGCGGCAAGCCGGATCTCAAACTGGCCGAGTTTGCCCGTGCGGTCGCCTACATGGCCAGCCAGGCGGGCGGCAACTGGAAGGATCCCGACGCCGGCATGATGCACAAGATCCGCAAGGAGGCGGAAAAACGGCTGGAGAAATCGATCAAGGAAGCCGAGGCGATGAAGAAGGAACTGCACCGTCTGAACGAGGAAGACGATTGAGTTGTGCCGTGGTGATGGCGTTTGATTCGATGGGTTGTTTTGCCGGTGCGGCGAGTGTCACTTGATTTAACCGTAGCAGTCAGTCAACTACTGATAGCTGACCTGCCGAAATCGGCCATCTGAGCATTTCTTCCAAGACAGACATTCGGTCCGGATTACCATTACATATACGGACAGAAAGACGCGACGAACCGACCTTGAATCAAGCAGTTACGGCACATCAGCATGCTTTGCAAATTTAATGATACAAACCAAGCGGTCTGATGAATAACTGTTAGACACCTTTACCTTTCCCACACGAGGAGGCTACTCCCATGAGACACCACACCTTTCTGATCAGACATTTACTCGGTTCCGTGCCAGCGAGTTTCATCATGGTGTTGGCAGCGACCATAGTCACAGGTCCAGCTGCCGCCGATGACTGGCCAGCGCTGCGCACAGGAATGTGGGAGTTCAGCCGCACTATCGAGACCCCCGGCACGCCGGGCAAACCTCAGATATTCCAGACAAGGAAGTGCACGAACCCGAGCGACGACATGAAGAAGCAGAATGAGATGTTGACAAAGGGTGGATGTAAATTCTCCGCTGTCACTCGATCGGGGAATACCTATACCTATTCAGCGGTTTGCAAGCTCAAGGTTGCCTCCGGAACGTCAAAGAGCGTGCTTACGGTCGAGAGCGATAGCGCATACATGATTCGCATCGAGTCGGACTTTGGTGGCGAGCAGACACGTGAACTACTGCGAGCAAGACGGTTGGGCGACTGTTGACCATGAACGTGCCTAACCGGCCGTCAACGGGGACGCTGCGCGATAATGTCGCGCAGCGCTGGTTACTTCTACGTTGGGCGTCCCGCATGCTCAAAGGAGTCGTTGAATGAGAAGGAGCATCCGCCACCGCACCCTGCTGAATGCAATCCTCTGCGTGTCGATCATAGTGGCACCGATCCAGGCCGCGCTGGCCTGTACCCGTGTCTTGTGGAACGACAACAAGCTGGCAGTCGTGGTGGGTCGAACGATGGACTGGCCTGAGTCGACCCAGCCGGTGCTAACCGTCTTTCCAAGGGGTATGCAGCGCGATGGCGGCCGGCTCGGCCCTCAACTCGTCGTTGCCGACAACTCGGCACACTGGACGTCCAGATATGGCAGCGTGGTCACGACAATTTATGGTGTCGGTACTGCAGACGGCGTCAATGAAAAGGGGCTAGCAATTCACATGCTTTATCTGACTGCAACCGATTTCGGTCCACGCGACAAAACCAAGATCGGCGTGCACGCTGGATTGTGGGGTCAGTATCTCCTAGACAATGCCGAGACCGTTGCCGAAGCATTAGAGCTAATGAAAGGAGTGCAGCCGGTGATGGTTTCGGTGGACGGTATAGATGCGGCCGTCCACCTCGCCATCGAGGATGCCGTCGGTGATTCAGCCATCATTGAATACATCGGCGGAAAACCGGTGGTACATCATGGCCGCCAATATCGCGTGATGACCAACGATCCGGCCTATGACGAACAACTGGCAAATCTTGCTCGCTATGACTTCACCAATGCAACTCGGCAGACAGCGTTGCCGGGCAATGTCGATCCCCGCGATCGTTTTGTCCGCTCGACCTATTATCTGCAAATGCTGCCCGAGCCCAGGTCGGGGCGCGAGGCCATCGCGGGCATCCTCGCAATCGCGCGCAATGCTTCAGTACCTTTCGGTGCGCCTAACAATGCTCCGGGCACGCTCTACAACACTGAGTACCGCACTGCGATCGACCTCACGAACCGTCGCTATTTCTTCGAACTGACAACCACACCCAACGTGATATGGATGGACTTAGCCAAGTTCAACTTCAAGGCCGGGGCGCCGGTGATGATCCTTGATCCGGATAACACTGACCTTTCCGGTAACGTATCGGCGAAATTCCAGAAGGCAAAAGCCGCGCCGTTCTAAGCTGCCCAACAAGTCGCTCCAGCGGATGGCCCTTGCGGGCCGCCCCTGAGCCCTGACATAGAACGTCTGCTTTTCGAACCAGCCGACCTCCGCTATGGGTTGAGGGCCGTCTGTTACGCCTTGACCGACCACTGGCTGCTCAAGTCGAAAATCTGCCCGTTGCACCCGCCCCTGGCTGACTTAAACTGGCCAACGATGATGCGGTGACCGGTCAGTCATGCTGGCCTGATTTCACATTCAGCGCCTAAACTTCGTTGCCGCCGTCCGTGGGCGAATCCCGGATTGCACCCACCGTTAGCCGTTTAACCTCAACCCTGGTTTGAGCACGCACCATGTCCGTCCCCGCCGCCTATCTGGGCGTCATCCTTATCTGGTCGACGACGCCGCTCGGCATTCAATGGAGCGCGCAGGGGGCGACATTCAGTTTCGCGGTAATGGGGCGGATGCTGATCGGGCTGGCGATCTGCGGGGTGCTGTTGCGCGCGACGCGTACCGCATTTCCCTTCAATCCGGCGGCGCGACAGCTTTACCTGATCAGCGGCCTGTCGATTTTCGTGGCGATGCTGCTCACCTACTGGGGCGCATTGCACATTCCGTCGGGGCTGATTTCGGTGATCTTCGGGTTGTCGCCGCTGGTGACCGGCGTGTTTGCCGCAGTGTGGCTGAGTGAGCGCACGCTTACGCCGCTGCGCCTGACCGGGCTTGCGCTTGCGCTAGGAGGGCTGTGGGTCATCTTCGGCCAGCCGTGGCCGGGCGACAGCCGCGCCACGTTCGGCACCGCGGCAACGGTAGCAGGGATGACGGTGCAGGCATTGGGGCTGGTGTGGATCAAGCGGCTCAACGTGCGGATGTCGTCGCTGGCGATCACCACCGGTTCGCTGGCGGTGGCGACGCCGCTGTTCGTGCTGGCCTGGGTGGTGGCCGACGCGACGCAGCTGCCGCCCGATATCACGCCGCGCGCCGGCATGGCCATCGTGTATCTCGGGGTGTTCGGTTCTGTGGTGGGGTTCACGCTGTACTACTACGTGATCAAGCACCTGGACGCCGGGCGCGTCGCGCTGATCACGCTGGTCACCCCGGTGTCCGCGCTGCTGCTGGGGTAG
>Ga0105100_10000914_pt1 | contig 17366 bp, 14 predicted proteins | sample PPLLak12cMay2015_2_FD_87033 | JGI IMG/M metagenome (GOLD analysis project Ga0105100, IMG submission 87033) | Freshwater sediment microbial communities from Prairie Pothole Lake near Jamestown, North Dakota, USA - PPLs Lake P8 Core (1) Depth... | ecosystem: Environmental > Aquatic > Freshwater >...
GAGTCCCACTAAAGCACTGGATCTCAAACCACTTGCGCACAGCAGCCCGTCCATCGAAGAAGATATTTAGTCTCTTTCTGGGCAGACTATTGTCCGGTTTCCGCACGAACCGACCGGAGCCTGTTTGCAGGCGCTCGGTCACTTCTGCGGCGTCAGCTCGCACCCATAGCGGCGCAGGAAGCCGACGAACTTCCGCTGATCCGACGCCGGCATGTTGAGGAGACGGACCAGCGTGCTGTAGTTTCCGCGCGCTGCTTCCAGCCCGCGCCGCACCAGGTCGCGCACGTCCGTCCTCGTGATCTCCCGCTGCATGAACATGGGGTAGACCGCCGACCAGAAGCTCTCTCCGCTCTGGACCAGCCGCATGAACAGGTCCTCGCCCACCGTTCGCCTGCGCGCGCGCGACGCCTTCGCCGCGCCCGGGCGGCGCGGGCGGATGCCGACGGGCAGGTCTTCGGCGCCAATCAGCTCGGACCGCGCCGACGCCACCAGTCGCTCCACCACGCTGCGCAGCTCGCGCACGTTGCCCGGCCACGGGTAGGCCTCGAGCGCGTTGTGAGCCTCGAGCGTGAACGTGACCGTGTGCTGCCCGTTCCCCGTGATCGCCACCCGCGCGAAATAGTCCACCAGCACGGGGATGTCGTCCTTGCGCTCCCGGAGCGAGGGCGCCACCAGCTGGCGCGTGGCCAGGCACGATCGGAGCTCGTCGCGGAACGTCCCTTCGCGCACCCTGGCGTCGAGCCGGGCGCTCGTGGAGACCAGGACTCTCACATCCGAGGGTGTGCCCGCGCCGAACGTACCCACGCGGTTCACCTCGCCGCTTTCGAGGAAGCGCAGCAGCAGGCCCTGCGTGCGCGGGGTCATCTCCTCTACGTCCTCGAGCAGCACCGTGCCACCGTGTGCCACGTCGAGCACGCCGATCCGGTCGCTCGACGCGCCGACGACAGCGCCTTTGACGCAGCCGAAGAGCTCCGTTTCGATAAGGGTTTCCGGCAGACGGGCGCACGGAACGGCGACGAACGGGCCCGACGCGCGGCTACTGGCCGCGTGAACGGCTCGGGCCAGGAGCGACTTGCCCGTGCCCGGCTCGCCGCAGATCACCGCGGGAGCGTCGGTTGCGGCCAGGCACGCGATGTCGTGGCGAACGCGGCTGAACACCGCGCTGTGCCCGATGAGCGGGGGAAGAACGGAGGGCGTGTCCGGTGCGGGCACACTCTCGTACAGCTCGGCAGCAGCTAAACGGGGGTCCATGGGCGGTCGGTTGTAACAGTGCTGCAAACCGACCGCCATCCGCGGGGCGGCTTCGCGATTGCGCTGTAGATCCCGGTATTACAGGCACTTGCGCGACACAGCGCACCTGCGCACGCGCGGCGCGCACCCTGGTACCGCGGCTGTGTTCAGGCGGCCCGATCACAAAAGTCTCGGCCGCGAATGACTTCGCTACTTCTTCAGCGTCAGCCCCACGAGTTCCGCAACCGCGCCGCCCGTGGTCTGCGCCGCGTTCAGCCCGAGTCGGAAGTCCTTGTCGCTGAACGTGGCGTACACGTCGGTGGGCTGGTGCCAATGCGGATTCCAGCCATAGCCGGTGTGCACGCCGCGCTCGTTCTCGCGCAGGCTGATGGCCGGCACCACGTCCATGAACGGCGTCGAGTCGGTGTTGGTCATGTGCGGGCCCACCTGCGCGGGGTAGTCGGTGGCGTAGCGCTCGTTGGCGCCGTGGAAGAAGAACGCCAGCTTCATCGCGCCCTCCGCGAACTTCGCGGTGGACTGGAACTCGATGTTCACGTCCGCTTCCGGCCGCTGCTCGGGGTTGAGCGTGCCGTCCGCGCGCGGCATGCCGTGGTCCCACATCATCATGTCGTGCTGGATCATCCCGAGCCACTTCGGCTCCGGATAGCGCCCCGACCCCGGCGGATCCTCCTTGCCCTGCAGCGCCTGGCGCTGCTGCACGTAGGCGCGCGCGCCGTTCAGGCCGGTCTCCTCGTTGTTCCACAATGCGAAACGAATGGTCCGCTCGGTCACCACATCCGGCATGCTGAAGATTCGCGCCAGCTCCATCACCAGCGCCGTGCCCGATCCGTTGTCGTTGGCCGCCTCGCCCCACCCGTGGCCATCCATGTGGGCGCCGATGATGTACATCTCGTTCGGGAACTTGGAGCCGACCTTGGTGCAGTAGACCTGCTCGCGCGGGCCGTTCTTCGCCGGCTCCGAGTTGAGCGCCCGGAGCTTCTCGTCCGGCTGCTTCATCGGATCGTTGTTCACGCCCGTGGCCGCGCGCTGGCCACGAGGCCGGCCGCCCCCTGAGATGCGCGGCACGCTGCCGGGCGGCGGTTGCTGCTGCCCGCCAGCTGCCGGCCCGCCCGCGGGACGCGGCGCCGGGGGTGGCGGGTCGTAGACGTACGTGATCCGCTCGGTCGGGCACCCATAGCTTTTGAGCTGCGCCTCGATCCAGTCCACGGCCTTGCGGTTCCGCTCGGTGCCCTGCCGGCGATCGCCGAACTGCGTCAGGCCCTTGACGGTGGCCTTGTAGTTCTCGAGGCTGAGCCGCGAGATCAGCGTCGTCACGTCGGCCACGGGGTTCGGCGGCGGCACCGTCGGGCCGGACTGCGCCGACACCGAGGCGACGCCGAGGATCAAGACGGCAAGGCTGGAGAGAAGAACACGCATGGCAGGGCCTCCGAGAGGATTCTATCTGCTGGTCGGGTCTTGGGTCTTGAGTCTTGGGTCTTGGGTCTTGAGTCTTGGGTCTTGGGTCGTGGGTCTTGGGGGGACGCGTCGTGACGGCCGTGCGCATGGCTGGCACGACGCGGCCACTTAGCGGAGTGCGCCCATCGCTTCCTGCACGCCCACCGCCACGAAGAGCGCGAGGATCGCCACGAGCAGCAGGTTCGTGGACCAGTGATTCCTCGGCACCGGCTCGGGCCACGCCACCTTGTTGTTCAGATACAGCAACGTCGCCGCCAGGAACGGCACGAACAGGCTCCCGACCACGGTGTAGGTGACGATGACGAGGATGGGGCGGCCGGTGAAAGCCAGCGGGATGGGGACCAGCGTGATGAAGATGAGCCCTGCACGATAGGGCCAGCTCGTGACCTGCGTCACTTCTTTGCGCGCCTCGGGCGGGAGCTTCTTCGCGATGCCGTAGAGGTCCGCGTAGAGATACGGCACGCTCTGCCACACACCGAGGAGCGACGCGAACACCGCGGCCCAGAAGCCCACCGAGTACGCGTAATAGCCGAACGCCCCGAGGATGCTGCCCAGCATTTCGGCCATCTTCGGCACCGCCTGCGCATCGGTGATGGTCACGCCCGGCAGGAAGAACGTGCGATTCGCGATCAGCATGATCGACAACCCGAAGATGGCGGTGAACGCGTAGGCGATGCCCACGTCGCCGCGCACGTAGCCGAGATAGCCTGCGCCGCGCATCCCTTCTTCACGCATCCAGTAGTTGTAGGAGAGCATCGTGATCGACCCGCCGATGCCGCCGATGAGCGACAGCACGTACGCGCCGCTCCCGATCGGGATCGTGGGCACGAGCAGCCCTTGCACCGCCGGTCCCGGATTCGTCATCGTCAGGGCCGCGCACACGAGGATGCTGAAGCCCATGACGCCGACGAGGATCTTCATCAGCTTCTCGAACTTGCCGTAGCCCCCGAGCCAGACGAAGGCACAGCCAACCAGGCTGTGCGTCACGGCGCCCCACGACTGAGGCACGGCGCCACCGGTGAGGTTCGACAAGCCGAGCCCCGTGGCGTTGGTGAGCGCGGCACTCACGGCCACGGTCCACAGCACGAGATAGATCCCGAAGTAGAGCTTCACCCACGGCGGCAGGTACTCGGCCCAGCCTTCCACCACGGTCTTGCCGGTCCCCAGTTGCCAGCGCGCGATGCCCTCGCTCAGCACGAACTTGAAGAACGCGCCGATGGCAATGGCCCAGAGCAGCACCACGCCGTACTTCGCGCCGCCAACGGTGGCCGACACCACGTCGCCCGATCCGATGCCGGTGGCGGCCACGACGAGGCCGGGGCCGGCGAGCTTGAGGAAACTGAGGGACGGGGGGGATTTGGGGTCGGGCAACGGGGCGGCCTCCGGGGTGGCAGACTATCAGAATTGAGTGATTGGGCGATTGCAGATTGAGCGATTGATTGGGGATTGGGGGATTGGTTTGATTGGGTGATTGATTGAGCGATTGAGTGATTGAGTGATTCGGTGAATGATCCGGCTATGACGACAAGGACACGAACCAGACCTCCACGTTCCTCGAGAACACGAACGGGTCGAACGGCCTGGGCTTCGACGCGAAGGGGCGCCTCATCTCGGTGCAGACCACGCCGGGTGCGACGAGGATTGGCGTCATCTACCCGAAGGGAAGCGAAGCCACCCTCACCGACAACCTCGACGGCAAGCCTTACGGTCGGCCGAACGACCTGGTGGTGAGCAAGAGCGGCGCCGTGTACTTCGTGCCGCCCGGCGGCAAGGCCGTGCAGATGGCCACCGACGTCGCGCGGCCGAACGGCATCATGCTGAGCCCGGACGAGAAGACGCTGTACGTGAACAACACCAACGGCGAGTACATCGTGGCGTTCGACGTGGCCGCGGATGGGAAGACCAGCAACCGCCGCAGCTTCGCGAAGTACGCCACCGTCAACAAGACGCCTGCCGGGTTGCCCAACAGCGGCGCGGAACATCGCCTTTGCCGGCCCCGACAAGAAAACCCTCTACATCGTCGGCCGGGGCTCGGCGTTCAAGGTGCGGCTGCTGACCACGGGGTACGCCGGCCGCGCGAAATAAGGGCAGGGCCGGCCCACCCCCCTAAGGCGGCAGTCATTGCCATAGCGGCAGAGACTGCCGCGTTTCGGGGGGTATCCGTGCCAGGCCCCGCACCCGATATACAGACACGGTGAGCCTTCTTCGTCCCCTCCCCAGGCGCTTGACGCGCCCTCTCTCCTGGCTGGTCGTGGCCGCCTGGGTGGCGTGCATGGGCGTGCTCGTGCACCGCTCGTACCTCCAGGCCTCGGCCGCCAACCTCGCCACCGACCTCGCGCGCTACGGCACCGAGGCGCAGTGGCGCGGCGTCTACTACCGCGGCGAGAAGATCGGCTTCACGGTCAGCCAGACGCTACCCACGGAAGACGGGTTCGAGCTCCAGGAAGACGGCCGCCTGCAGATGTCCCTGCTGGGCGCCACCACCCCGGCCGCCATCCGCACCACCGCCCGCGTGGATCGCACCTTCGGGCTCCGCTCGTTCGACTTCTCGCTGGACCCGGGCACCGGCCCCATCCAGGTGGCCGGCACGCTCGACGGCCTCAGGCTGACGCTCACCATCACCAGCGCCGGCACCACGCGCACGGAGGTGCGCACGCTGGACGAGCCGCCCGCGTTGATGATGAGCCTGGCCCGCCGCCTCGCCGCCGAAGGCCTGTCGGAGGGCGCCCGGCACCAATGGACGATGTTCGACCCGGCCACGATGCGGAATGCGCCGGTGACCGTGGAGGTCGGGGGACGAGAACTGGTGCGCAGCGGCGAGCGGCCCATCCCCGCGTTCCGCGTGAACCTCTCGTTCGCCGGGCTCCAGACCACGTCGTGGGTCACGGACACCGGCGAGGTGGTGCGCGAGGAAAGCCCGATGGGGCTGCTGACGGTAGCCGAGTCGCAGGACCGCGCGGTGGCCCTGGCCGTCCCGCGGAACGTGCAGGTGGACCTGCTCGAGGCGTCGGCAGTCGTTCCGATTGGAAAGCAGCGCATCGAGGAGCCGCGCGATGTGAAGCGCCTGCGACTGCGCATCGAGGGCGCCGATCTCTCCAGCCCGGATCTCCAGGGTGTGGGCCAGCGCGTGGAAGGCGACGTCGTCGAGCTCACCGACGCGCGCGATCTGACGGCCGAGGCCGACGACCCGGACCTGGCGCCGTTCCTGCGCCCCGAGCCCTTCATCGAAAGCGATGCGCCCGAGATTGTCGCGGAGGCAGCGCGCGCGCTCCAGGGCATCACCGCACCCCGCGCACGGGTGGAGCGCCTCACGCGCTACGTGAACGCCCTGCTCGACAAGAAGCCCACCGTCAGCCTGCCCTCGGCGGTTGACGTGCTGCGCACGAAGGTCGGCGACTGCAACGAGCACACGGCGCTGTTCGTCGCGCTCGCGCGGGCCGCTGGCATCCCCTCGCGCATCGCGGTGGGCCTGGTTTCCGTGCGCAACGCGTTCTACTACCACGCCTGGCCCGAGGTGTACATCCAGGCGGGCGAAGGTCGCGGGCTCTGGCTACACGTGGATCCCCCGTGCCAGCAGTACCACGCAGACGCCACCCACCTGCGCCTCGCGCGCGGCGGGCTCGACAAGCAGGCTGCGATCCTTCCGCTCATCGGTCGCGTGAAGATGACCATCCTGGATCTCGAGCTGGCGGCCGGGTCCGCGCCCGTGCTGGTGGGACGGCCATGATTGCCGTGACGGACCTGGTGAAGCAGTACGGCAGCTTCACGGCCGTGGACGGCGTGAGCCTCGAGGTGAAGCCCGGGCAGATCCACGGCTTCCTCGGGCCGAACGGCGCCGGCAAGACCACCACCATCCGCATGATCGCAGGCCTGCTGAAGCCCACGGCGGGACGCATCGTGGTGAACGGTCACGACCTGGCGACCGAGCCCGAAGCGGCAAAAGCGTCGCTCGGCTTCATCCCCGACCGCCCCTTCATCTACGAGAAGCTCACCGCTGGCGAGTTCCTGCGCTTTCACGCGGGGCTCTACGGCATGGACGGCGCCGGCGTGGACGATCGCATCGGCGAGATGCTCGACCTCTTCGAGCTGGCGCGCTGGCGCGACGAGCTCGTCGAGAGCTTTTCCCACGGCATGAAGCAGCGACTGGTCATGAGCGCCGCGTTCCTGCACCGCCCGCAGTCGGTGCTGGTGGACGAGCCCATGGTGGGGCTGGACCCGCGCGGCGCGCGCCTCATCAAGGACGTGTTCCGCCGCATGGCCGTGCGCGGCGTGGCTATCCTGATGAGCACCCACACGCTGGAGGTCGCCGAGGAGATGTGCGACATCGTCAGCATCATCCTCAAGGGCCGCATCATCGCCAGCGGCACGGTGGACGATCTGCGTGCCATGGCCGGCGGCGCGGACGAGCAGCTGACACCGGTGTTCCTGAAGCTCACCGGCGGCAGCGGCCTTCAGGAACTCGACGAGGTCGTCTGATGGCAGGCCTCGCGCAGGAATCCACGCAGGCGTTTCCGTATCTCCTGCTGCCCTCGCTGTGGTCGTCGCGGAACCGCGCGCGGCGGCGGGAGCGGGGGGACCTGGCCCGGGGCATCGTCTTTGGGGGTATTGCCCTAATCGTGACGGCGTCCATCTTCTACGGCGCCTACTGGCTCACGTTGCAAGTGGCCGGATACGCCGAGCTCGGTGACTACCTGATGCGCCTCGGCCTCTCGTGGCTGTTTCTCACCTTCCTCTCCTTCCTCGCGTTCAGCAGCGTCGTCACGTCGCTTTCGACGTTCTTCCTGTCGGACGATCTCCGGCTGCTGATGGTCGCGCCCGTGGCATCGAGGCGCCTGTTCTGCGCGCGCTTCGCGCGCACCGTGGGCCAGGCCTCGTGGATGGTAGTGGTGTTCATGACGCCCATCCTCGCGGGGGTGGGCGTGGCGCGTTCGGCGCCGCTGTCCTTCTACCTGGGGGCGGTACTCACTGTGGCGCCATTCGTGATGATCCCCGTCGCCCTCGGGTCGATGATCACGCTTGGCCTCGTCAACATCTTCCCGGCGAAGCGCGCGCGCGACATCCTGATGCTGATGGGGCTGGTCTTCGCCACCAGCATCGTGCTGCTGCTCCGCTTCATCCAGCCCGAACGCCTGCTGCGCGTGGAGTCGATGCCCGAGGTCACCGACTTCTTCGCCACCCTCCAGTCCCCGATCACACCCCTGCTGCCATCGTTCTGGGCTGGTGAAACGCTGTTTGCGAGCCTCCAGGGTGGCGCGGATCCGCTGCACTTCGCCGCGCTCTGGACCACCGCGCTCTCCCTGGTGGTGATGGCCAGCAGCCTCTTCGCGCGCTGGCACTTCGCCGGGTTCAGCAAGGCGCAGGAGGCCCGCAAGGTGCGCTTCGCACGCTGGCAGTGGGTGGACGGGCTGGCGGCCCTGATGCCGATGTCCGTGGTCCGGCGACAGCTGCTGGTGAAGGATCTGAAGGTGTTCCTGCGCGACGTGAGCCAGTGGTCGCAGCTCCTGCTCCTCCTGGCGCTGATGCTGGTCTACCTCTACAACTTCCAGGTGCTGGATCTGGAACGCATCCCGACCATGAGCGGGTTTCTGAAGAACATTTATGCGTTCCTCAATCTCGCCATGGCCGGCTTCGTCATGGCCACGGTGGCTGTGCGCTTCGTCTTTCCCATGGTGTCGGCCGAGGGAGCTGCGTTCTGGATCATCCGCACGGCTCCGATTTCGCTCCGCGACTTCCTCTGGTCGAAGTTCTGGACAGGCCTGGTCCCGGTGCTGTTGTTGAGCGAGTGCCTCACCATCGCCGGCAACGCGCTGCTCGGTGTGGACCCCTTCCTCGAGCGTATCGCCGCCATCGCCGTCGTCTTCATGTCGTTCGCGCTGGTGGGGCTGGCCACGGGCCTCGGCGCGCGCTATCCGCGGTTCGCGGCCGACAATCCCAGCCAGGTGGCCGGCTCGTACGGCGGCGTCGCCTTCATGGTCCTCGCCGTGCTCTTCGTCATCGTCACCATCGTGCTGGTGGGCTGGCCCTCGTCTGTCTACCTGTTGCAGCAGGTGCGCCGCCGCCCGCTGTCGGCCACGCGAGAGGCGTTGATGATGGCCAGCTTCGCCGCCGCGGCGCTGGTGAGCATCGCCACCTTCTGGTTCGGGATGAGAACAGGGGTGCGCGCGTTGGAGGAAATGGACAGGACGCCGTCGTAGGAGGGCACGGGGGTGCAAAACACGGGGGTGCAAAGCACGGGGGTGCAAAGCACGAGGCGTTCAAAGCACGAGGTGCAAAGCACGGCGGGTTCTCGCGGTTGCCGAGGAACGACCCGTCTCTGGCCCGACCGTTGGAGGTTGGCCGTGAGCGATCCGACAAACACGCCGTAGCGCTCGACCCGGCATGTTTGAGCCCTGCGAAGTCAGGCGAGTTTGCCGAAATGCTTGGTCGCCGCGAAGGCGTGTTTGACCGGCCGACCGACCGGTCGGGCCGGAGACGGGTCGTTCCTCGGCAACCTCCCCATCGTCCTTTCGTCCAGCCGGGAACGTTCCGGCTCTATCCGTCGTAACTATATCCACATTGGATATATTTACGGCACCATGCCTCCGACAACCGCGCCCGAATCGCTGATTCCGCTCCCACCGGCGGTGTTCCACATCCTGCTCTCCCTCGCGGACGAGGACCGTCACGGCTACGCCATCATCCAGGACGTGACCGCCCGCACCGGCGGTGACGTGAGGCTCGGCGCCGGCACGCTGTACCGCTCCATCCAGCGCATGCTCGAGCAGGACCTCATCGTCGAAACCGGGTCGCGCCCGGAGCCCGAGGCCGATGACGAGCGCCGCCGCTACTACCGGATCACCGCGTTCGGCAGGAAGGTGGCGGGCGCCGAGGCGGAGCGGCTTGCCGGCCTGGTTCAACTGGCGCGCGCGAGCGGCGTCATTCCCCGAAAGGCCTGACCCATGTCCTGGTACCGCGCGCTGCTGAGGCTGTATCCGCTCTCGTTCCGCGCCGAGTACGGCGGCGAGATGGCGGCCATCTTCGCCTCCCGCCTTGCCAACGCCCGGGGCCTGCGCGAGCGCGTGGCCCTGTGGGCCGAGGCGCTGGTCGACATCCTCTCGTCCGCGCCGGCGGCGCACTGGGACCTGCTGCGGCAGGATCTGCGGATAGCCGTGCGCTCGCTCAGGCGTTCGCCGGGGTTCACCCTGGCCGCGGTCCTGGTCGCCGCGCTCGGGGTCGGCGCAACGACCATTGCCGTCGGCCTCACGGACCACGTGCTCGTCAGGCCGCTGCCCTTCCCTCAGGCCGAACGGCTCGTGAAGCTCTACCAGGACCAATCGTTCCGCGGCTACTCGCGCATGGAGCTCTCGCCATCGAACTTCCTCGACTGGAAGCGCGAGAGCCGCTCTTTCGAGCGGGTGGCGGCATTCACGTCAGCCTCGGTGAACATGATCGGCGCCGGCCAGCCGCTGCGCCTCGATGGCATCGCCACCACCGGCGAGCTGTTCGGCGTGCTGGGCATTCCTGCCGCACTCGGGCGCACCATGACCAGCATCGACGATGCGGAGGGCTCGCCCAGGGTGATGGTGCTCAGCCACAGGCTCTGGAGCACCGCCTTCGGCGCCAATCCCGACGTCATCGGCCAGTCCGTGCGTCTGAACGACGAGCCTCACCTCATCGTCGGCGTCATGCCGCCGCACTTCAACTTCCCGTCGAGGGAAGCCTCCTTCTGGGCGATCCGTCGGTTCACGGCGGCCGATCTGGAGGATCGCGGCAACTGGTTCCTCCACGGTGTCGCACGCCTGAAGGACGACGTCACGCTGGCGCAGGCCAGGGCAGAGAGTAGCGCGATCCTGGCGCGGCTGGCGGAGGCCTACCCCGACACCAACGCCCGCAACGGCGCGGCCGTGGTGCGGTTGCGCGACGAAGTGACACGACAGTCGCGCCTGATGCTGTGGGCGCTCGCGGGCGCGGCGGTCTGCATGTTCCTCATCGCCTGCACCAACCTCGCCGGCCTCCTGCTGTCCCGAGCGCTGCAGCGGCATCGCGAGCTGTCGGTGCGGGCCGCGCTCGGCGCCGGGCGCGAGCGCCTGGTGCGGCAGATGCTGACGGAGAATCTCGTCCTGGCAGGCATGGGTGGCGTTGCTGGCGCGCTCTGCGCGGTGATGGGCATGCCGCTCGTGGCCCTGCTCGTCCCAACGACGCTGCCCATTCCCGATGCCCCGTCCGTGGACGTGCGCCTGCTCTCGCTGTCGCTGCTCGTGACGGTGGCCAGCGGTCTCTTCTTCGGCGTCGTGCCCGCACTGAAGCTGGCCGGCAGCGCCTCGGTACAGGGCCTGAAGGAAGGCGGACGCACCGGCGCCAGCCGCTCGACCGAGCGGTTGCGATCGCTCCTGGTGATCGGCGAAGTCACCGCCTCCATCGTCCTCCTGGTCTCGGCGGGATTGCTCCTCCAGGCATTGTGGCGAGTGCAGAACGTGGCGCCCGGGTTCGACGCGACTGGCGTGCTGACGCTGCGAACGTCCCTTCCCGTCCCGAAGTACGACCAGACGGCGCGCCGCCAGCAGTTCTACCAACGCGTCCTCGCGGAGGTGCGCGCCATGCCTGGCGTGCACCAGGCCGCCTACATCAGCTATCTCCCCATGGTCATGCGGGGCGGCATCTGGCCCGTCACGGTGGATGGGCGGCCGGAGGACCCCGACAGCACGCACACGGCCAGCATGCGGCTGGTCACGCCAGGGTTCTTCGAGACGCTCCAGATCCCCCTGCTCAACGGCCGCGACGTCAGGGACAGCGACGTGTTGACCACCCCTCTCGTCGCGGTGGTCAGCCAGTCGTTTGTCGACCGCCACTGGCCCGGGCAGGAGCCCCTGGGCCGACAGCTCTCGCTGGCACGGGGTGACATCACGGTAGTGGGTGTGGTGGGCGACGTGAAGGTCCGCGGCCTCGAGCGCGAGAGCGAGCCGCAGGTCTACCTGGCGTCGGCGCAGGTGCCCGATGGCTCGCTCGTGTTCTACGCGCCGAAGGACCTCGTCATCAAGACCGACGCGACCGAGGAGGCTCTCGTGCCCGCCATCCGCGCGGCTCTGGCCCGAATCGATCCCGAGGTGCCGGTCTCCGACGTCCGGTCGCTGCACGCGATTGTGGAAGCCGATACCGCCGCGCGTGTCGTCCAGGTACGCGTGCTGGGCGCGTTCGCCGTCATGGCCGTGCTGCTGGCGGGGGTGGGCCTGCACGGGCTGCTGGCCTTCAGCGTCTCGGCGCGGGCGCGCGAGATTGGCGTGCGGCTGGCGCTCGGGGCCACGCGAGCGAACATCCTGCGCCTGGTGCTGGCCCGCGGTCTGATGCTGGCAGCCATCGGAACCGTGGCGGGCACCATCTGCGCGGCGTGGGCCGCGCAGGCGCTGCAGTCGTTGCTGTTCGGGGTGAATCCTGGCGACAGCCAGGTGTTCGCGGCGGCCGTGGCGGTGTGCGTGATGATGGCGCTGGTCGGAAGCCTGCTGCCGGCCATCCGCGCCACGCGCGTGGATCCCCTCGAGGCGATCCGAGCGGACTAGCACCAGGGCCTCGCCGGCGCGCGGCGAGGCCCGTTCCCGGCGTGGCTACGGGACCGCGTCGAGCATCTTGTGGCACGACTCGCAGTCGGCCGTGATGCTCGAACCGTCCCTGGCCACCTTGCTGCCGTCGTGGCAGCGGAAGCAGCCCTGCGACGTGGTGTGGCCGAGGTTGTCGGGGTACACGCCGAAGGTCACGTTCATGGAGGGGAAGACATTCCGCTCGTAGACGGTCTGCAGCGTCGAGACCGCCCGCTCCAGAGCCGCGCTGTCGATTTCCCCGGTCTGCGTCTTGTAGAAGCCGCGCAGCCCCTGGTCGATGGCCGCGCGCGCCGCATCGGTGCTTACGTACGTCGCCTGCACCAGCTTCACGCCCTCGCGGCGCACGTACGGCAGGGTCTGCGGCAACGCACCCGCTGCCATGGCCCGATCCACGGCGTGTTCAGCCGAAGGCGCGATGCGATGGGCCACCACGTTGTGGCAATCGAGACAATCCATCGTCCGCGGCGTGCCGTCCGGCGCCTGGTCGAGCGATGTGCCCTCCGCGGCCCACACCTCCACGGATCCATCCGGACGCGTGGCCCGCACCCACGGAATCTCCTGGCGGTCAGCGTCCGTGTAGACGTACTCGATGCGGAGGTTCGGGTTCGCATGCCAGTGAATGCCACGGCCACCCGGCGTCCCCGGCCCGCCCAGGTGCAGCGTCAGTGCCGTCGCGCTCTCGGTGTTGGTTTCGTCGTCCGCGTAGGTCCTCAGCACGCGCACCCTGTCGCCGATGGACCGTCCCGGCCAATGGCAGTTGCCGCACGTCTCGAGCGCGGGCCGCATGTCGGCCACACCCGGGATGGGCCGCGGGTAGCTGTTGGTCACCACGTGGAAGAGCTGCCGCATGCCGGCCGTCTTGTAGTGAACGAACGCCTCGCCGCCCTCGCCGATATGACACTGGACACACGTGATGTTCGAGTGCGGTGAGTTCTGCCAGGCCGTGAACTGCGGGTGCATGGGCTCGTGGCACACCTGGCCGCAGAACTGCGGCGACTCCATCCAGTGCAGCGTGCCGTAGCCGGCCACGAGCATGATGATCAGGTTGATAGCGGTGAGCGAGGCAATGGCGAGCGCCACCCGACGGGTGCGCGACTGGCGGAAGTCCACCACGGGCCAATCCGCTTCGCCCTCGCCGCGCGCGATGGCGCGGCGCTGCAGCCTCATCCCCCAGGGGATGAGCACCAGCCCCATGATGAAGACGGCTGGCAGTCCGACGAAGACCACCAGGCCGGCATAGGGGTTGTCCAGCAACCCCACGAACATCGCCACGGCAAGGGCGATGAACACGATCGCGGATGCGGTCGTGATGGCAATACCCGCCATCGCAACGGGATGGCGGACGAGCACGGCACGTTCGGGTTGGGCCACGCGATCCTCCCCTCTGGGGGTAGCGCCTGCCTGTTATGCCCCGGCCGTGGGGTGCCGGGAGGCGGACGCTACTTCAACGACTGCATGTAGGCCACCAGCGCGTCGATGTCCGCGGGAGGCAGCTTGGCATAGGTCTTCGGCATCAGCGGCTTTTTCGTCGACTTGGCCTTCTCTGCGGCCGCAGCGGGATCCACCAGCCACTCCTTGGTCTGCTCGGCGGTGAGCTTCGCGCCCACTCCGTCGAGCACGCTCAGCTTGTTGCCCTTGCCCGCCACCTGGTGGCACATCGAGCACTTCTGCGCCGCGTACAACTGCTGGCCTTTCGCGGCGTCCTGTGCCATGGCCACCTGCGGCGCCAGGAACACCGTCGCCGCGAACACCGCCACCATTACTACTCGCATGAGAGCCTCCACCGCGCCGGCCGCTGCCTGGCGCAATCCGCACTTGCCATGACACCTGCGACGATGCGCGCAGCGGGCGCATGTCGAAATCCGTGGTCTTGATTCAGGGAAAGCGGTTCATGGCATCGCGCCGACCGCGTACGGAAGACAGGACGCGGTGAGAATCATCACCACTCATGTGATTCTATAGCACAAGGTGACGGGCCAGACAGCAAGCGCGGTCATCCTCTGCGGGGGCGCCTCCTCCCGGATGGGTCGTGACAAGGCCTCGCTTCCCTTCGGGCCGGAGACCCTGCTCGAGCGGGTCATCCGGATCGTGCACTCGGTGGCCGACGAGGTGGTGCTGGCCGCCGGCGTGGATCAGGTCGTGCCCGCCGGGCTGCCCGTCGTCCGGGACGCCCGCGAGGGGCTTGGCCCGCTCCCGGCGCTGCTGGGCGCCTGCACTGACATCGATGCCGGGTACGTGTTCCTGGTGGCGTGCGACACGCCGCTTCTGCAACCAGCCCTGGTCCGGCTGCTCGTCAACCGCGCACACGGCTGGGATGCGTGCGTGCCGGTGGTCAACGACGTGGCCATGACGACCTGCGCGGTCTACCGGACGTCGGCCGTGAACACCGCCGCCGGCCCCCTGCTCGCCGCCGGGGGAACCAGCCTGCGCGCCCTCCTGGCCGGGCTTCGCACACGCTACCTGGACGAGTCCACCCTGAAGGAAGCCGATCCGCAGCTCCTGAGTTTCGTCCCCTGCAACACGCCGGAGGAATATCGACACGCCCTCGCCCTGGCGGGTCTCGCGGTCAACGACCCACTCCCGCCAACCGTATGATCGACATGACCGTACGCCCCTTCATCCCCGTTCTGGCGCTCGCCGGCCTCGTGGCAGCCATCTCATCCGTAGTGATCGTCCACGGGAGCACGAAGGACGCACGAACCAATACGGCTGGTTCGCGCTCAGCCGATCCCGCATCTGCGTCATCTGCGCCATCTGCGGCTCCGGCCGTGTCTGCGCCATCTGCGTCATCTGCGGCGTCGTCCGTGTCTGCGGCTTCGTCCGTGTCCAATCCACGTTGGTGGGGGCAGTGGCGTGGCCCGCTCGCTACCGGCGTCTCGCCCACCGCCCAGCCGCCCGTCGAGTGGAGCGAGACGAAGAACGTCCGCTGGAAGGTCGAAGTGCCCGGTCGCGGCTCAGGGTCGCCGGTGGTGTGGGGCGACCGCGTGTTCCTCACTTCGGCGGTGCCCGTTGGCAGCAGTGGCAAGGCCTCGCACGAGCCACTCGGCGGCCGCACGCCCCGGCCACCCCACCAGTTCAAGATCTTCGCGTTCGATCGCAAGACCGGGAAGATTGCCTGGGAGCGCGTCGCTCACGAACAGGTCCCGCACGAGCAGTCGCACCAGGACAACGGCACCTGGGCGTCGCAGTCGGCCATCACCGACGGCGAGCACGTCATCGCCTACTTCGAGTCGTTCGGCATCTACGTCTACGACATGGCCGGTACGCTCGTCTGGAAGAAGGACCTGGGCGACAAGGGCATGCGCAACGAGTTCGGCGAGGGCTCCACGCCCGCGCTCTTCGGTAACACCATCCTCATCGTCTGGGATCACATCACCGGGCCCTCGTTCATCGTGGCGCTCGACAAGCGCAACGGCAATGAGCTGTGGCGGACCAGCCGCGACGAGATCGACACCTGGGCCACGCCCCTGGTCGTGGCCGTGGATGGCCGGCACCAGGTCGTGGTGCCCGCGATGAACAAGGTGCGCGCCTACGACTTCGAGACCGGCAAGGTGGTCTGGGAGGCGCCGGGCACGACGATGAACGCGATCCCCTCGCCCGTGGCCGCCAATGGCGTCGTGTACGTGATGAGCGGGTTCCGCGGCAACAACCTCAAGGCCATCCGGCTCGCGGGGGCAGCAGGCGATCTCACCGGCACCCCCGCCATCGTGTGGGAGCTCAAGCGCGACACGCCCTACGTGCCGTCGCCGCTGCTGTACGACGACATCCTCTACTTCCTGAAGACCAACAACGGGCTGCTCTCGGCCTTCCATGCTCCCACGGGCAAACCGCATTACCAGCTGCAGCGGCTGGACAAGGTCCCGAACGTGTTCTCGTCACCGGTGGGCGCCGCGGGCCGGGTCTACATCGCCGGGCGCGAGGGCACCACGCTGGTCTTCAAGCACGGCCCGACGTTCGAGGTGCTCGCCGAGAACGTGCTGGACGATGGCTTCGACGCGTCGCCCGCGCTCGTGGACGGCGAGGTGTTCCTGCGCGGGTACGAATTCCTCTACTGCATCGCGGCCAGCTGATGGCCGCGCGCTCCCCGCTTCAGGAGCTGATGGCCACCGATGGCGCGGCCGACGACGCAGCCGAGGCGGCGTGGCACCAGTTCGTCGAGCACGTGGTCGAAACGCTGGACGTGGGCCCGGGCACCAGCGTGTGGGACGTGACCTGCGGGGCCGGGGCGTTCCTCTATCCCTTGTGGGAAAACGGCTACGTGGTCGGCGGCATGGAGCAGACGGCCGGTCTCATCGACCGGGCGCGCCAGGCCATGCCGCAGGGCGTGTTCCTGGCCGCGGCGCCGACCGCGCTCGATCCCGCCGATCCGTGTGATGTCGTCATCGTCAGCCGTGGCTGCGACGGCCTGCCCGACCTGGATGCGGCGCGCGGCGTGCTGGCCCGCATGGCGGCCAAGGCCACGCACGCCATCGCCGTGCTGAATGTGGTCGAGGAAGAGGTGCCGGGGAGGCTCGCGATCGGCCGCGGCGCCATGCTGCGGCTGCTGGCCGAGATCGGGGTGACGGGCGTGCAGTTCGAAGACGCGGCCGGTGGCCGCTTCAACGTCTTCGCCAGGGTGTAGGTCGCCGGCGGCCGGCCGGATGCGGCCGGCGCTTCGCCAGTATGGCAGGCGGCCCAGGGCCGCTGGGCCGCCACTTCGATCGACCGCTTCCTCCAGAATGTCTCCCCGAGCGCCGGCCGCGAGAAAGACGGCCCGTATGAAACCCGCCTGTTCACTAGCCTGGAAGGCGTCGAGCCGCTGCCGAAAGTGGCCGCCGCCGATCCCGAATCCGGATATTCGCCCGCGGAAGCCGTCGCCGAGGCCGGCCGCTGCCTGCAGTGCGAGTGTCTGGAATGAGTCAAGGTCTGCGCCCATTTGGAGCGCTTCGGTGCCTATCCGCGTAAATACGCCCGCGAAATCTACAACAACGAGTCCATCGTCATGGGGATTCGCCAGGCCAACAAGCTGGTCAACTCCTGCAGCCTGTGCGGGCTGTGCGAACGCGTCTGCCCCGAGGATTTCGCCGTGCAGGATCTCTGCCTGCAGGC
>Ga0105100_10000916_pt1 | contig 17345 bp, 11 predicted proteins | sample PPLLak12cMay2015_2_FD_87033 | JGI IMG/M metagenome (GOLD analysis project Ga0105100, IMG submission 87033) | Freshwater sediment microbial communities from Prairie Pothole Lake near Jamestown, North Dakota, USA - PPLs Lake P8 Core (1) Depth... | ecosystem: Environmental > Aquatic > Freshwater >...
ACATTCAGCACCACCCTTAGCATCCGCTTCAACGGTACATTACCTTCTCAGCTTACCAGTCGACTCACCGGCACATTCGGCACCGCGTTCTTCGGCATCATCAAAAAAACGTTCCCCCTTCGGTTCTCTCTCATCACATCCCTTGACAACATCATGGAACAATTTTCTCTGCCACAGATCCGTCTTGCAACCAATTTCAGCGACATCACCCAGGAAGGTATCAACTTCACCGGTTTCATTGACATTACCAATCCGAACACGATTGATATCGCCGTGGAAAACCTCTCAGCGATCATAGCAACCGAAACAGGATTCCAAGTCGGATCCTTCACTATCCAAGGTGAGACAATCCCTGCAAAAACAACCAAACAAATCACGGGGAGTGGATGGATCTTGCTTAAAGCATTGGATGCGGTATCCCTAAGGATGACTCTGACCGGTACTGTAACTATCTTCGTTGCTGGTGTGAGAAAACCATTGAACCTCTCCGTCGAAGCTGACATCATCCCTCCTCAACTTGAACGACTTCTTTCAGATCTCCCCACCGAAGCATCCCTCACCGGTGATTATTCCTATTCCTTGAAAAACGGGTTGCATGATACGATTACGTTTTCGATCACAAATCCAAATAAACTGACATTGCTTGCGACTGATATCACCGTGCAGATCTTCCGGGTAGATGGAACCAAGAGCCGGGTGATCAGCAATGGGACGTTACCTGATGGGCTCATCAATCCGCAGAGCACCACGGTCCTCCAAGGGGATATGCTGATCCCGCTTTCTCAACTCCGACCGCGTCTTGGGGAGCGATTCATCCCCGATCAATTGAAAGTGATCCTGCGGTCCAACGTCACCATCAAAGGTTTCAATCAGACCATCTGGGTGGGGGTCACCGGGTATCAGGATTTCCCGATCCGCCGGTTCTTCTAACGCAAGATTTTATAAACAACAGAGAAGTATGAGGCTCGAATTTGGGGGATCGTCTTGTGAAGATATTGTACGGGGTCTGTGGAGAAGGGCGGGGGCACGCAAGCCGGAGTCGGATCCTAATTCATTTTCTGCAGCAAAAGGGCTATGAGGTGCACATCGTCGCCGGAGGAAAAGCTTATACGATATTATCAAAGGAATTCGATCATGTTACAAAGATCGAATCGCCACAAGGATTTTATAAAGAGAATCACGTAAGAATTTTACTTACGCTCCTTCATACCGCGTATCAAACGATCGCCAGAGTCCCAGTTTCATTTTTCAAAGTGAGGCGGCTTATCTCAGAGGTTCGACCGGATGTGCTGATCACCGATGCTGAACCGATCAGCCATATCGCCGCACGCTTCAGCAAGATCAAACGAATAAGCCTCGACAATCCAACGGCATTGCTCTATCGTAAGATCCCAAAGAAATTGGGGGAGTATCCTGCTTGGTTGTTCCTCTCCTTTATGTTGAAATCCACGCTTCTTGGTGCTGACAAGTACATCATCTATGATTTCTCAGATGAACAACTCAACAATCCTTCGGTGTTATTCTTAAAACCGTTGATCCAACCAGGCTTACGACAACAAACATCCACCTTAGATAATCATATCTTCGTCTATCAGACATCACTAACTTTTCCCTCCCTTTTTTCTTCCCTGAAAAAATTTGATGAAACGTTTCTCATCTATGGATTCAACAAAGCGATGGTGGATGGAAATCTGGTTTTCAAACGATTCAACGACGATGAATTTTATCAGGATCTCGCCTCGTCAAAGGCAGTGATCGTGAACGGAGGATTCACCGCGATTAGCGAAGCGTTATATCTGAAAAAACCGATTTTTTGTTTACCGATCCGTCATCAATATGAACAATTGTTCAACGCAAAATGCGTCGAACGGATGGGTGTTGGCGTTTCGCATCAGAAGTTCCTTGAAGAAGATTTCCAGGCGTTCCTCGCCAATCTTGGTTCCTTCCAAGAATCTCTGCAACACTATGATCCCGGAAACCAAGAAGAAACCCTCTCGCGGATCGAACAGGAACTCCAGTACGCAATTAGAAAAAAAAGTAAGTCTCCTCATACATCTGTCGTATAATGGAACAGATCAAAGTACCCTTTCATGGATTTTTTGATAGACATTTGAAGTTTTCGAACCGCACTATCAAGCTCCACGTTCCGAGGTTTCATCAATGCTGCTGCATCGATGTTCTGAACCATCGTCAGCGAGAGTGTTTCCATAATCTTCTGTACCGTTTCCAGTGGATGGACACAGAAGTCTTCATAGGTGATAGAAATGTAATCCTCTTTTGGTAGTTTGTCTATGTTTTTGAGGTAATAATCTGTTGATTTTTTCGTGATTCTGATAAGAACCACTACACAACATTCCCCGAGGAAACGGAAGAGAAATCGTAACGGCTGAAGCACCAAGGGATTCCTATAGCACTGATCATAGACTCTGGATAACCTGGTAGTGTACGGGTTTTTCTCCTGGAGTAACGTCCTAACTGCATTAAGTGTAGAGCTGATTGTTTTCAGCGGATGACGATGAATGAACACAAATCGAGCATTTGGGAACACTTCTTTGAGATACAGGAAGTTTGGGAAATCATACGGATTCTTGAGCAGAATAGGTTTTTCGTTTCCTGCGATGCATTGGATTTTTTTGCATAACTCGGTGAATAACACAACGTTTTTTTTTGTGATGCGCATCTGTCGTGTCTGGGTACCAAGTAAAAATCCATATTCCTCGTCAAAATCCGCGGTGATCTTCAACCGATCAATCCCTCGGTCCATTAACCCGTCTTTTCGAAGCGATTCAGTGAGCTGTTGTTTGGCTTGTTGTTCTTTTTTTCCATGATAGTTGGTGAGCAGCTCGTGATAGTTGATCAAATGGTACGCGGTGACCGGGTTGAAACACCCGGTTTCGGTCAGCATCTTATACAGGATGCTTGTGCCTGATCGATGGACCCCTAGGATAAACACCGGTTGAAAATTTATATGGTCGAGTTCTTCGAGATATTGTGTATCTTTCCTCGTATCTGTCTGTGTAATCACAAGATGATATATTCGATTTCTTTTAATAAATCCCATCCCTTTTCCGGGCGTCTCTGATTGGGATAGGGGGAAATCCCTGGGAGGTAAATCTCTAATAACCAGCAGGGGATATAACGCTGTGTGGAAGAGATATGATCCTTGAAGCTCTGAGTATTCTTGGAATCATCGGGGTGCTTGGTGAATGTTGTATCATCAGTCTGTGGCTTGTCGCGTATCAAAAGACGAAAAAACGGAGATTTCCGGCCTATGCTCCTTACGCCTCTGTCATTGTCCCCTGTAAAGGAACAGGACAGGGTTTTTCAGAAAACATCCAGGGGTTTCTTTCCCAGGACTATCCTGGATATGAGCTTGTCTTTGTCGTTGATTCCAAGGATGATCCTGCGTATAGCTCCATACAGCAACTCATAGATAACAAACCACAAGCACACCTTGTCCTCACCGACCAGGTCTCTGGATGCAGCGGAAAGGTCGCGGCATTGCTCACCGGACTTGGGTTTACAGAAAAAGCAGAGGTGCTCGTGTTCGCGGACTGCGATATACAGCCAGACCACCACTGGCTCCAGAACATCGTTGTACCACTCCAGGATCCGACCATCGGGACGACCACAGGATACCGATGGTATTTTCCGACGAACCTGAAGACATTGCTGATCTCCGCCTGGAACATGGCCTCGATCGTGTTTATGTTCTACCCGAGCTCGACCTTTGCCTGGGGCGGGTCGATGGCGATTCGAAAAAACCTCTTTGATGACCTGAGAATCAAAGAAAAATGGAGCACCGCGTTCTCCGATGACCTTGTCCTTACCTTATCCGTAAAAAAAGCAGGCTACACAATCCTCCTTCAACCGAAATGCATCATGGAAAGCCCACCGGAGACAAGCATCAGAAGTTTCATCCGCTGGGGGACCCGACAGTATACGTGGGTCCGTTGGTATTACCCAGTGTTCTGGATAGGCTCCTTCGTTGGTTTCATCGGGGCACAGGTCATCATCGCCCTTGGTTTCCTCCTCCTGCTTCTCGGGTACTACCTGCCTGGTTTGTTCCTCTGTTCGATGATTCTTTTGGAGATTCTCTACGGCTGGCTGGGGATCTCTATTCTTCCGAAAACCATGGTCTACCCGACAGATCGCTATCCATCTCGGATAGGTTATGCGCTCCTGACCCCGGTGGTCTTTGTGTTGTTAGCGTTAAATTCCTTCTTATCAGCGATGAAACAGGAGATTCAATGGGCGGGGAGAACCTATCGGAAACCAAAGGCGTAGGAAATCGTCACATTTATCTATCGATAACTGAGGAAGCATCATCCTTTCATCTCCACGTTTCCATCGAGTACTTTAAAGGATGACTCCATATGTATGGCCTGATGAAGAAAACAATACTCCCATCCCCAGAGCATTTTCTACCTCGGGCTTGTGAGTTAGGCGCGATCGAAGCAAAGATAATTTCCCCCGAGCATGTCTTTACCGCGGAGTGGGTCCGACGGAAATGTCAGTATGGCTGCGATGGCTATGGGGAACATTTGACCTGTCCGCCCTATTCACCGACACCACAGGACACACGACGATTGCTGGATGAGTACAAAACAGCGGTTCTCATCCATTGTCCCTCGCGGGGAGTCGAGGTGCTCGAAATTATCTGCTCTCTTGAACGAGAGGCATTCCTTGCTGGTTACTACAAGGTGTTCGGGATGAGCGCAGGCCCTTGTCCTCTCTGTGAGCGCTGTAACGTGCAGAAAACGTGTTGCCACACCGAACAAGCGCGTCCCTCCATGGAAGCCTGTGGCATCGACGTCTATCAGACAGCCAGGACCGCTGGATTTCCTATCGAAGTGGTCCGGGATCATTCCTGTCCGCAAAACTATTATGGATTACTCTTACTTGAATAAAAGAGGAGCATTCTGATACCATCGCATTCAATCGTTGCGATGAAAAAGGAAAAAATTCTCTTTTTTGTAAAATTTATATATTCAGATTCCATTAGTAGACGTGAAAAGGAGGAAAAATTTTTCTATGCTGTACGATGTTGCAGTCGTCGGAGCTGGTCCCGCTGGTTCTACCGCAGCAAAATTCCTCTCAGAACGAGGCATACGCACCCTTCTTCTTGACAAAGCATCGTTCCCCCGGGATAAACCCTGCGGTGGTGGACTTCAGATGCGGGTCCTTCACCGGTTCAAATACCTCGAGGAACATGATCTGATCGACTCCTACTCCACCGCGATACACATCTATTCTGCGTCAATGAAAAACCATTTGGACTTTCAGCAAACCAAACCGCTAGAGGCGATGATCCAAAGAAAGAACTTTGATGGAGGGCTCGTCAATCTTGCAACACAAAATGGTACAATCCTCCAATGCGGAAGAGCGGTACAGGATATGACCTGGCACAACGACACCATTCACCTTGCACTCTCGGATGGAACGACCATCGAATCACGTTTGGTCATCGGCGCGGATGGAACCTGGAGCACCATCGCAAAAAAACTAGGGATGGCACAGGACTGCGACCATATCGGGATCTGTGCGTATCATGAGTATCCGATGAGCCAAGAAACCATACAGCGTTTGTATGGAGAAGAACACGCGGTCCATATCCATCTGCAACCACATGGACTTGCTGGGTACGGCTGGGTGTTCCCCAAGAAGGAACATGTCAACATCGGGGTCGTCGAATTCCGGCAAGCCGTGAACTCGAGGATGGAGAAAAAGAATCTCCAGACCGCCTATGGGCAGTATCTTCAGACATTAAAAAAACAACACCTTTTCCCGGCCGATCTAGCCATCACCGCACCACACGGAGGAGCGTTCCCAACCTGCCAGATGAAACGATTGACCGCGGATCGTGTGTTGCTCTGCGGGGATGCTGGTGGGTTGGTCAATCCAATGACGGGCGAGGGGATCTACTATGCGATGTGCTCAGGGGAACTCGCAGCGAAAACAGTGATCAAAGCGTTAGAACACAACGCGACGGACGCACAGTCCCTGCGAGAGTATCAAGGCCACTGGGACCATGAATTCCATGGGGATTTTACCTTTATGCAACGCCTGTCCAAACGCTGGGGTCGCAACATCGATTCCATCATCGAGGTCGCAAGCAAAGACAAAAAACTCATTGAGATCGTCTGCCAGGCGATCCCAAAACCCGGAGGGGTACCAAAAGACAAATGGAAAATCATTCGTCGTTTCATTGTCGCATTCTGTAAGAACCGCCTCACACCATGAAATTTCAAAAAACGAGAAAGTCTTTGTTATTGAAATGCAACCGGATGAGCATAGACAAATTTATAAGCCTTCGCGTATATAAAATAATTATTCAACAGGTGGAAGAAAGAAATGAGCAAAAGAAAATTCATTGTCAAAAAACAATTCCTTGGGATTCAACTCGCAATCATAGTCCTTGCTAGTCTGCTGTTGATCGCAGGAATAGTCCCCGTGCTGGAAGCAGACAGCCTCAAAGAGGTACAGAACACAATCGAGAACAAATATCTCTTTTTACCTGATGATCAAACGATCCTTGGATTTGAAGATGAAGAATGGAACAAGACATTTGGTGGCAGTAACATCGATGTCGGCTACTGCGTGCAACAGACCGCAGATGGCGGATACATCATCTCCGGGTACGCCCGTTCCTACGGTGCCAGTGGACATAACATCTGGCTCATCAAAACAGATTACCATGGAAATGAACTCTGGAATACGACCTTTGGCGGGTCAGATGATGACGAAGGCGAAACAGTCCAACAGACAAGCGATGGTGGCTACATCATCACCGGATGGACCAAATCCTATGGATCTGGCATGAAAGACCTCTGGCTCATCAAAACCGATTCCACAGGCATTGAACAATGGAATAAGCTCTTTGGTGGGGCCAATGATGATGGTGGCACCTTTGTTCAACAGACATCAGATGGTGGCTATATCATCTCTGGGTATACTTCCTCTTTTGGCAGTGGGAGCGTCGACGGCTGGCTTATCAAAACCGATGCTAACGGCAACCAACAATGGACAAAAACCTTAGGTGGCACTAGCTCCGATGGAACCTGGTGCGTCCAACAAACATCGGAGGGTGGATATATCTTGACAGGATGGACATTTTCCTCTGGGCCGGGGTACGTCGGCAACGTCTGGCTCGTCAAAACAGATGGCTCAGGAAATCAACAATGGAGCAAAGCATATGGTGGAGACGACGCGGACCGCGGCTACCACGTCCAACAGACGACCGATGGAGGATACATCATCACTGGTTATACCGCAAGCGTTGGTGCCGGATTAGATGATATGCTGCTTATAAAAACAGATGCAACTGGAACAGAGCAATGGACCAAGACATTTGGAGGAACAGGCAGGGATTATGGCAACTGCGTCGACCAAACAACAGACGGTGGATACATCATCGCGGGATATACCCTGTCATTCGGGGCTGGTGGTGATGACGTCTGGCTGGTGAAAACGAATTCTGCCGGTGAGAAACAATGGGATGAGACCTATGGTGGAACCAGTTCAGATGTCGCTTATTCAGTTCAACAGACAACCGATACCGGCTATATCGTCACAGGACACACCCTCTCCTACGGAGCAGGAGTCCATGACGTCTGGCTCATAAAAGTAGAGGGAAACGGGAGCCTTCCATTGGAAGTGGACGCAGGAGGACCATACAATGGGTATATTGGTGAGTCGATCACCTTCACTGGAACGGTAACCGGTGGTGTTCCCCCCTATTTTTATCTCTGGGAGTTTGGTGATAACACGACATCAACCGAACAATCCCCCACCCATGTGTATACCACTGAAGGAGTATACACGGCCACATTTTCCGTTATCGATATTCTAGGTGCTGAAGCAAACGATACCGCGACTGTTACAATACTCGCGGGAGATACCACGCCCCCTACTGTCACCATCACAACACCACTCGCAAAATCCCTTTACATACGAAACAAAAGAGTGCTGCCGTTTCCCATCACTCTGATAATAGGGAGCATTGACGTCACCGTCGATGCATCTGATAATGACTCTGATATCGCCAACGTTACATTTTCTCTCAATGGAGTTTCCAAGATTACTGACGCGGCTGCTCCCTATACCTGGGCATGGGGCGAGAAAGGCTTCGGACGGTATACCATCACCGTGGAAGCATACGACAGCGCAGGCAACAGCGCGGCCGATGAGATTATCGTTTGGAAACTGTTCTAAACCACCGCAAACCTCTCAGAGAAAAATACATACACAAAAAATGTTCCTTCTCCCTCATTTTTTCTTAGACAAACTGTCCACTATACTCCTTAATTCGTCAGATACCCAAGCTCCTCGATTTTCTGTAACACCTTCTCAACGCTCTCCTGGACGGACTCGATATCCGTATCGACGATGAGCTCCGGATTTTCTGGTTCCTCATAAGGATCATCAACACCCGTGAAATGCTGTATTTTCCCGTCCAGGGCTTTCTTATACATGCCTTTCACGTCACGTTTCATGCAAATCTTCACCGGACAACGAACGTACACTTCAACGAAATTCTTAATTTCCTTGCGTGCTCTCCTCCGCTGCTTCCTGTATGGTGAGACAAAACTTGCGAGGACCACGATATTATTGCGGGAAAGCATCTTAGCGAGAAACGTGGCGCGCTTGATATTTTCGTCTCGGTCTTTTTTTGAAAAACTCAGATCACTGGAAAAATTCTGACGGATGATATCGCCATCGAGCTGTTCCACCAGGTAATTCCTCTGTTTCAAAATGACAGCAACCTGGTTAGCGATCGTTGTCTTCCCACAACAGGGAAGACCCGTGAACCAGATAGTGAAACCCTGGTGTTTCTTCATAACGCATCTTCCTTTATTTTTTCTTCTCAGGCACCTTGGCAGATGGCTCCCTGATCATCCCCGCACCGACCGTCTCATTGGTTGTTTCATCGATTAAAATGATGCTGCCGGTGGTTCGATTATGTTGATAGCTATCAAAGAACAACGGTTGTGCGGTTCGGATGGTGACTCGTCCGATCTCGTTGAGCTCAAGTGACGGCACCTCCGGGATCCGATGCAGCGTGTTGATATCGATTTTGTATTGAATCTCTTTAACAATCCCTTTGATCTCCTTGGTAGTATGACGGACGATGTACCTGATCCCAGGATTCAATGGTTTTGTGTTCATCCAGCAGACCATGCAATCAAGATTCTGACTGATAAATGGAATGTTATGCGACCGTACTAACATGTCCCCACGACTGATATCAAGGTCGTCCGCCAGCTGCATGACAACTGACATTGGAGGGAATGCTTCATCGATTTTCCCCTGTGGGCTTTCAATAGCTTTGATGGTCGTTGTAAAACCTGAGGGAAGCACAATGACGCTATCCCCGGGTTTGAAGATTCCGCTTGCGATCTTCCCAGCGTATCCCCGGTAATCATGGTATTTATCTGATCGTGGCCGGATCACATACTGGACTGGGAACCGACAGTCCACGAGGTTCTCGTCACTGCCGATATGGACATCCTCTAGATGATACAACAGGGTCGGACCATGGTACCACCCCATGTTTTCGGAGGCGTTCACCACATTATCTCCATGTAACGCACTGATCGGGATAAAGGTGATATCAGGGACCGTCAGCTTCGAAATGAAATCCTCAATCTCCGTTTTGATCCTCTCATACACTTCCTGTTTGTAGTCCACGAGATCCATCTTGTTGATACAGATGACGAAATGCGGGATCTGAAGCAGCGAGGCGATGAAGATGTGACGATGGGTCTGCTCGGTCACCCCGTTGCGCGCGTCCACAAGAATCAACGCAAGGTTCGCGGTCGACGCTCCCGTCACCATGTTCCGGGTATACTGGATATGTCCCGGGGTGTCAGCGATAATGAATTTCCGAACTGGTGTTGCGAAATATCGATAGGCGACATCAATGGTGATGCCTTGTTCCCGCTCCGCTCGCAGTCCATCGGTCAACAACGCAAGGTTGAGCTCCTCGCCACGCTGTTGACTCACACGCTCCAGGTTCTCCAATTGATCCTCAAAAAGGGTTTTACTATCATATAGGAGACGACCAATCAGGGTGCTTTTCCCGTCATCGACACTGCCTGCGGTAGTGAAACGGAGCAGATCCATGTTCAGGTACGTTTTTTCATCCATCCTAGAAATACCCCTCCTTTTTCCGGTCCTCAAGAGAGTTCTCCGACCGTTTATCATCCGCCCGGTTACCACGTTCTGAGATCCGATAGGCTGCGACTTCTTGGACGATTTCCTCTACTGTACATGCATTTGATTGGACGGCTCCAGTACAGGTCATGTCGCCGACCGTACGGAACCGCACGGTCATGGATCGTATTTTTTTCTTTTCATCCTCATCAAGATGCAGATAGTCCGAGTACGCGTAGATCACGCCATCCCGGATGATGCAGTCCCTGGTATGGGAGAAATAAATCGAGGGGATCTGGACCTGTTCTTTCAAGATATATTGCCAGATGTCCAGCTCCGTCCAGTTGCTGAGGGGAAACACACGGAAATGCTCTCCATGATGTTTTCGGCCATTGTACAGGTCCCAGAGCTCGGGGCGCTGGTTCTTCGGATCCCATTGCCCAAAATCATTCCGATGGGAAAAAAACCGTTCCTTCGCACGAGCTTTTTCCTCATCCCGCCGTCCGCCTCCGATGGCGGCATCGAATTTCTGCTCATGGATAGTATCCAACAGCGTCGTCGATTGAAGGTAGTTCCTGGTCGCAAACTTCCCGGTTTCATCCTTCACTCGCCCGGTGTCGATGGATTTCTGGACCGATCCAACAAGCAGGCGGACCTCCAGGTATTTCACAAACGCATCCCGGAACGCTAATACCTCAGGGAAGTTATGTCCTGTATCAATGTGTAACAATGGATAGGGGATCTTCGCAGGGGCGAAGGCTTTCTTGGAAAGATACCCAAGGACGATCGAGTCTTTCCCACCTGAGAACAGCAGCACGGGTCGTTCGAATTGTGCTGCGACCTCACGGATGACAAAGATAGATTCAGCCTCGAGTTTCTGGAGATGATTCAGGTAATAGCGTTTCATACAGGGGATATTCGTTATATCGCAAACCTTCAAAAACCTTCCCAAATTGTCAGTAATTCCGAAAGTAAGCAGGAAATGAGGTAAACTCTGACAGAAAATCATGATGAAAGAAACATCGATAGTTGGTTTATGTTCTAAAATGAGCAGATTTTTAACACACGACGTAGTTTAAGATGGAAAATATGATGGGGACTACTGGTGAACACTATTCATATATATGGAAAAATTATAGAGAAGGAGGATGGTATCATCCTCAGGGATCAATCGTGTACAGGATGGTACCGAAATATTTGGATGTCACGAGGTGATTTTTTTTGATAACTCCGAATACGGCTTCTATAGAAAAACCAGTGCTCTCATAGGAGAACTTGAGGAATTCTCTCATGAAGCACTCAGAAAATGATATAAGAAATGTCCAGGGTTGTTCCAACCAGGAAAACGAACCCGGCGGATTATCGCAGTTGATGAAACCAAGATTAGGAAAGACGGACAGGGGATGTAGGGTTATTAGGAAAGAAAAATATATTTATAGGAGAACATGGTTATAAAATTGTAAAGGAGGAAAAATATTGAATCGAAAGGGTATTGCTATCGGAGTAATTCTTTTATTCATTGGGTCCAGTGTTATCCCAGTCACTGCGAACAATATTGAAAAATATTCTTTATCGACATCAAGAGGAAACTGGTTATATGTTGGTGGGAGCGGATCTGGGAATTATACGAAAATTCAGGATGCGATTGACAATGCAACTACTGGAGATACGATCTTCGTATTCGCAGGACACTATCATGAGCGAGTGAATGTAACCAAGACACTCCATCTTCTTGGGGAAAACAAGTCGACGACCATCCTTTATCATGAGGGAAATGAAATTGAACAACTTAAACCAATTTTGAGTATATGTTCGGATGGGGCCATGGTATCGAACTTCACCGTGAGTCAAACATCAGAATGGAGTATCTGCATTAACCTCTCACATGCTTCTAATTGTTGTATTTCAAATAATATTCTTCAAGGGTCATATGCATTTTTTATGGGAAATTCAAGCCAAAACAATGAAGTGTGTTATAATACTTTAAACTCAATCATTGGTTCAGGTATAGGTGTGTACCTCGGTGAGCCTTCGACTGATACATCAGGGAATATCATTCATCATAACCATTTTGAAAAAACAGGGATGTTCATTCGTGGCAAATATACAACAAATAATACCATTTGCGATAATGTCTTTGACCAATGCAACTCTACCGCTATTTTAAACGAGGACACAAGAAACAATACGTATGCGAGAAACATCATTATCGGAGATCTTACCGCCTACGTCACTGGAATCTACTTTAAAACTATTCAATACGGGTTTACTGGAGGAAACCTCGTGTGTGACAACATTATCACGAACTGTAGCGACTGCGGCATCGCAACCACAGTCTATGGGGGAGATACGATCACCGGCAATCTCATCGAACACTGCGGATACGGGATGAGCATCAACGAAAACTATGTCACCATCAAGAACAACACGATTCGATACTGCAGCGTCGGCCAGGACCTCCGGTTCGCAGACCGTCCCAGCATCTTGGAAGGAAATCTTTATGACCATTGTTTTGAAGGTATCGAGGTGAGGGAAGGTCGGAACGTGACCTTCACCCGGAACACTATCAGCAACAACACGCTTGGTATCACTAACACCATGACTCGTAACCATTATTTCTTCTCCAATAATTTCAAAGACAACAAAATCGATGTCTTCCAGCAGATTTCCCGAAATCAATGGTTACATAATTATTGGGATAGACCACGGCTGCTGCCGAAACCAATTTTCGGGTACCTTCCTTTCGTTCAGTTCGACTGGCGTCCAGCGCTTCAACCAAACTAATATATATATATATATTAAGAAACTTTTATAACGTAATTTTTCTTTAAAGATTACGAGGATGATATATGAGGAGAATATTATTTTTTATTGTAAGCCTTTGTCTATTAACCATAGGTTCGCTGAGTCAATCTGCCTCAGCATCACCGGCTGTAACGATAATTAAAGTCTCAATAGCTCATGATATTGGGAAAGATAAAGATACTTCTTATATTTATCAAATGTTTGATCTCGCGTTAAATTACAGTTGGACCGTGGACAATAAACAATACCGATTTGAACCCCATGGCACTGACATCTATTTATTATTAAATAAAGCAGAATTAGATACATATGATGTCCATATCGAATCCGGCATTCAACAAACGCAAAGGATTTATTTATGGACTAGCTATAGGATGCCGGGTACACTAAGAAGAATAACCCCAAATGATTATGAACCAAATTTAATAGATTTTATCGAAAACCACAGTCGTGGCTGTATCGGGATTTGCAGTTCTGCAGGCTACGCAGTACCACAATCATTTCATCCAACTACCTATGCTGAATCTTGGGCGGAAATAATCAGTTTCCTCACAGAATTGAATGGCGATATCAAAGAAACATCTCATATCGGAATTGAAGCGCTGGATGAGTACCTTCATTTTTCTGTTACAATGAATAATAAGGTTAAACTAGCAACTCCTTATCTCAATAACCCTCCCCAGCCTCAAAAAATTGGTGAACCAGGTTATTTCGAGTATTTCCCTCATTATGACAACTGTGCGAACGATCAATACCGAATGGGTGGTTTTCCGGTGAACGTCACCATATTGGATCATAATAACCCCATTTTCAAAGACTATCTCGGAGAAACTATCAGAATGCGTTTTGGTGGAGGGATGTCATTCACGGTTGACCCAGATGCCAACTATATTTCAAAATTAGCCGCATTTCCAGATAATGCCAACAACATTTACCAATTTATCGCCTGGCATTATCCATTTTATTTATTACGTATACCTAAACATATTTGGAATGGATTCACACAAGTCTTTTGCCTTATATCAAGAATTTTAACGGGTTTATTAGGGCAATACCTTATTGATGGAGATTATCAACGAGCGCTATCAGCATTTGAAAGCTATCCCGCTGATCCGAATGATTATGGCAGACTTCTAACAGGTGGTGATCTTCTTGGAAACTGGATTTATAATTGCACGGGATGGCAACAAAAGGTTTCAGGACAACCCATTCAATACCTCGATCCACATATAAACAATAATATTTCCTTGGTTGCCTTCAACTATCCAAATGGCGACGAGGATGGTGGAAGGGTCATTCTTAACGGATGCCATCCGGAATTTTCCACATGGGACACCAATGACCCAAGCATAAATCTTACACCAGCAGAAGATTCTGGATTGAAATGGACGCACCTTTCTTTGTATAACGGTTTAAATCTATGGAAAAAAGAAATAGCACCAAAGATTTATCGAAATATGACTCTTGCGGATACAATTAAACTTGAAAATGCTTGGTTCATCCGAAGACAAACCGCCTGGGCCTCCAACAATGTATCAGACACCGATTTGCCCCCAGTTTACGGCCGGTCCCAAGTTGTCGACATTACCCCTACACTCCAAGAAGGACCAACCATAACACTAAAATGCTGCGTAGGCAAAAACAATAGCGAAACCTGGAGTTCAGAGAACCTCTCCATCTACTATCGATACAGATCAACCTCGAACGACCCATGGTCACCATGGATACGCTACTCCTCCATCCATCACAAATCCTACCATATCACGTTCGACTCCCGCGTAGCATCAGGCAATGGATACTACGAGTTCTGCTCCCTCTTCAACACAACCACCGGAACAACCACAAAAACAGAATGTTTCCCACCAGGTGCAGACGCATCCTGCTACCTGGGTGGCAACATCATCGCAGAGTACACCTGTGACATCAACCTTCCCTACGTCGACCAAACCATCAATTTCACTAGTCATTCCCTTACCAAAGAAGGCACCCACATCACCCAATACAGTTGGTCATTTGGGGATGGAGAAGGTGCAACCGGAGAAAACCCGTATATCAATTATATGTTCGAAGAACCAGGCATCTACACTGTGAACCTCACCGTCACTAACAATCAATCACACGAGGAAACTATCCGGAGAAATATCACGGTCCTGAACAACCCCCCTCAAACCTCCTTCAACATTTATGAAAACGTCTCCGCAGCCGATACTTACGACAAAATCCTGCCCATCAATACCCAGATACTAGCCTACGATGTATCAACAGATCCGGACGGTTCAATCATCAATAGAACTTGGGATTTCGGTGACACCAGGACCTCATATGCACGTAACCCTACGCATACGTATACACACAGCGGCACCTACATCATCACCCTGTGCGTCACCGATGATGACGGAGGAACAGACAGTAGAACAGGGAATATAACGATTTACGACACCATGGCGAACACGAACCTCACCATGGACAACGCCTCCGCACACAAATGGAAGACCATCCAAAAAGCCATCGACAACACCTCCACCAACGGCATTATCTACGTCACCGATGGAACCTACCATGAAAACATCTCGATCCCCACATCGCTTACCATTCTTGGACATGACAAACAAGACACGATCATCCATGGTAAGGTCACCATAATCGCACCCCATGACTATGAGCTCCCTGCCAACGACACCGGCGAATGGCTCCTCTTCATGAACAACACCGACCTTCTCCTCCACTGCAACAACGACAGCACCGTCGGAGAAAATTACGCAGCTTTACCAATGATCCATGATTACTCAGACTACAATCGCACCGTCACCAACCATGGCGCCACCTGGACCACGATCACCCCCAAAGGCACTGGATGTTTCGCTTTCGACGGCATCAACGACACCATCAACCTTACTACAATACCAGCACTCTCCCAACAAAACATCACCATCTCCGCGTGGTTTAACTGGACCGGTGGCGACACAGGCATCAAACCCCTTCTTACCCAACTCAAGACACCCACACAAGGCTACAGTCTTGCCATCAACGACACCACCGATAAACCTATCCTTCAACTCAACACCACTATCATCTCCTCACCCGCATCCCTTTCCATTGGATGGCATAACATCGTCGGCATCCACAATATAACAACCCTCGCTCTTTACGTCGACGGCGTCTGTACAGCAACCCAGGCCCTCACCGGACGAGGGACAACTGCCAGAGGCTTCATTGGCTACGACAACGCCAGCCACTATTTTAACGGGAAAATCGACGAAGTCGCCATCTGGAATCGCACTCTCACCGGTGATGAGATCTACGGTCTCTACAATGAAAACATCGGTGTTATCCTTCAACGTCTCACGATCGAAAACAGCTCCTCCTACGCCATCATGCCCTGTAACCATACCGAAATCCTCGACTGCCTTATCAAGAACTCCTCCATTGGTATCACCATCAACAACCTCTATAGCATCCGCATCAGTAACTGCAATATCACGAACTGTACTACCGGCATCCATGTCAACGCCTCCGCCCCGGATCTGTTCAACCGTCTCCGGGTTGTCACCTGCAACATCCTCAACGTCACCCACGGGATTATTGTCAACAACTCCAACAACGTCACAGTCATCCACACCCTTATCGATGGCAGCCAGGACAACCTCACCTTCAACGGTGGTGACTACCAGACGCTCTTTGTCACCGATACCACTACGCCCCAAAACCTTAAACCGACGACACCCGCCCTCACCGGAGCTATCCTCGGTGACCCAGGAGAAACCTATCAATACAGTGCCAGGAGCAATGATACTAATCGCGATCAACTCCTTTATTTGTTTGACTGGGGTGACGGCAACACCTCCGGTTGGCAGAACTTCACCTCAGCTAATACGACCGTCACAGCTTTGCATAGCTGGGCGCAGGAAGGAGGATACTATATTAACGTCACCGTCAAAGATATCTTTCAAAATGAAAGCGACACGACTGTCCTCCTCTTCCGCACTGAAACACTCACGCCCATCATCCACACCGTCTCCACCATACCCAGCACGGTTGGCTTCGGTGGTAACGTCACCATCACTGCGAACGTCACAGACAACATGACGAGTAACTATAGCGGAATCAGACTAGTCACCACCAACCTCATCTACCCTGATCAATCCGCTCATAACCTCACCATGACCAAGATTGCAGACAACACCTACACCCTCGTATTCACCGATACCTGGTTGCACGGACGCTACAACTACACCATCTGGGCGATGGATAACGCGTATAACATACATTGTTCTTCAGGTCACTATTTCGATGTTTCCGCGAACGCCACCATCAGCATCGCCACCCTCCAGGACACTTATTCTGATGAAGACTATGTTAATATCACCGATCCACCCAACCCACCT
>Ga0105100_10000918_pt1 | contig 17341 bp, 13 predicted proteins | sample PPLLak12cMay2015_2_FD_87033 | JGI IMG/M metagenome (GOLD analysis project Ga0105100, IMG submission 87033) | Freshwater sediment microbial communities from Prairie Pothole Lake near Jamestown, North Dakota, USA - PPLs Lake P8 Core (1) Depth... | ecosystem: Environmental > Aquatic > Freshwater >...
CGAGAACCTCCGGCTCTGCCTTGACCTCCGGCATCTCGATCAGCGCCAGCTTCACCTTCTCGGCGAATGGCGTGTAGAACTCGCGCACCACCTCCGTCCATTCCCGCGAACCTGAGGCGACATCGTCCAGCTCGCCCTCCATCTTGGCCGTGAACCCGAGGTCAACGATCTCCGGGAAGTGTTCGACCAGCAGGTCATTGACCGTCATGCCGATTTCCGTCGGGTACAGCCGCTTCGTCTCGCGGCGAACATACCCTCGGCTCTGCAAGGTGGAAAGGATCGGAGCATACGTGGAGGGCCTTCCGATCCCGTTCTCCTCCAGCGCCTTCACCAGGCTGGCCTCCGAGAAACGCGGCGGGGCCTGGGTGAAGTGCTGATCCGGCTTGAGGTCCAGCAGCTCGAGCCGATCGCCGCGCTCTACCTCCGGCAGCTGTGCCAGCAGCGCCTCCTCCGGTTCCTGTTTGCCGCCCTCTCCGTTCTCGCTCGGCCGGTCCTCATATACGTCCAGGAAACCAGCGAAGCGCAGTGCCGAGGCGGAGGCCTTGAGGTCGTAGAGGTGGTGGGGACCCTTGGCCTTGACCTCGATCAGGCGGGTGTCGTACTCGGCGGCCGCCATCTGCGAGGCCAGGAATCGCTTCCAGACCAAGGAGTACAGCTTGTGCTGCTCGGCGGTCAGATACTGGCGAACCGCATCCGGGTCGCGGGCCGGGTCGGTCGGGCGCACGGCCTCGTGGGCCTCTTGGGCGCCGCGCGAACGCGTGCGGTAAATGGGAGCCAACGCTGGAAGGTACGCCTCGCCAAAGCGAGCGGCGATCGCTTTGCGGGCCTGTGCCTGCGCCTCAACCGCAACGTGGACCGAGTCGGTTCGCATATAGGTGATCAGCCCGACCGAGCCCTCATCCCCCAGATCGATGCCCTCATACAACTGCTGGGCCAGCGCCATCGTCCGCCGGGCGGTGTAGCCCAGGCGGCGCGAGGCATCCTGCTGCAGGGTGCTGGTGGTGAAGGGCGGGGCTGGGTGCCGTGTGCGCGAGCCGGAGGTTGCCCTGCCGACGCTGAACTCGGCCTGGCGCAGGCTCTCCAGCGTCTCTTCGGCCCCCCCCCGATCCGCCAGCACAGGCTCCTGGCCATCGACGCGCACAAGGCGCACCCAGAACGCCGGAGGCTTCGCTGGATGCCGCACGTTGGCGTCGATCGTCCAGTACTCCTGGGGCACGAAGCCTTCGATCGCTCGCTCGCGCTCGACGACCAGCCGCAGGGCCACCGATTGCACCCGCCCCGCCGAGAGCCGGCTGCGAACCTTCGACCACAGGAGTGGGCTGAGGTTGTAGCCAACCAGACGGTCCATGATCCGGCGTGCCTGCTGCGCGTCCACCAGGTGCTGGTCGATCTTGCGCGGATGGGCGAAGGCCTGTTCGATCGCCGGGCGGGTGATCTCATGGAAGACCACGCGCTTCACTCGACTGGGGTCGATTTCCATGGCGTGCAGCAGATGCCAGGCGATCGCCTCGCCCTCGCGGTCCAGGTCGGTGGCCAGGAACAGCTCCTCGGCCCGCTCGGCCTCGGCCTTCAACCCCTTGACGACCTGGCGCTTTTCGTTGGGAACCCGGTACTTCGGCTCGAAGTCGTTCTCCACGTCGACCGAGAGCTGCGACCGCAGCAAGTCCCGCACATGACCCACGGAGGCGCGCACAACGTAGTCCTTGCCCAGGAACCGGCCGACGGTCTTGGCCTTCGTTGGCGACTCGACAACCACCAGCCGCCCCTGGCGCTTGTGCTTGCGCGGCTGCCGGACGGGTTTCTCAGTGCGCGGGGGAGGCTGCAGTCCTTCATGGGCTGGCGTCCGGCCCATGCGGTACACCTTGGTCCCGCACACAAGGCATACGCCACGCGTGGCGGCCGTTCCGCCGGCGGTGAATACCGCCTCTGGCGTTCCGAGCTCCCGCTTCTGCTTGCACTTAACGCAATAGGCTTCCACACAACGCTCCCACTACAGGTACTGGCCCGCTCCGCGCGACTCCAGCTCGCGCACAAGCTCGCGCACTCTCTCACTCATCGCCGCCGGGATAACCAGCAGTACGTCGGGCGTGTCGACGATCACCAGATCGCGCACGCCCAGCACCGCAATCAGCCGGCCAGACTCGCCCGCCTGGTAGATCAGCGAATTCTTGCAGTCCAACAGCAGCGCCTCGTTCGCCAGCTCCAGGTTCCCGTGCGCGTCCGTGGGAAGCACCTCATGCAATCGATCCCAACTTCCGATATCCTTCCACCCCAGTCCGGGCGCAGGCACAACCGCCACCTGGTCTGCGTGCTCCATGATGCCGTAGTCGACCGTCTCCGACTTGAGGGCCGACCACAGCGCGGCGACCTCGCTCGCCTTCCACTGGCCCGGGAGGGAGAGAATCCGACGCAGGCAAATGTGCAGCGCCGGCATCTGGCGCTCGATCTCGGCAAGGATTCGCTCCGACTTCCACACGAACATGCCGGAGTTCCAGTAGTGCTCGCCGCTGTCCAGATAGCCTTCGGCCACCTTGGCAGCGGGCTTCTCGCGGAAGGCTTGTACGCGGAACGCACCCGTGGCGCCGATCGCTTCGCCTCGATGGATGTAGCCGTAGCCTGTGGCGGCATATTCCGGCGGAATGCCGAACGTGACCAGTTCATCTCCGGCCGCCAATTCCGCCGCCCGCCCCAGCAACGAGCGAAATCGCTCATTGTCGGCAATGAAGTGGTCGGACGGAAGGCAGGCCATCACGCTCGCCGAATGGCGAGCCTGGCAGGCCAACGCCGCCAGTCCAATGGCCGAGGCCGTACCCCGCCCCTCCGGCTCGATCACAAAGGCCTCTTCCGGCAACTCCGGCACCTGCTCCCGCAAGGTCGCCACCTGCGACTGCGCGCTGACGACCAGAATCCGGTTGGGTGGCAACATCGGCCGCAGCCGGTCGACGGTCATCTCGAACAAGGTACGCTCCCCCAGCAACCGCAGCGCCTGCTTCGGGCTCTCACGGCGGGAGACCGGCCACAGCCGAGTCCCTCCGCCGCCGGCCAGGATGACTGCAAACAGTTCGTCTGCCATCATTCCACCTGGTATCCCACCTTCGCTTCGCGGGCGAGGACATAACGCATCCCGCCAACAGAGCGCACCCTTCCCCGCAGCTCCAGCAGCGTCAGGCACGAGGCCACGACATTTGCCGGCAGGTCACAGCTCCGGCTGATCTGGTCAACATGAACCGGTTCGATCGACAGCGCCCCCAGCACGCGGCGTTCCCCCTCCGTCGCCGGGCCCGCCTCGCTGCTCGCCTGGCGGATCGTCATCTCCAGATTGAGCGCCTCGAGCACATCGGCCGGCGACAGCAGCGGCCGGGCGCCATTGGCGATGAGCTGGTTCGTGCCTCCGCAGGTTCGGCTGTAGATCCCGCCCGGCACGGCAAATACCTCTCGGCCCTGATCAGCGGCAAAATCCGCCGTGATAAGCGCCCCACTGGTGCTGCCCGCCTCGACGACCACCACGGCCAGGCTCATGCCCGAGATCACTCGATTCCTTGCCGGGAAGTTCCCCGGCTCCGGCTTTCGCCCCAGCGGGTATTCCGTCAGCAGCGCACCCGACTCGCAGACGGACCGTGCCAGATTGCGATGCTCGGGTGGATATATGGAGTCCATACCTGATCCAAGCACGGCGATCGTCCGCCCTCCGCACTGCAGCGCAGTCTGATGCGCGATTCCATCCACGCCTCGCGCCAGCCCCGAGATCACTGTCACGCCGCCCGAGGCCAGCGCCGCGACCACATCCCGGGCGACTTGCTGACCGTAGGCGCTCGGCCGGCGTGTGCCGACCACCGCCACGGCCAGATCGTCCTCGGGACGAAGTTCGCCCCGTGCATACAGCAGCGCAGGCGGCGCGTCGATCTCGCTCAGGCGTCGCGGGTACGCCGGATCCTCCCAGCTAAGCACCCGCACGCCACGCGCCTCCAGGCGCGCCATCTCCTCGTCAAGGTCGATCCGATTCCGCGCCTCAACAATCGACTGAACGAGCGAAGGACCGAGCCCCGCCATCGCCAAGGCGCTCTCGCTGGCCACCCAGGCAGATTGGAGATCCCCGAAGGCTGCCAACAACTTTCGCAGCCGGACTGTGCCAATCCCCCGCGCATGGCTGAAGCCAATGTAGTAACGTGCATCCCCCATATGCCACCTGCTGCGAGGCAACCTGGAGACAATACCATGTGCGTTGTTGCCGTGTCAAGCCGGCGCACGACCCGAAGCCACGCCAGATCGTTGCGATTGCCGCCCGGCCGCGTCAACGGATTCGCCGCCCGGGCACGTCATCGGACCGCGCCCTGTGACGCGCCTCCTCTGCTCATTGCGCTGAACAGCTGAATCGGCGCGGCAGGCAAGTGCGATCTGGCGCCAGCCCTGCAACGCGCCCGTCGACTCCACGCCTCTCTGAGATCACCCTTCCTGCCGTCACTGGGGATTCTCTGCTGCACATCCTGCGCAGAGCAAAGAGATCGCTTCGCGGCTGCATCCCATCCACCGGATTGTGAAGTCCTGCCGCCTGGCGTAGCGGGCGTGCTTGACTGCGGAGAGTGCGCCCATGCGCCGTGGCAGCAAGAGAGCCTCATACCCCTCGCCTGCCTGGCGTGGCCAGTTCATCTCCGGCGGGGCAGCCGCACCGCCCCTGAAAGGGACACCGTCTCGAGCTTCCTGGGCCCGCGCCTGACCGGAAAGGATCAATCCTTCGGATCCAGCAGAGCGTCCCCTGCGCTGAGCAGGAAGCGGGCGATCGCCTCCACCGGGAACGGCCAGGCATAGTCGACAGCGACATCTGGGTGGCGTTGGCGCACGCGGTCGAGGGTGCGCGGGATATCGATTTCGGCGTGGTCACCGCCGCGAGTAAGCATGGGCGTGATGACAATCACTCGAGCCGCCCCTCCGGCGATCGCGCGTTCGACCGCTGCCTCAACGTCCGGATCGCAGAACTCGTTGAAACCCACTTGCACCTGACGGCCTGATTCTTCTTGGATCGCAGCCGCCAGCTCATACGAGGCTGCATGGAACGGGTCGTTCGTCGGATTGCGCGGCCAGGCGCGCATGCGCACGCCCAGCTCTTGCATGCGGTCCCTCGCGGGCGCCGGTAGCGCCGCCTGGCCGACTTCAGCCATCGCGTGCAACTGAAAGTACTCGCGCATCTCCTGTGGAGGGAAATCGCGAGGCGGTGCGCCATGCATGGCCAGCACATAGGCGGTCGCATCCTGCTCGATCATCGCCTCTCCTTCGCGCCGGTCCGCACCAGCGCCCACGTCCTGCGCTGGCCCATCGGCTGGCGTTCGACGAACGGGACAAACAAAGAGCGTCCGGCGGCGCCGGACGCTGTGGCGGGGATGACGGGATTCGAACCCGCGGTCTCTGCCTTGACAGGGCAGCGTGTTTGGCCGCTACACCACACCCCCAACGGGCCGCATCTTACCATGTCCCAAGAGTCAGCGTCAAGCCGCAGTGCAAGACCCGAGCGAATCTCACCCAGGGTACATGCGCTGTACAGGCGGCGACCGTCTCGCCTGTGGCAGGACGCGCCCATGGCTTTCCCTGCAACATTGCGCCCGGCCTGCAGGAGGTCCCCCGGCGCGAGGAAGGCCCGCTCCGAACTGGCGCCAGAAGGGCGCGCGCAGAACCTCTCCGCACATCCGCCTTATTCGGCAGCCGCTGCTGTCCACAAGCTCACCAGCCTCGCCGCAGGGGGCGCACCAATCCGCCAGGCCATCTCGCCGCCTGGGCGCGACTCCCAGCCGATCCAATCCGCGGGCGGGCGCGCCCTTCCCAGGTCGAATCCCGCGCTGGACTTAGCTGTTGCGGCCGACGGCATGAACCCAACGCGGTGTGCTTCGAAGCCCTGGCGCACCGCGCGTCGGCCGAGACCGGCACCGCAGGGGGGATGGGCTGGTGCGCCGCCGGCGACGCAGGCAGAAGCTTGGTGCGCCGCTCTGGCAAGAGTCGGCTTTGACAGGCCTAGGTGCTGCCGTTCAGGGCGCGGGCGAAGGCCGTCAACACCGCCTCCAGGGCTCGATCGTCGATCCAGTAGTGCAAGACCAACCGCACACGCCGCGGACCCACCTCATGGATCAGCACACTTTCGGCGCGCAGGCGCTCGCGCAGCCCGGCGGCATCCAACGGAGCCGACGGCGCCAGCCTGAAGTACACCATGTTCGAGGCGGGCTCGGGCGTCTCGATCTCCAACCCGCGCAGCGCGCCCAGTCCCTGCGCCAGCACCCGCGCTCGGCGGTGGTCGTCCGCCAGCCGGTCCGGCATCGTCTCCAGCGCCACGATCCCAGCCGCTGCCAGGATTCCGGCCTGGCGCATGCCGCCGCCGACTTGCTTGCGGATCCGACGCGCCCCCGCAATGAACTCCGTGCTGCCGCACAGCAAGGATCCAACCGGCGCACACAAGGCCTTCGACAGACAGAAGGCGATGCTGTCAGCGGGCGCCGCCAACACGTGCGCCGGCACCTCCAGCGCGCAGGCGGCGTTGAAGATGCGGGCGCCATCGATGTGGAGCTTCAGCCCCTTGCGCCGGACCAGCTCCCCCACCTGCCCGAGGTACTCGGAGGCCAGCACGGCGCCTCCGCAACGGTTATGCGTGTTCTCGAGACACACCAAACGCGTGATGGGAAAGTGCACGTCGTCCGGGCGGATCGCGTCTTCGATCGCCTGGAGATCGAGAGTGCCATCGGCAGCCGTGGCAAGCGGCCGGGGATGGATCCCGCCGAGTGCCGCCGCGCCTCCGGCTTCGTACAGGAAGGTGTGCGACAGATCGCCCAGGATCATCTCGTCGCCCCGGCGGCAATGGGTCAGCAGCGCAACCAGGTTGGCCATGGTCCCTGACGGCACAAAGATGGCGGCCTGCTTCCCCATCCGTTCCGCCGCCATCGCCTCCAGGCGGTTGATGGTCGGATCCTCGCCGAACACGTCGTCGCCCACTTCGGCTTCGGCCATCGCCCGACGCATCTCCGGAGTCGGCTGGGTGACCGTGTCCGACCTCAAGTCGATCAACATCTTGCCCTCCCGATTGCGGCGATTGCAGCCTGGGCTTCCCTGCCGCCGCCGGATCGGTTGAGGACTTCCCGGAAGTCCTGCGGCAGCGGCGCCTCGAACACCTGCAGGGCCTTCCCGCTCGGCAGGTGAATCCCCAAACGCCAGGCGTGGAGCATCTGGCGCGACAGCCAATCCGGCTGATGGCGGGAACCGTATACACGGTCACCGGCCACCGGGACCCCAAGGTAAGCGAGATGGACCCGGATTTGATGCGTGCGACCGGTCTCGGGTTCTACGGCCAGCAGAGCGTAGTCGCCCAGCTTGTGCAGAAGGTGGAAGCGCGTGCGCGCGGCGCGTCCCCGGGTTTCCGCCACAACAGCCATCCGTTTGCGCTCGCGCGGGTCCCTGCCGACGGCGGCATCGATCAGGCCCTCATCCGTCGGCGGAAATCCATGGACGACGGCAAGGTAGGTCTTGTGGACAAGGCGCGCCTTGAACTGGCGCTGCAGTTCCCCCATGGCCCGGTCGTTTTTGGCGAACACAACCAAGCCCGATGTGTCCTTGTCCAGCCGGTGCACGACCCCGGGTCGGCGCTCTCCTCCGACGCCGGGCAGATCGGGTACATGCTGCAACACGGCCTGGACCAGTGTCTCCACCTGATGGCCTGCGGAAGGATGCACAACCACCCCCGCCGGCTTGTCGACGACGAGCAGGTCGGCGTCTTCGAAGATGATCTGCAGCGCAAGGTCGCTCGGCGTCAGCTCGGACGGACGGACCGGGGGCAGGCGCGCGGCCACGGGCTCTCCGCCCGCCAGCCGCATCCCGGGTCTGTTGACTACCCGGCCATCCACGCTCACCCAGCCTTCGCGAATCAGCGCCTGCCAGCGAGAGCGTGAGACCTCCGGCCACTGGCGGCTCAGCCAGGTGTCCAGCCGCCCAGCGGTCGCCACGGCCAGGCGCGCCTGTGACGCCTCATCCCGCTCGGTCATCTTCGGCGAGCGGCGGAGAAGCCACCGCAGCCGCCTCCTGCGCAAGGGTGCGGTGCCTGCGCTCCTCCACCCACAACGCTGCCACAAGCAATGCCACACCCACGCTGATGCAGGAGTCGGCGACGTTGAATACCGGGAAGGAGCCCACCGAGATGAAATCCGTCACCGGGCCGTAGGCGGCTCGATCCACCAGATTGCCGATCGCGCCCCCAAACTGAAGCACAAGCGCCAGGCGGACCAGCCATTGCTCCGATGGAACCTGTGGAAAGTAGTAAAGGATCGCCACGACCACGAGCACCGAGATTATCGCGATCAGGCCGCCGGCCGCTGGGAACATGCCAAAGGCCGCACCGGTGTTGTTCCAATGGACGACGCGCATGTAGGGCGCCAGCCATTCCCACGGCACCCAGACTTCGCCGTAGGCCAGGGACGATCGCACCAGATACTTCGACCATTGATCCAGGGCGACGATCAGTCCCCCGCACCCCAGCAGGATCAAATAGCTCTTCAGCCGAGACAAACGTGCCCTCCCTCAATCCGCATGCGCTCCATTCTACCCTCGACCAACGGCGGGCCGGGGCGCCGCCTTGCGGGTGATGCCCAGCCGGAGGGTCTCGCCATCGAAGCCGAACGTCTCGAGGCGCTCTCCGGTTGGAGCGTCTGCCGCCCGAATCGAATCAGACAAGATCTCATCGGCCAACATCGCCGCATATTCCAGAATGGCTCTGGCCAAGCGCGGGCTGGCAGCGTACTGGAGGTCGATCCGGTCATCTACCCGGAAGTCCGCCTGTTTGCGCATTTCCTGAACCCGGCGCACAACTTCGCGCGCCAAACCCTCCGCAAGCAGCGCCTCGCTCAGCTCGGTATCGAGCGCGGCGACATACGGCCCGTCGCCGGCAGCGGCGAAGCCGGCATGCGCCTCCAGCCGCACCTCGACCTCGTCAGGCGTGACAGTGACTTCCTCCCCGGCAACCTTCAGCCTAAGGCTCTCGCCGGAAAGCAGTTGCGCTGCGGCGGCCGCAGGCGGCAGGCTGAGCAGCGCCTGGCGGATTGCCGGATAGCGGCTGGCATGCTTCTGCCCCAACTGCTTCGGCAGTGGATTGAGCTTGAAGTCGACCACCTCGCCGGCCGCATCCAACAGACGCACGCGCTTGACATTGAGCTCGTCGGCGATGACCTGCGTGTGCCGGGCGACCACCTCCCTTTCAGCCGCGGTCCCCAAGGCAAACGCGACCTCCGCCAGCGGCTGGCGTAGTTTGATGTTGGCCTTGTTGCGGGCGGCATGGCCGAGCGACACCAGGCGCTGGATCAGGCGCATCTCCCCAGTCAGTTCTGGGGCGCGATGCGCATCGTTGGCCACGGGGTATAAGCAATGGTGAACACTCTCCGGCGCCTGGGGATCAATCGCTCGCACCAGGTTCTGGTACATGACTTCGGTGACAAACGGGACAAACGGCGCCAACAGCCGCACCAGGGTCACCAATACCGCGTATAGCGTGGCGTAGGCGGCCTCCTTGTCGGCATCCGTGACAGCGCTTGCACCTTGTCGCGCCCAGAACCGCCGGCGGCTGCGGCGCACGTACCAGTTGCTCAGATCGTTGAGCAGGCCATCCACGCATTCCGTGGCCAGGTTCGGCTCGTACGCCTCCAGGCTGGCGGTCACGTTGCGCACGGTCTCATCCAGGCGAGCCAGGATCCAGGCGTCCATCCGGCTGCGCTGCGCGCGGCGCCCCCTGCCCGGAGTCCAACCGTCGATGCGGGCGTAGGTCACGAAGAAGCTGTAGACATTCCACAGCGGGATCAGGAATTGGCGCCGCACTTCGTCTGCCCGGTGGTAGCCGAAGAGCAGGTCCTTCTCGGGCTTGTGGTCGCAATACAGCCAACGCATTACATCTACGCCCATGCGGTCGGCGGCCTCGTTGAACTCGATCGAGTTCCCCCACGACTTGTGCATCGGCCGCCCGTCTTCCGCCATCAGCGTGGCGTAGGTGAACACATGGCGGAAGGGCGTCTCACGCTCGAGAATCGTGCTCATGGCGATCAGGCTGTAGAACCAGTTGCGGAACTGCCCGGGGAAGGACTCGCTGATCAAGTCGGCCGGGAACCAGCGGCGCCAGTAGGCGCGATCCTGCCGGTATTGCAGCGTGCTCATCCCGACCACGCCGGCATCCAGCCACGGATTGCCGACATCGGGAATCCGGCGCAGGTGGGCACCGCAGCCGCGACAGGCGATCTGCACTGCGTCGATGTACGGCCGGTGGGGGCTGTGGCCCTTGAACTCCTCCCAGCCGGCGACGGCGCGCTGCTCGAGCTCCTCCCGGCTGCCGATGACCTCGAAGCTTCCGCAGGCATGGCACTCATAGATCGGCAGCGCCAGTCCCCAGTAGCGCTTCTTGGAGATCATCCAATCGTGCATGTTGCGCAGCCAATCCATCTCCCGATCAAAGCCAAACGAGGGATGCCAGGAGGTTCCTTGCTCAACAACCTCCATCATCTGGTAGCGCAAATTGCGCTTGCGTTCCTCCTCGGTCACCTGATCCAGCGGCTTTTCCAGCTGGCTTCCCATTGAAATGAACCACTCATCCACCAGACGGAAGACCAGCTGCTCCTGGCAGCGCCAGCAGACGGGATAGCGATGCCGGAAGTTGGCAATGCGATAGGACAATCGCTTCCGGCTCAGATCCTCGAAGATCGGTTCGGCCACCTTCGCCACCGGCATGCCGGACAGCCAGCCGAATCCCTCCACGAAAACACCCGCTTCGTCGAGCGGCGCGACAACCGGGAAACCGTATTTTCTGCCCAGCTGGAAGTCCTCAGCGCCGCAGCCCGGAGCGATGTGCACGATCCCCGTGCCTTCCTCCTCACCGACTTCATCCCACAAGATCACGCGGTGCGCACCGGGAGCGTTTGCCGCCTGCTGGGCCTCAAGCTCATCGAACGGGCCGTCATAGGTCCAGCCTTCCAGCTCGCGACCCGAGAGCTCACCCAAGACCTGATAGTCCCCCTGCAGGATGTGCAGCGTGCCGCGACTGAGGTAGAAGATCTCATCGCCCTGCTGGGCTCTCACGTAGGTCAGCTCGGGGCCCACGGCGGCCGCCACGTTGCTGGTCAGCGTCCAGGGCGTGGTCGTCCACACCAGCAGGCTCTCTCCAGGCCGGCCCCGCAGCGGGAGGCGCAGCGTGAGGCTGGCATGTTCGACTTCCTGATAGCCCTCGGTGACGATCTCATGCTGGCTCAGCCCGGTGCCGCAGCGTGCGCACCATGGCATCACATCGGTGCCCTTGTAGATCCACCCCCGCTCATAGCAGGACTTGAGCGCAGCCCAAATGGTGTAGTTGTTCTCGTCCGAGAACGTGAAGTAGGAGCCACCCAACTCAGGCAGCCCCAGACGCCCCACCAGCCCTTCCACGCTGTCCGACAGCGCACCCTGCCTTGCCTGCAGCGTGAGAACCTGCAGCGGATCCTGTCGAAGCTGCTCGGCCAACAATTCCAGCAGGAGCGGGTCGTTCCAGTCCATCCAGTACCCGAGACGGATGCTCTGCTGAGTTTGAACGGCAGCATAGCGCAGCACCCGCTGCTTGCACAGCAAGACGAACTCGGCGAGACCAAACGCTTCGATATCGCGTTTGGTCTTGAAGCCCATGTCCCGTTCGACATTGACTTCGACCCACAGCCCCTGGCAGTCAAACCCGTTCTGGTAACGGGTTTGATAACCCTGCATTGCCTTGAACCGCTGAAACAGGTCTTTGTAGGTCCGCCCCCAGCCGTGATGTACACCCATCGGGTTGTTGGCCGTGATCGGGCCATCGATGAACGACCAGGTCGGCGCAGAGCTCCGCAAATTGCGCAGCTTGTCGAAGGCGCCCGTCTCCTGCCAGAAGCGAAGTACCGCATGTTCCTGCGCCACGAAGTCAATGCTTGCCGGGACAGGCCTAAACATCTGCAACCTCCGGCTCGAGGCTGACCACCAGGCGCTTATTGATGGCGCCCTTGCTTTTGTAGTCTGTGATCTTGAGCGGGCCGACTTCGCGAGTGTTCCCCACATGTGTCCCGCCGTCGGCCTGCAGATCCAGCCCCACAATCTCGACCACCCGCACTTCGGCGATGTCCGGCGGGAGCAGGTTGATCTTGGTGCGGATCAGATCAGGGATCTGAAACGCCTCCGTCCGCGGCAGAACAGCCGTGGTGACGGGCCGCGCCTTGGCCACCTCGACATTGATCAGCGCCTCAATCTCACGCACGAACTCCTGCCGCATGCTCTCAAACTCGAAGTCCATCCGTCCTTTCAGCGGCTCCATATTGCCCCCGGTCACGCTGGCGCCGTATTGCTTCCAGATCACGCCGCACAGGATATGCATGGCAGTGTGTGTGCGCATCAGTGCATAGCGCCGGGGCCAATCGATCTCACCGACGACCCGAGCTCCGACCGGAACGCTGCCTCCCTGCACAGCGTGCCGGATCCCACCGCCGTCCTTCGCCACGCCGGACACAGACAGACGCTTCCCGTCGCCGAGGCGCAGAAGCCCGTGATCGCAAGGCTGGCCGCCGCCGCCGGGATAGAAAGCTGTGGCATCGAGCACTACGGAGTCCGGCGCGGCCTCCACCACCTCGGCTTCGAAGCTGCGCAGATAGGCGTCTTCCAGATACAGCCGTCTTGTCGCCATGCTCGACCTCCAACGAAAAGCCTCTCGCCCATTCAGGGACGAGAGGCACTACGCTCCCGCGGTACCACCCTGATACCTGCGTGTGCAGGCAACTCTATCGGATACGCCCCTTAGCGGTTGATACCCGTGTCCGGATAACGGTGGACAGGCCCGGCTCCCCTAGTGCTGCGGCTGCAGGTTCAGGTCGCGGCTCCGGAGGGATTTTGGCCCGCATAGCTGCCCCGGCTTTCACCGACCCGGGTTCGCTGCCAGCGCCGGCGGGCTACTCGTCTCCATCATCGCCGGTCGGAATAGCAGGTCGATTATGCCATGCGCTGCACGCGCCGTCAATGACCGAGGACCCTGACCACGCGCCAACGTGGCACGCGCTGGAAGGCGACCGACTCATACTCGGCGAGCAGGTCATGAGCACGCACCCAGTACTCCTGCAGACGCGGGTTGCGTACACGCCAATCGCCGGCAAGCTGCGCCAGCACCAGTTGGCTGTCCCCACGCACCTCCAGGCGCACCTGTTGCGCCGGAATGCGCGCCTGCTTGAGCGCCTCGGCCAGGTCTTCCAGGCCGGCGATCAGGGAAGCGTATTCTGCCTCGTTGTTGGTCATGCGGCCGAACGTGCGCCGACCCAGCCTGGGCGTCACCGCGCCGGGCAGCTTCAGGCGATAGGAACCGTACGCCGGGCCGGGATTGCCCCGGCTGCCGCCGTCGAAGAGCAACTCCGCTTCTGCCGGCGGCAGTGCAGGCCTGCCCCGGGTCAGGACCCCTGCTCCAGGAGCGTCTGCACATTCTGCCGGTGCAGCTCGGGGGCAATCCCCCCCAGCAGGATGCGGCTCTTGCCGCATTCCTCGATCGAGATCTCGTCGATCAAGTCCTGCGGATTCCTGCGCCGGCGCAAGCGCGAGACGCCACGTTCCACCGCCGCCAGGTAGTTGAGGTTTGAGCGCAGGGCATTTGGGATCTCTCCCCGCAGGATGATCTCGCCGTGGCCCTGCACCAAGTTCTCGAGCTTGAGCTTCGGGATGCGTCGCAGGCTGGAGCCAAGCTCCTCGCTGTTCCCGTCAACCAGGTACGGCAGCGGCATCATGGCATCCCCGGCAAACAGCACGTGGTCCTCGGGGATCAGCACGCCAATGCCGTCCGGGCTGTGCCCCGCCAACGGAATGAGCTCGAGGGTTCTCCGCCCAACGCGCAGCGTCAAGCCATCGCCGGCGAACACGATATTGGGCAGCACCAGCTCAACACTCTGCAGCTCGCGACTCTGCGGCCGCGCAGCCTCAAGCCGGGCACGCGTGCGTGTGTCCATCAGCTCCCGGCACAGCGCATGCCCGATCACTGCGGCCTGCGGAAAGAAGCAGTTCCCCAGAACATGATCCGGGTGATGATGCGTGTTGACGATGTAGCGAACCGGACTGCCCAGCCGGCCCTCCACCAACTCCCGGATCTCGAGCGTCTCCTCGGGGTACGGCAGCGTATCGATCAGAATCGACCAGTCGGGCCCCACTACCGCCCCAGCATTGACCTGGGCGTACAGCTCACTGGTGAAGACGTAGATGTTGTCCGCCACGCGCTCTCGCAGCATGCGGCCTCCCGACCGACGCAGGGCGCAAGACTAGCACGCCCGGCTGGCGCTTGTCAACAGCTCTTGACATAAGATAGCTAACCGAGGAGGCGCAGGATCTCGGAGCTAACGGCCTCAAGCGGGACCACCCTCGGCCCGCCTGCGACCCGGGGGGTGACTTCAGCCCCGCCTGCGGCAATGGACTTCTGGCTCACGACTACACGCACCGGAAGCCCAATCAAGTCCGCGTCCTTGAGCTTGACCCCGGCAGACGCCTCCCGGTCATCGAGCAAGACCTCGATCCCTCGCTGAAGGAGCGTCTCGTGCAGATCGAGTGCCTGAGCTTCGCAGGAGGGCATGGCGATCAGCTGGGCCGGGAATGGTGCAACCATCGGCCGCCAGGCCAGCCCGCGGTCGTCCGCCTGCCGGTCTGCCAACGCTCCAACGACCGTCGTCAAATCGACCTCGAGACTCACGCCGGCCAGCGGGGCTGCCCCGCCGCTGCGGTCGGCAAAGGTGCCCAGGTGGTCCCCCAACTCCGGCAATAGCGGCGAGCAGACACCCAGCAAGCAGCCCATCTCACGGTGCAGTTCCGCGCCACAGCGAGGACAGGCATCGCCAGCCATGGCGGCGGCAATATCAGCCACACGCCACGGCGCGTAGTCGCGCCCGCAGGTCGTGTTGAGCAGATGAAACCCAGTCTGGTTGGCCCCGGTCGCCAGGTTGTGGCTGTTGGCGACGGCCTGATCGATCAAGATCCACGGGTGCGCCAGCCCGACCGGGGAGGCAAACCCGGGAACGGCGCCGGTGGCCTCAACCTCCTCCGGGGTGGCACGCCGCAGTTTTCTCCATCCGCTTGCCCAGGAGATCTTATGCCAGCTGACATCCCGGTCCCCACGCACCAGGATCAGCAGGACTTGATCTCGCTTCTCTCCGGGCGGCTGGCCGGCAATCAGCATCGCCTTCGCCGTCCGCTCTGCTGGGAGGTCGAGAAGGCTGCACAGCGCGGGAATGCTGTCCGCGCCAGGCGTGGCCACGCGTTCAAGCGGCAACAAGGGCTCGGCATCGGGCGATGTTGCCGCGACGGAGATCGATCCGGCACGCGCCACGAACCCGCAGCCACTGCATCCGAGCATCTCCGATCCTGATCCGCCAGAGCCGATGCACAGCTCGATCGGGGCGGCCGGCTCCGGCGCCAGGTGCGCCAGGACAACGTCGAGTCCCAGCGGATGCAGTGCACTGCCCAGCGATGCTGCCAGCTCCTTCCCGATCGCGGGGACCTCCGGCCGGTCAGCGACTGCCCACGCTTCAAGCAGCAGCCGCACCGCCGACTGGAATGGGTCACCTGCCTGAGGCGCTTGATTTCGCCAAGCGAGCTGGAATGCCTTTAGCGGCAGCCGTTTGTACGACTCCGCCAGACTGATGAGCCCAGGCGGAGGAGACAGGCGTGTCGACTCTGGAGACCCGATCGCTGGCGCTCCCCCACCTGCGCCCCCCCCGGGTTCCGGCGCGATCCCGGGGACTGCAAGCACCCGCGCCCAACCCCGTGCTTCCAGCGCCTCGGTCAGGCGATCTCCGATGCGCGACACCAACCGCAATCCGAGCGGCAGCCAGATGACCCCGGTGGCAGCCGGCCGGAGGTACCCTGCCCGAATCAGCCTCCGGTAGCCCGCCGGCAAGCTTCCAGAAGGATCCTCACGCAGGGTTGCGGCCAAGAATGCAGTTAGATGCACAGCAAGCCCCAGCCGGGGATTCTCGCCGACCGGCGCAACATGCGCGCCGCCGCTTGCGCACCCGCTGGGGCGCTGGGCGGCCTTTCCGACAGTGTGGCGCGCATCACGGAGCGAAGGACGACAGATCGAACGCCGGCGAGGCGGGTGGGGTTTCGCCCAGGAAACCTCGCCAGCCACGGAACGTCACCAGGCTCGTCATGCCTGGGTCGAGCATCAACTGCATCGAATGGCGTTTGCCGGCATAGTCGAAGCGGATCTCGTACGGCCCGCCAGGCAGGTCACTGATCGCGAAATTCTCGTTGTACACATCGTCGGGATGGATGGTCTCGTTGGCGTAGGTATACACCTCACGCAGTGTGCCAGTCTCGAGTGATTCGATTTCGACGCGCACTTCAGCCAGGGGTCTCCCCCAGGAATCCATCATTCGCCCGGCCAGCACGCCCCAGCCCTCTGGCGGCACCATCCACAGCTCAGGATTCCTGGACTCGAAGTAGCGGTTCTTGGCAATGCGCACTTCGAAGTGAAGGTGATTCCCTGACGCCCGGCCCGTGCGGCCAACGGCGCCGATCACTTCCCCAGCGGCCACGCGCTGGCCGACCCAAACGTGGGCATCACTCAGATGTCCGTAGACGGTGTAGAGCGCTTCCCCGCCATAGCCAAAATCGTGTTGGATCGAGACCGCCAGGCCGTAGGGGTCGGTCAAATCTTCCACCCCGCGATAGATGCCATATCCGACCCACACGACCTCCCCGTCCGCGGCAGCCATCACCGGTGTGCCAAGCTCCGCGCCCAGGTCCACGCCGGTGTGGATGCTCTCCTCCCCGAAGTAGCTGCTTCCGTAGCGGTAGGATGGATGCGGCCAATTGACCGAGCCGGAGGGGATTGGCCGGAGAAAATAGAAATGATCCTCGGGCCGCAGCGCGAGTGGCGCAGCATACGGCGGAGGCCGCCAAGCAGAAACCGGATCCAAGGCGAGCTCACCGAATTCGAGCGGCAGGACGGACGGTGCTGGGGCATCTGGCGTAGCGGCCACAACCGTCTCCCACACCGCCGGCGAGGCGGGCGCCTGGGTGGCCGGGCGGGTGGGTGCGGCTGTCGGAGCCAGTGGCTGGGGGGCCGGTGCCGGGGCGCAACCCGCCGCGGCGAAAGCCCCGGACAGCGCCAGCAGGGCAAGATGGCGCATGCCGCTCCCGTTCATGGCAGCGTCGCCGCGGGGGCGAGCGTGGGGAATACCGCGGGCGTGTGCGTGCGCCAGTGCAACCAAGGTGGAGTTGCAGGCTGACGGCGGGTCGGCGTCGGCGTCAGTGTCGGCGTGCGGAATGGTGTGGGTGTGGCGATCGCCGCCGGCGGGTACAACTCGAGCATCGCCTGCTCCCA
>Ga0105100_10000919_pt1 | contig 17318 bp, 14 predicted proteins | sample PPLLak12cMay2015_2_FD_87033 | JGI IMG/M metagenome (GOLD analysis project Ga0105100, IMG submission 87033) | Freshwater sediment microbial communities from Prairie Pothole Lake near Jamestown, North Dakota, USA - PPLs Lake P8 Core (1) Depth... | ecosystem: Environmental > Aquatic > Freshwater >...
CCCATAAGTGTTTTAAAACTCTCCCTGTCCCATCCCGGTTTTAAAATACTGAAACCGGATCCTGTTCGTTTCAGGAAATAATCTGATATCAGAAAAATAACTGCTGCCTGAAACACCTGGGCTAAAGCGAGTCCTATCAGTCCAAATTCCGGAATCAAAAATATTGCAAGGAGTAAATAACCAAGCGATGCGATTGAGGATGCAAAATTTCTTATATAGTTTTTCTGAAACCCTTCAAGGGCAGATGTTATTACATTGACGGCAGAGTTAAGAAACAAACCCGTAAGCAGGATCGGCAGAATTAACAACCCTAATCCAACATATTGCTGATCAATCAGTTTATCAAAAAAGACAGAAGCAGCAGCGTATAGAATGATTGCAATCAGCACAAACAGCGACAATATGGAAGCTATTGATGTATGTAGCAGCCTGTGTATCCTGCCAGGTTCGTTATTTGCATCATATTCCGCCACAAATTTTACAATCGCGGATGTGAAACCGAAATTAGACAGATTTGCGATTGAAGCAGTAGCCGCAACAAGGGACCATACACCAAGCACCTCGACCCCAAGGCGGATGACGAGCATCCTGTAAACGAAAAAATAAACAATTCCGGTGATTATAACCTGAACAACCGAAGAGGTTACATTTAATGCTATTCTGTTCCTGGAATTTTCAGGCATTTAAGTACAAACTAAAATAAACCGGTCATGCTTTCGCCACGTCAGTCACAGGCAGGTTTTATTTTTAACTGACCTTTTGGCAGGTTTGTGACATTTACAACAACAGTTACAAATTATGCCAGAACCACTCAACTGCTTCTTCCAGACCCTTTACCACATTTTGCACCGGTGTATAGCCCAGAAGACTTTTCGCCTTTTCAATCGAGGCCTGGGAATGAGGGATATCCCCTGCCCTTTCCGGGCCATAAACAGGATTTATATTAAGGATTTCACCATCGTATCTGCCGGCTATCTCCCGGATCAGCTCAAAAAGCCTGTTCAGCGTTGTTCTTTCCCCATGTGCAACATTGTAGACCTGGTTAACAGCATCCTTGTTGTTAACAAGAGCTGACAGGTGGTTAGCCTGAATGACATTATCCACATACGTAAAATCACGGGAATAGTTACCGTCACCGTTTATAACCGGTGCCTCATGCTTCATCAGAAGTTTTAAGAATTTAGGGATCACGGCGGCATAAGCCCCGTCCGGATCCTGCCGCCTTCCGAAAACATTGAAATACCTCAATCCTATCACCTCAATCCCGTATGACCGGGCAAAATTTGCAGCGAACAGCTCATCCACATATTTGGTTATGCCATAAGGAGATAAGGGAGAACCAATTCTGTCTTCAACTTTTGGCAAATCAGGATGATCTCCGTAAGTTGATGAACTTGCTGCATACATAAACCGCCTTATCCCCGACTCTTTGGATGCAAACAGCATCTTGACAAAACCGCCGATATTGACATCAGTTGATGTTACAGGATCTTTTATTGAACGGGGGACTGAACCAAGAGCAGCCTGATGGAATACAAATTCCACACCTTTAACAGCATTTATACAATCATTATAATTACGAATATCCCCCTCATTCAACCTTAAATCCGGATTATCCATAAATTCTTTCAGATTTTCACGTTTTCCGGTTGCAAAATTATCAAGGCAGACGACCTTATTACCATATGCCAGCAATGACTCAATAAGGTTCGAACCAATAAAACCGGCACCTCCGGTTACAAGCACATTCCTGTTCCTTAAAACCCGTTCCATACTCAAAATTATAAATTAAAGAGATTAAGATATTGTCGGTCACGAACATTCGAACATCATTAGTATTTCATTCAGGATGAATTCAGCAGTTCTGCCATCACCGTAGAACCCGGGGTAATTGAAATTGCTGCAATTCAGAAAGCGATCAAATTCACTCCGGATCTTTACCGGATCTGCATCTACAAGAACTGCTGTACCATTGCTTACAAGCTCCACCCATTCAGTTTCTGCCCTCAGTACAAGACATGGTTTTCTGAAGAAATGAGATTCTTTCTGCACTCCGCCTGAATCAGTAATAATCATCCTGGAAGTCTTTTCGAGAAGTATCATCTCAAGATATGAAACGGGTGGTATTATCCTGATTTGCTTGCAGCTGATAAGCTCGCCAAAGAGTGAATTCAGCTTATTTTTCAAAATAATTGATGTCCTCGGGTGTAACGGCATAACGAAAGTCATCCCATTTGTCTCGGCAATTGATTTCAGTGTTTTGAGGATAACCTCGAGTCGTGAAATATCATCTGTATTGATTTCGCGGTGTATTGTTACAAGGATGAAGTTATCACGTTCAACCGAAAGACTTTCGAGGAATGAAAACTTTTTCTTTTCGGCAAGCTCTGCAAAGAAGAGTGCATTATCAAACATAATATCACCAGTCAGGTAGATCTTGGGATTGTCAATTGAGTACGGGGGAGAATTTTCCGGCCTGAATCCTTCCCGAACAAGGTTTTTAAAGGCAGAATTGGTTGGTGCAAAGAGCAGGGTGGAAGAATGGTCACTCATTATCCTGTTAAGCTCTTCAGGCATGGTTTTGTTGAAAGACCTAAGTCCCGCTTCAATATGAATAACAGGAAAGTGGAGTTTTGCCGATGCTATTGCACCTGCCAGAGTTGAATTTGTATCGCCGTAAAGCAGTACGCAATCGGGTTTTTCATCCAGTACGATCTCTTCAATACCGGCGATCATCATTGAAGTCTGGCGGCCATGCTTCGACGATCCCACACCAAGATTATAGTCAGGTTTGTGTATTTCAAGTTCATCAAAAAACACATCCGACAGCTCCTTGTCATAGTGCTGCCCTGTGTGTAATATCTTTTCGGTTATCCTGTCTGAAAAATGCAGCCGTATAGCTCTGCTTATCGCCGAAGCCTTAATGAACTGTGGACGGGCACCGACGATATTAATTAGCTTTAAATATGGCATTATGACTTATCGATAAGGGAGCCTAAAGATAAAAAAATATTTTAATTCTATTTTGCGTAATTAACCGCCCGTGTTTCACGGATCACCGTAATTTTAATCTGTCCGGGGTAGGTCATTTCGTTTTGTATCTTTCTGGCTATATCGAATGAAAGCCCTTCAGCTTCCTTATCTGTCACTTTTTCAGCTCCGACGATAACACGAAGCTCCCTGCCGGCCTGGATAGCGTAAGTCTTCATTACGCCGGGATACTGCAGCGCCAGCGATTCAAGCTCTTTCAGGCGTTTGATGTAGGATTCCACCACTTCACGGCGGGCACCCGGGCGGGCACCGGAAATAGCATCACAAACCTGAACTATGGGAGCGATAAGAGTGGTCATCTCGGTTTCGTCGTGGTGAGCGCCAATGGCATTGCATATCTCAGGTTTTTCCTTGAACTTCTCAGCTACTTTCATTCCCAGAATTGCATGCGGCAGTTCAGGCTCATCATCCGGCACTTTGCCAATATCGTGAAGAAGTCCTGCTCTTTTAGCGAGCTTGGGATTCAGTCCGAGTTCGGCTGCCATTATTGAAGCAAGGTTAGCCACTTCGCGGGAGTGCATCAGCAGGTTCTGTCCATATGATGATCTGTATTTCATTTTACCAATCATCCTGATAAGTTCAGGGTGCAAACCGTGTATTCCCAGATCTATTGTAGTCCTTTTACCTATTTCAAGTATCTCTTCTTCAACCTGTTTCCTTGTCTTATCGACTATCTCCTCAATCCTTGCAGGATGGATTCTGCCATCAGTAACAAGCTGGTGAAGGGCAAGTCTGGCAATCTCCCTCCTTACCGGGTCGAATGCGGATAGTACGATAGCTTCGGGAGTATCATCGACTATTATCTCCACTCCCGTGGCGGCTTCAAGGGCACGTATATTACGGCCTTCACGGCCAATAATGCGTCCTTTCATTTCGTCAGATTCAATGTGAAAGACAGTCACTGCATTCTCGATTGCACTTTCAGCTGCTACTCTCTGTATGGTCTGGACAACAATTCTTTTTGCCTCCTTATTTGCAGTCATCTTTGCTTCATCAAGTATTTCATTGATGTATGACATTGCACCCGTTTTTGCTTCTTCCTTAAGGGACTCGATCAGATGATTTTTTGCCTCCTCGGCTGAAAATCCGGAAATTGATTCAAGCTGTTCCACCTGCTGACGATGCAGTTTCAGAAGTTCCTCATTTTTCTTCTCGACAAGCTCAAGCTGGGAACCAAGGTTTTCACGGATAAGGTCAGCTTCATTCTTTTTACGCTGGATTTCCTCCAGCTTTTGTGAAAGAGTCAGTTCTTTCTGTTTAATCCTGTTTTCCGCCTGGGATATTCTGTTGTTCTTCTCGTTAATTACTTTTTCATGTTCGCTTTTAAGTTGCAGGAATCTTTCTTTTGCCTGCAGTATCTTTTCTTTTCTTATCACCTCAGCTTCTGTTTCAGCTTCACTGATAATCCTGCGGCTTTTACTTCTGAGTGCCGCCTGCCAGGCAAAGTATGAAGCACCGAAACCGGCTATTAGTATAGCTGCGTAAAGGACAATTGTCAGCCAGCCGGGTATTTGGGATATTAGTTGTATCATAATAATCAGATTAATGTATTAATGTATTGTTATTTGAATTTTGTAATATTTTGATTTAATAATATTAAATTTTCTTAATATTTTGATTTTATAATATTCTTATTTTATAATATTCTTATTTTTTGATATTAATGTTCCGGTCTAAAATAAAAAACCCGCAAAGTTCCTTCAACTTTTATAAAACCCCATATCTAAATGGCTGGAGCTCCTAATCCGGGTCGAACTTCCACTGTCCCGCCGCAAAGCGGGATCCCGACGAATCGGGCTGAGGCCTGTTCTTGTCAGACTAAGGCTGGCTCCAAAGTTTTAACTGTTGAGTTTCAAAAATGAATGAAGAAACAGTGCGGGCAAATTTATCGCTATTTTAAAGAACGCTGTTACTCTTTTATCTCCAGAACCGAATCGATCTTCTGAATCAGTTCCCTAAGGGCATCGGGAAGGTAGTCATTTTCCAGTTTCTCCTCTTCCTCTGTGAGTTTGATCACATATTGCAGGGCAGCCATTGCCAGAAAATCCTGTACATCCTTGTCACTGTACCGTTGTTTATACTGCAGTACTTTTTCGTTGATCAGCCTGGCAGCTTTCCTGATCGTCTCCTCGTTTTCCCGTTCAACCTTCAATGGATAATACCTGTCAGCCACATTAACCCTGATCGAAAGCTTATCATCCATTTTTATATTTTATCTGTTTAAAAGAGCAACACACCTGTCAATTTCCCGTACCAATTCCGTTATCCTCTTTTTTGCAACCTTGCTATTCTCCCCGTCTCCCAACAGTGCTCCTGATAATTTAATTCTATCGTAATTAACTTCCAGTTCTTTAATCCTTGTTTCACGTTCCTGGAGTTTCCTTATCAATACTTCATTCCCGTTTTTAAGATTTTCACATTCCGCTTTCAGGCCTCTGTACTTATTTAACAAATCATCCAGTTTTCTGTTCAAAAGTTTTAATTCCTCATAACCCTGACCGGACATATCAAAATCTTTAGTACAAAAGTAATATTGTTAATGATATTTTCAAAAAAATGGTTTAAATAGTTTGTTGGACTGAACCATAGTTTTAGTTTTGCACATCGTAATCAATGAATAATACATCTAAATGAGTTTCATCAGCATATTTTTTGCCAGCATATTGTTTCTCAATTCATTAAACAATGATCCTGAAAACAGGTCCATTTTTATTTCCCCGGTAAAAATACCATTGGCACTATCTGCCAACTTCGGGGAACTCAGGATCGATCACTTTCACTCAGGCCTCGACATAAAGACACAGGGAGTAACGGGAAAGGAAGTAGTGGCTTCTGCAAGCGGATATATTTACAGGATCAGTGTTTCTCCCGGAGGCTTCGGTAAGGCTGTTTAAATCCGCCATCCATCAGGATATTCTACCGTATACGCCCATCTCGACAGATTCATTCCTGAAATAGAAGTGTATGTCCGTAACTATCAGTATGAAAGAGAAAGCTACCTTGTTTCTATATTCCCGGGCAGAGAAAAATTTCCGGTTGAGCAGGGTGATCTTATAGCATATTCCGGAAATTCGGGCAGCTCATCAGGGCCTCACCTGCATTACGAGATCCGGAGATCAGATTCGGAAATCCCCATGAATCCGCTTATTTTCGAATTCGGGACAGGCGACGATATTGCTCCTGTTTTTGAACGGCTGGCAATCTATCCGGTGAGTAAAAATACAATAATCAATGGGAGGAACAGTATCAGAAAGCTAAATGTAGCCGGTGGTCACGGCAATTATTATATACCGGCTGAAAATGAGATAAAGATCAGCGGAGCCGCCGGATTCGGGATAAAGTCATACGACCTCCTGAATGACAGCTACAACAGATGTGCTGTTTACTCCATTGAACTAAGAATTGACAGCATTACCAGGTACAAATATAAAATGGACGACTTTTCTTTCAGTGAATCAAGATATATAAACAGTCATATTGATTATGAAACTTATTTAAGGGAAAGAACATATTTCGAACGCACATTCGTTCTTCCCAACAACAGGTTAAGCGCTTATAGTGAGATCATTAACAAAGGAATTTTCGATTTCAACAACGGAAAGAAGCATAAGGTTGAAATTGGGATCAGCGATGTTCACGATAACAGATCCATCCTGACATTCAATGTTACGAGCCAGCCACAGAATATAATCCCGGAATCTGATCCGGCTGACGATGGGCTGATCACCATGCCTTATAACAGAACAAACAGATTCCGGGCTGAAAACCTGACAGTCACAATACCTGCCGGTGCACTTTATGATACCCTTCAGTTCAGATACAAAAAAGAACCCGGTACACCTGATATGTTATCAGATCTGCATCAGATACATAACAAGTATACCCCGGTTCACAGATCTTTTTCGCTTTCAATAAAACCAACAAGCATTCCGGAAGGCAAAGAATCGAAGCTGCTTATAATCCAGCTTAATGATGAATTTACCAGGAGTGCCCTTCCCGGCACAATATCCGATGGATTTGTAAATACCGAAGCTATGTCTTTCGGGAAATTCTATGTAGGGATTGATACAATTGCACCGGTAATTTCACCTAACGGATTGCTCCGGGGCGCCGATCTTACATCGCGGAGAGAAATGAGAATACGGATCTTTGACGATCTCTCCGGCATTAAATCATACGAACCGAAGATAGATGGTAAATGGGCACTTTTTGAATATGATCAGAAAAACAATGTTCTTATTTACAGGTTCGATTCTGGCCGGATCGAACAGGGAACAAAACATAGCCTGACCCTGACTGTAACCGATAACAGGGATAATCAGAATGTGTTTAACTGTGAGTTTACGTGGTGATTTTTAATAAATCCTTGGCGGATAAACACCTTCCCGTACCATCTTTCTTATGCTCTCCACAACGAATGGTCTGTCTTCGCGGTAGGTGACACCGAACCATCTTTCATTACTCATCAGCACCCTGATCTTAATCTCACCGCTTTTTATAAATTTACCAAGTGTATTTGGAATCAATAGCTCTGATTTAAGATCCATTCCGCTTGTTTTGATAAAATCCCTGAAATCTTTTTTAAGTAAATTAAAACATGAAGGTTTGAATCCGAAAAGGTTCATTGAGACTATTTCCTTTCCGGTATAATTAACTTCATTTCCATCCGGCCCCGGAGCTTTGGCACCATTACGGGTCTTTTCAATTTTCAGAACTTCAACTATATTTAGCAAATGTCCATCGGAATCAACATTGCATACACCTCTGTTAACATATCCATGATCAGATAATGTATTTCCAAGCTTATATCCCACAATGCAGTAACAATCAGGATCCTTGTCGTTTACCAGGAAATCGTGAAGAATTTTATAGGAATCAAAACCATAGAAATCGTCAGCGTTTATTACGCCAAATGGTTCATTTACATTCTTATCGGCGACCAGAACTGCATGGCTGGTACCCCAGGGTTTCTGACGATCGGGAGATACTTTTGCTCCTTTGGGAACATTTGTAATTTCCTGGAAAACATAATCAACGTCAATTTTATCCTTAAGTTTTTCAACAAACCGTTCCTTCACCTGCTCCTCAATATCACGCCGTATAATAAAAACAATCTTTCCAAATCCGGCACGTATTGCATCATATATGGAATAATCAATTATTGTCTCCCCGGAAGGTCCGACTTCATCAAGTTGCTTATTGCCGCCATACCGGCTTCCCATTCCTGCTGCCAGAACTAAAAGTGTAGGTTTCATAATCTTACTGGTTTGTTATGCACAATTATAACAAAAATTATGTTACATTTATTACAATCAATAATAATTTGGCATTGAACTATAAACTGGAAATATGTGTTGACAGCATTGAATCGGCAGTCAACTCACAGACCGCAGGAGCTGACCGTGTGGAACTCTGTGCAAATCTGTTAGAAGGAGGAACGACCCCTTCCTGTGGAACTATCACTGTTGCAAGAGATAATCTGACAATTGATTTGCATGTAATAATCAGACCCAGAGGTGGCGATTTTCTTTATACTGATAGCGAGTATGACATAATGCGAAGGGATATTGAGCTCTGCCGGAACCTTGGAGTTAACGGTATTGTGACCGGAATCTTAAAGTCCGACGGCACAATCGATATGGAGCGTACCGCCGAACTTGTCAGGCTGGCAAATCCGATGCCGGTAACATTCCACAGAGCCTTTGATATGTGCTCGGATCTCTTCACAGGCCTGGAAGATGTAATTTCATCAGGAGCTTCCCGGTTACTGACTTCCGGACAGAAAAATAGTGTGCCCGAAGGTCTTGATCTGATAAAAAAACTTGTCGAGCGGGCAGGTTCAAGAATAATTATAATGCCCGGCGGCGGCATTGATGAATCGAATATTGCATTTGTTGCAAGAAGCACAGGTGCAAAGGAGTTTCACCTTACGGGCCGAAAACCGGTCGAGAGTGATATGATATTCAGAAGAGAAGGTATTGCAATGGGCGGAGTTACGGGGATCTCCGAGTTCTCCAGAAAAGTTGCTGCCCCGGGCAGAATAAAATATATCGTCAATATTCTCAAAATGATTTAGCACCATTTTGAAATAATCACTGACTTGCTACCTTTGCAGGAATCATTGAATAAAAGAGTTGGCAGTATGCAGTTGGCAGTTGGCAATATGCAGTTGGCAATTGGCAAAAAATAGTTGGCAAACAAATATTTGGCAACTGCCAGCTTAATACGTAAACAATAAATTATAAAAATAAATTCCAGGTAATCAGAACGGCATTATGAAAAGACTAACAGTAATACTCCTGATAATAAATTTCGCGGTGCTTATGACAGAGCAAGCTTCACAAGCATGTACAAATTTCATAGTCACAAAAGGAGCTTCAAAAAACGGTTCTGTGATGATCACTTATTCGGCTGATTCACATGTACTGTATGGAGAGCTTTACTTCCGGCCATCCAGGAACTATCCGGCAGGCAGCATGGTGGATGTTTATGAATGGGACACTGACAAATTCAAAGGAAGGATAAAACAGGTCCTTCATACCTATTCTGTTATCGGAAACATGAATGAATACCAGCGGGCCATAGGTGAAACCACATATGGAGGCGTTGAGAGCCTTGTTGATCCATCGGGGATCGTCGATTATGGCAGCCTCATGTATATTACACTCCAGCGGGCAAAGAGCGCCAGGGAAGCAATTAAAGTGATATCGGAACTGGTTTCTGAATACGGATACGCCAGTTCCGGAGAATCGTTCTCAATTGCCGACAAGAATGAAGCGTGGATCTTTGAGATTATAGGAAAAGGTCCGGGTAATAAAGGTGCAGTTTGGGTTGCCAGGCTTATTCCTGACGGATACATCTGCGCCCATGCCAACCAGGCAAGGATCACCACTTTCCCTCTTGCAACAGGTAAGAAGAACAGCATTGCTATCACTTCGCAAGACCTCAGACGAATATTCGATCCGCTGGTTGAATGTGTTTATGCTTATGACGTCATTGAAGTAGCCCGTGTCAATAAACTTTTTTCCGGTAAGGACGAAGAGTTCAGTTTCTCCGATACATATAATCCACTATCCTTCTCAGGAGCAAGAGCTTGCGAGATCCGTGTCTGGTCATTTTTCAGGGCGGTAAATAATGAAATGGATCAATACACCAGCTATGTTTCAGGACATGACCTGACCAAACGAATGCCGCTGTGGATAAAACCAAATCGCAAGATATCCAACTCTGATATGATGAATTTCATGCGGGATCATCTCGAAGGTACGGAATTCGACATGAGAAAAGACGCAGGAGCCGGTCCGTTTGCTGTTCCGTATCGCTGGCGTCCTCTTACATGGAAAGTATCGGATGATACGAATGCTCCCGAATACTGTAATGAGCGCGCAACGGCAACCCAGCAGACTGGTTTTGTATTTGTGGCTGAAAGCCGCAGCTGGCTTCCTGATCCTGTTGGCGGTATATTCTGGTTCGGAGTGGATGATGCAGCAACCACTGTATTTAATCCCATGTATTGTGGGATTACTGAGGTCCCGGAGTGTTTTAAGGTTGGAAACGGTGACCTGCTTACCTACTCTCCCACTTCAGCTTTCTGGCTTTTTAATCAGGTAGCTAATTTCTGCTATCTGCGGTATGATGCTATGAGCAGCGATGCTATGAAAGTGCAGCAAAAGCTTGAATCCGGATACATTTCCGAAGTTGCCTCCATTGATGAAGCTGCCGTTAAGCTTTACGAAAATGATGTATGGAAAGCACGTGATTACCTTACAGACTATTCACTGAAATCAGCCCTTAAAACGTTTGATGAATGGAAGAGCTTAAGCGAATATCTGCTGGTCAAATATATGGATGGTAATATAAAGAAAGAGAAGGACGGGAAATTCGAACGAACCCCTGAGGGTTATCCCGTGATGCCAATGCAGCCTGGTTATCCGGATGAATGGAAGAAATCAGTAGTACAGGATGCAGGAAAAAAATTACTGGTTCCGGCAGGAGGAGGAGGACATTAAAGTTTCAGGTTTCAGGCTATTAACCCCGGGCTTTGAATCTTGAACCTTAAACATTAAATCGTAAACCTGAAACATTTTTTACAAGGTTGTGCATTATCAAGATTTTATTCATACATTTGCGTCCGAATTTCGAAAAACAGTTAAGAATACAAAATACTTTGAGAGATGAACCTGATGAATGTTGTTGAGAAAGAACTGGCGGTAAATAAGGAATTTCCGAAATTCATCGCAGGAGACACAATTACTGTTCATTATAAGATCATAGAAGGTAACAAGGAAAGAATCCAGCAGTTCCGCGGAGTTGTACTTCAGAGAGTTGGCAGTGGTCACACAGAAACCTTTACAGTCCGGAAAATGTCAGGTAACATTGGCGTTGAGAGGATTTTCCCTGTTTCATCCCCCTTCATAAGCAAGATTGAGATCAACAAGCATGGAAAGGTCCGCAGGGCAAGGATCTTTTATATCAGGGATCTCACCGGTAAGAAAGCAAGAATAAGGGAAAAGAAATTTTAAGAAAGTATTTCGGTAACAGATAGGGTATCTCAGGAAGGTACCCTATTTTTTTGAAGAACTTACACAGAGTTATACAGAGAAGCACAGAGTTACACAAAGAAATTCACTCTGTGAATCTCTTTGCCTTCTCAGTGGATCTCTGTGTAACTATTAAATTTTATTAATAAGATCTGCTTTCTTTGCTTTAGCCTCTTCAACCATCTGATTTGCCCTGGTATCAGCTTCCTGTACGAGTTGAGTGGCCTTTTTATCAGCTTCTTTTTTCAGAGCATCTGCCGCTTTCTGAGCCGCAAGTTTTGCAACCGGACCTTTCGCTGATGCTTCGGTTACAAGTTTCTGCCCCTGCAGATCAGCTTCCTTTCTTACAGTCTCAGCACTTTTAGCTGCCTGATCACGAAGCTGCTGCCCTTTTTCTTCAGCTTCCTTTATCAGTCTGTCGCCCTGTGCTTCAGCTTCCTGTCTGAGCTTTTCCTTCCCGGTATCAACAGCTTTACCGGCAGCCTCTTTGACTATTTCTCCTGCAGTTGCTTTCAATCCTGAGGTACTTTCGCCTGTTCCGCTTCCAAAAACAGGAGTGACGATAGGTTTTCCAAAAACGCCGGTTATTCTGACATTTATCTTCAGAATATCGGCAGGCTTAAAGGTAAATCCAAATGCCGCGGCCTGAGTTGACAGATTATCAATCAATGAATTGACTGAACCACCAAGTTCGGACCTTGGTATCTCGGTCTTTATCAGGTAGTTCATAGTCTGGTCAAGACCCTGATCACCACCGATATTCATTTTAATATTACCTGCCTTAATGTCGAACGGACTTACATAAACCCTTCCGTTTCCGATCTTAAAGTTCAGGTTGAGATCCCTGAATGTGTTGGAAAACTTATCTCCCAGTTTCAGCAACTCTTTAATTTTGTCGTATGAGACGGATTCAAGTATAGTGATTTCATCCGACCGGAGCTTCCCTGCTCCTGTAATTGAGCTGATGACCGGCATCATATTACTTCCGAGGAGGCTTTCATATGACAGCTTGACATTAACCCTGCCGTCAACGCCCTTTGCAGCCGGTGCCAGCATCTGGATAGTATTGAATGCATTAAAGCCCTCCTTAACTCCTATACTCTGAATATCAAAATCGGCCCTCATAACGGGTTTGAGAGTATCACGGGTATCATAATCTGCATTCATCAACAACAAGCCTCCAAGGATATTCATCCCTGTCTCCCTTATACTCAGTACTCCATCCCTGATGATGACATGACCCTTAACATCACGGGCTTTAATATTATTATAGCTGAAATTACTTATCTGTGCATTAAAATCAAAATCAATATTCTCCGGTATTTTGATAAGTGCCAGAGCGGTGGTATCTTCCACAACAGTGGTATCTGTTGCAATTTTTGATAATATTTCCGATACATCAACCATGTCAGACCTGAGACTCAGATTACCTATAATAGTTTTATTTTTAAAGAGATAAGGAATATAATTTTCAAGACGGCCTGCAATTTTAAAGTCGCTTTTCTCTCCTACATTGATGTCAGCCCCGGTCAGGGAAGCATAAGCCGGTGAAAACTCAAATCCGGCATTATTGATCCTGACCTCAGGATATCCGGTCATATCAACCGACATATCAGTGATTCCCATAGTACCTGAAGCCTGGAATTTCTCATACTGCTCTTTTTCAATCATTGAAAGCTTTCCGGCCATTTTTACCGACATATCAATGATCCCTGAGAGGCTTATGCTATCGAGAGGAATAGCCTTTGAAAGAGCTGTCAGGTCAATTTTACCGATCATCGAACCTCTGAAATCCGGATCACTCACCGGAGTTTTAAGGGCAAATGTCATGTCGAAAGGATTTCCTGCAAGCTCCATATGAAATGCGTCAACATTGACTGTTGTTTCATTGAGGTCCTTCCCGGCAATAAACACATTTGAAATTATATTGATATTAGTGATCTTTTCAGGCAGATCGGGATAGCTTATTAATCCGTTATTGACTTTCAAATCGAGGGCAACATCAGGCAGTGTGCTGTCGGCATCGCTGTAAATGCCCTTTGCTGAACCGGATAATGAAAATTCACCGCTTGTTTTAAGATCCTCAAAATCAGTCATATATACAACAGGAACCAGGGAAAGTAGTGTTTTAAAGGAAGTCTGTCCGGTGTTGAAAGTCAGATCGGTTTCAATATCATCACCGGGCATTGCAACCATCCCGGCAAAATTCAACTTAAGATCATTAATAGTCAGATAATTATCCCTTAGATAAAACTTCAAACTGTCAAGATTGGCTTTAAGATTGATCTTTGAATCAGCAACCGCTTTATTCAGGTATTTCATCCCCTCCATTACAAACGTCACTTCGCCTGCATTCATGTCGATCTGCAGATCAGTTTCGCTCGATGTCATATCCCCGCTGAGGTCGAAATTCACATCCCTGAGATAAGCCTGCATGTCGGAGGTTTTGTCGTTATAGGTGATTGAACTGTTTGTAATCAGGACTTTTCTGAGGAGGATCTTCATCGTGGAAGCCTCTTCTACCGGTACTTCAGTTGTATCTTTTGCAATGTCCCAGTTAGCGGAGCCATCCTCATGATAAATTGCATTAACGACCGCTCTGTCGATTACCACCGATTTAATTTCATACCCGGATTTCTTAAAGAGACTTGTAAGATTGAAGACAAGATTCAATGTCTTAAAGCCGGCCAGTGTATCATTTTCAAATTTATCAATACCCACAACTGAAACATTATCAAGCGAAAATGAAAGGTTAGGGAAATTCCTGAAAAATCCCAGTTTATAATCTTCAAATTTGACTTCGGCATTAACAGATTCGGTTATTACTTGTTCAACCTTTGTTCTGATTTTTTCCTTAAACAGGATCGGAACAGTGAAAAGCAGGATAAGAATGAGCATTATTAGTCCAAGAAGCGATAATAAAATTATACGGATTAGCTTTTTCATATCTATGATGTTTTTATCTGATAATCAATAATATTAAGATATTCAATTCTGATTTTGGTAAACTAAAAGTACACAATATTCAGTAGAAAAAAAATACGAGAGCTGGCGGTTGGCAAATATAATCCTTTGCCAACTGCCAACTGCAAAGGGCAAACTCTCTCCTTCTGTAAAGAACGCATTCCAAAAATCAAATTTTCATTATATTTGCACCAGCAAATAAAGGTCCCGTAGCTTAACTGAATAGAGCATCTGACTACGGATCAGAAGGTTGGGGGTTTGAATCCCTTCGGGATCACAAAACAAACTATGCTCCGCAAGGAGCATTTTTTATTTGAATGACGGAGCAGGCCGTCAGGCATGCGTTGCATCTTTAAATAGAATTAAAACAAATCCATCCACCCAAATAAAATTCACCTGGATGGATGGAATATACTATTACTTAAAACCCTGAACATATGCCCTGAACATATGTTTCTTATAATTTTCCAAAGATCGTCACTTCCAACCGGATAAGTGTTACATAATTTTTAAAAAAAGTTACATAATTCACATATTTCCCAAATATAAGCGCTTATTATTCTGAGATTTTCAAGTTAAGGAGGATTATCTCAAAAAAACCAATAGACTCAACTCATAAAGCACTGCCTTAATCCGGCAGGGATTAAAATTTTGTTGAACAATAGCGTTATTTTTAAAATAATACTTACTTTTAATTGATGTTTACCTAATAGAAATTACTATGAAAAGATCTGCGTTACCTTCAGCACCTTCGAGATTTGTTTGGATTATTGGCCTGATACTCGGAATAATGGGCATAATAGGCCATTTTGTTACTATTGATTTTATAACTACTTATAATTACTGGTTTTTGCTTGCCGGTTTTGTATTGCTTGCACTTGGCACTACATTTAGAGAAATTTGATAACGAAGAGGTTTATTGTTTTGCCATAAATCTCCAGCGTTAAAACTTTGTGCAGGAATTTAAATAAACGAAGTAGTTACCATTCAATTACAATTGGCTTAACTATTGGCATGCAGGTAACTCCGCAGAAGGAGTAAATGAAGTGAGTGTTGGCGTCGGACGCAACCACGCCAAAACCCCCTGGCTTTCAACCCCGAGCGGGTTGAAGTTGTAAATCCAATATTTGATTGGAAATTTATTGCCGTCCTAAAAGATAAAAATATGTCAGCCATGTCACTCCTGTAATGTCGGGGGTGCATCATAAAACTGTTTCATTTAAAGATGAGTTACCAGGATTGTTGAAGGAACATGGTGTTGATTATAAAGAAGAATACTTGTTTATATGAATTTTCTTCAACACCTCCGGCGTTGTAAATCATATGTGATGCAGTAACCATGGATGTTACCATGGCTATTAGACTTCGATGCCTCGGGCATCATTCATGAGAAATGCCGCAAAAGGACCTTTGCAACATCCAAATTAAAAAATTGATGCTTGAATATCAAATCATTTGATATAAAAAGCCCGCGGGGTTGATTTCCGAGGGCTGAATATCGCTACATTATTTGTTAACTATTCGGGAATACGTTTCCAGGTCTCAGTTGCGTCAACTTTAACTGAATCAAATTCGAGAGTAAACGATATTGTCCATAAATCACCTTCAAGTTCAGATTTAAAATTCACGGTCTTACCCACAAGGTCGGAGTAACTATGATACTTAATAAATTCGGTATAACTATCACCCTCATAAGCGTATTCACCGCCGCCTCCGACAACACTGTTTGTATCTGATTGATAGCCAAATGAAAAATGTTTTTCCGTAAGGAGCTTGACTGAAGGATTTGCAAACTGAGTTGTTTCATAAGCAGTGTCAGGGTACATGTACTTTGTATAAGTTGCTTCCCATGCACCCAGATAAGGATTTTCAATTACAGCTTTCTTTTGATTATTACAGGCAATAATAATAAGAATGGCTATAATAACAAAAATCAGGTAAAAAGATCTATTCATAATTACGGGTTTTAGTTGTTAGTCTAAGTTACACCAGTAAAAAGCCAAAGTCAAATTAATTATTGTAAAAGCCCCCTGAGTTGATTTCCGAGGGCTGATCCAGGCGGTAGGAATTACTAGCAAATTGTATTAATTTGTTGTTGGGCCTCATCAATTGCATCTTGCAATTCATTCTTTTGCTGTACTGACCATGAAGCGCAGTCGACAAAAGGGTCTAATGCATTCACATAATTCTGGTAAGCGGCCTTGAGTGCATTGCAGTTTGGAGTTGTCGGATTAGTCGCATATACCTGTGCTGCAGTTGTCACAGCGTTAAGTTGCGACGAAACTTGTGTAGCCCAGGTGGTTCCACAGTAATCAGGGTCAGTAGCTTTCTTTTTACAAGAACCTATTCCCAAAAAAGATACTATAATCAAAAAAGAAAGTACTCTATACGTAAACAAACTAATTTTTTTCATCTTAAATGTTTTTGGTTAATAATAATGTGAATACATCAATTAATAACAATCAGAGTCATCCTTTGTTCAAACCAAATTCAATTCTATTTTACTCCAGTAAGTCAGAGATGGAAAAGCAGGGATTATGGATTCAGTTATATTTATTAAAGAGGCGGAAGATTGGTCAGTCAGTTATGGGCCAAAAAGAGGGGATGGGTGGCCTGTCCCGCACTCTCAAAATAACTGAAAGACCTGATTATTCTGCTTATTTATCTCGACCAGAAACTTATTCTTTATCTCCAACAGACCAGAGTCTTTTATTCTATCCAGGAGCTGTTTGCTTTCTTCAAACCAACCTAAATTACGGAGTA